>Ga0213833_1000687_pt1 | contig 29621 bp, 20 predicted proteins | sample SWATP21_FD_160575 | JGI IMG/M metagenome (GOLD analysis project Ga0213833, IMG submission 160575) | Coastal seawater microbial communities from Marineland, Florida, United States - SWA TP2 #1 | ecosystem: Environmental > Aquatic > Marine > Coastal | place: USA: Florida | collected 2016-08-14 | reverse complement strand
CCCCTTGTTTTTTTGTTTTGGCCTCACACGCGTCACGGTGCTCTGCTTTGTCCAGGCTGCGTCTGCCAGCGTACGACTGGTCGAGGTCATCGCGCAGGGAGGTTCCTGTCCCGTTTTATCCCTCCCGAAGGCCCCCCATGGGGTGTCAGGTCACATTGGCGAGGTGCAGGACGCGTGGTACTCGCCACAAGTACTCCCTGCATCCTGCCTTGACTCTCAGATCATGATGCCTGTGGACGCGCTGATTTGGATTGCAATTGCAGCAGCCAGTCGCACCGCAGTTCAGGTGAGTTGAGTGGGTGTGAGTACGACTGTGTAGCGGTGTGGTTGTGTGCTGATGTTTGTTGATGTGGGGTTACAACGGAGGCGTGTGCAGCGGACTGAGTCCTTGCTTCCCTTTGTAGTCCAACCGGAAGTGTCGCCGAAGTCAAACCGAGTAGGACCGCAACCGGGGTGATGGCCGTGGTGCTGTTTTTTACCCTTTTATTCACCCTCTGCTGTCTGTGTTGCTGCCTTGTGTGCTTTGCAGGTAGTATTCGAGTTGCCAATACTAGCCTCATGCATGCCTCGAGCTGCGAACGCCCTTGTGTTCAAGCACGCCCTTCAGCGTAGCTGTGCGCGTGAGTACGCTTGCAAAGCGTCCATACTGTCAAGCGGAAGCACCAAGCCGCAGGACTCGACCTCGACGATACCTCAGAGGTCGGTCGCCAGCGCGGAGCGTGGAAAGGTAGATGTTTCTGTTGACCAAGTAGGCCCACATGAGTTTCGATCTGGCCAACCTGCCATATCCGCTTGCAAGCTGGACATTGGCGGAGCCGCCGTTGTTGTCGTGTCCCCGATCGACGCACAGATTGAGGAGTCCAAGTCTTCAACTTCCAAGGCACGCAAATGCAGCACGGGCATCTTGTGCTTCACTGTGTTTGTTGACTGCTGGCTGTTGTGTGCCTTGTTTTTGGTGTGTATTTTCATGTCCCTTTTCTGTTTCCCCTCTCTCTTCCCGCTGGGTGTGCTGCAGGTGCCCAGTTTCTCCACCGCTGTTTTAGTTGCCCGGGCTGAGTGTGCAGCGCATCGGGGCTGGGAGCAGCTGTCACCATCCGAGGTATGCTGCTGCCGTGGACGCTTGTTGAGATAGTTGAGTATGTCACGAGTCACATCATGGTTCAGGCTATGGAGATTTGGATTCGGTCTCTGTGTCAACCCGATGCAAGTGCGGTGCTTGGTACGTAGCTTCGGGTGTTCGCATCGGTGCAAGTCTGACTGACCACTGCGTTGGCCAGGTCGCGTTGACGTTGTGTTCGGCCGCTGTGCAGCTGTCAAGATGCTGACAGTGCCACAACTTTCAGCCCTAGGGAAGCGTGCCAAGTGCGTATGCGTGCGATTCATGGTGACTAGTGTGTACACCCTTCTGACGCTTGCACCTGCATCTGGCAGTATTGACAGCCTTGCTTCGACCATGCGCCAACTACTGGACGCAGTTGGAGAGCTCCAACCGGGCAAGTACTTCCTCCAGCTTTCTTCCCGCCAACACGCTCCAGGAACTCAAGGGGGAGTGCACATCGTGCGCGTGTCGAAGCCGGAAGGTTCGTATCTCTGACTTTGTAATGTGATGTCACGTCACCTCGCGTCGGTGGTATCAACCTGTGCGGTCCAGATTCGCCTGAAAAGGTTGCTATTGGTAGCACCCCAATCGACTTGAAATCATTGTTACTGTCCTCCCCACGTGTTGATGTGTCGTGCATGCCTGTGCTACCGCTGCAATGGGACTCGCCGTGGCGCGTTCCGTTCACGTTTCCCCCATCTCCGTCCGACGCCACGTTCTGCCCCACCTTTCTGCAGACACGGCAGTGTGCTCTGCATGCACAACGCCGTTGCCCACTTGTCCATGTTATGCCGCCTCACTCGCGACAGCACCACTGCACCATCTGGTGTCGCTTGGAGCGCATGGGAGCAAACACCAAGGCCCGAGTTCGAGCGCAACAGTTGGAGAGCTTCCCAGATGGCTGCTTCCGACTGTACGCCCTGCCCGCCACCCTCCGGTTTTGCTTTGCTTTTGCCGCCTCTGGTTCGTGTCCCCATAACGAAGCCGTACGTTTTAGTCGTTGCGCACGGGGTGTTTTGGCAAGGCTCACTTGTTTCGCTGACAGTGCCAACACCCCCACATCCCAAGGAATCGAGTGCTCCACGCGGTGGCATTGGGGTTTGCTGGAGACACACTGGCGTGGCCGAAGGGAAGTAAGGGAGGACACATGGGTGGGAAGCCCAAGAAAGGACGGGGTCGGCGCAACAAGGGAAAACGTGGGCGCCGCGGTGTGAAGAAACCGTTGCCGGGTCCCACGCAAAAGCAGCAACGACGCCAATAAAAATGACATTCGGTGGTATTTTTGATACAAGATGCAAGTGTCGCGTCCGCGTACCGCTTGCCTCGAAGCAACGCCTTCCCCTCCATCATGGCGCTGTGGTGGGCCATCGTGGTGGCCTGTGCCTTCCTTCGTTTGTCTGAAGGTGTCCCTCTTCAGTGGGAGCCTGTGCATGCGCTGGGCTCGGCGCCACCGCCCCGACAGCAGTTTGCGACAGGCTTTGACGGGTGCGTTCGTTGCTCACGGCTTCCCAATTGCGTTGCTCCTGCTGCTGCCGGTGTCCGGTGCTTTGACACTCCGTGCGGCCATCCGTGTTTGCCCCTTCGTTGTACCGTGATTGTTTGTTGCTCGTGTCTCGCGCAGTGTGCGAAGCCGCATTATCATCTTCGGTGGTACGCACCGCGCTGCTCCTTGCGTGCCACGTGTGCTGGTCTACCGCGGGTGGCTTCACTGCGTGTCCTTGATGACTTCTGCCTTGCTGTTCGCAGGACAAGGAGACAATGGACTGTTGGATGACACGTGGCTGTTTCATGTCCACACGGCGCAATGGCAGAACGTCGCAGCCAACCCCCGGCCACCTGCACGATTCAGCATGGTTGCAGGTGTCGATGTCCGACGTGACCGCTTCATCATCACAACAGGAGAGGGCGAGGACTCTTTTTTCAATGATGTCTGGGCATTGAACCTGCGCACACTGTCGTGGTCGGAGGTAGCGTGTGTCGCTGCGCACGTGTTGAACCGGTGACGCCTCACGGCAAGTGTGTGTGTGTGCCGTGGCGCCGCCAGGTGCACATTGCGGGAAAGGGACACATCCCCAGTAAACGATACGGCTCCGCCGGTGGGATACTCCACGGCGCACCCTCGTTGATTCTGACCCATGGTTTCGCCGAGTCCCGCTTCCAAGACACATTTTCCTTCAACCTGATGACCAACAGTTTTCACAAGCGTGCTGCTGCATCGTCCGGTACGCTGCGACGCGAGCTGGGCTGTTGTGATGTGTCGGTCCTGGGCGAACGTTTGAGCAAGCGTGTGGTTGCTTGCTTTCCTTTCAGATGTTCCGTTTCACCGCTGTCTCCACGCTGGAGTTGCTTTGCCTGATGCAAACATCGCCATTGCGGGTGGATGTGGAAGTGGCGGGTGCGTGTCATGGTTTCCACTTGTGGGTGGGTCCCTCTCGAGCACGTCGCTCACTGATTGTGCTCGCGGAATGAAACGCAGGTATGGCCCGTGTCCTGCCTCAGATGCGTGGGTGAGCACGGGAATGTGCAACCAGCAGTGGCGCAAGTCACAGAGCCCTTGCATGGGGCCACGCTTGCGCGCCAGTATGGCTCACCTTCCTGGGTCTGTGGGCACGGTTGTCGTCTTCGGTGGCGATGTACGTTCTGGCGTGTCACGAGTCGTGACTCACGACCAGTATGGCTGTGTGGCACGCCTGGGGGCTGACTTCGAAAGTGGATTGTGTTCAGGGCGGGTGGCTATGGGGAAGCGGTGACAGTGGTGTTGTGAGTGTTTGGGACACACTGGCGGACAGCTGGAAGCGTGTGAAGCCGTTGTCGCCCGTACGTTGGCGTCTCTGTGTGTTTGCGGAGTTGGATGTGTCCTTCAAGCGTGGTGTCACGTCCCTCACCTTGGAGCGACAGTCTGGGCTTCCCAGCGTTCGGAGCGGGGCAGGTTTCTTGGTCGGTAGTGATGCTAATGGCACTGCCACAATGTTCATGCTTGGTGGCGTGGCCTCTGGCACGAATCTAATGGACGTGTGGATGCTACGAGGCGACTCCGTTGAAGGTAGGCTGCTCTACCCCACTCCGCTCTGTATGTGTGGCGCCCCGCTAAGTAGCACGGGCTTGTTGTTGATGGGCAGACCTTCCGGCGTTGCACTGCCCGCTTGTGCTGGACCTTCGCATTGCGCATGGAGTCTTCATGTTCTTGGCTTGGGGTGTTTTCATCCCACTTGGGGTGACAGTGGCAAGATTTGGACGTGCCACGGAGAAGTGGTTCTTCTGGCACAGGGCATTGCAAGTCTCTGGCGTCGTGTTCACTGTAATCGGGCTTGCCATTGCGCTTTCCATGGTGAGAAGCCGCTGTGGAGAGATGGAACTGGGCGTGCCTCACACCGTCAGTGTTGGCTGTGTGCTTTCTCGGTTGTGAATTGTCCAGGTTGGAGCGGGCAAGCTCTCGGCCTTGCCACACAGTGTGATCGGCTTGGCTGTCGCCCTCATAGGAATCCAGCAGCCGCTTGTAGCTTTATGTCGTCCACACCCCACCCCCCGCACTTCTCGTCGAAAGTGCTTTGTACGTGTGGTATGGCACGGTGTGCTTTGCACCATCGGTAACCCATGCCCGTGTGGGCACGGCAGGAATGGTGGCACAAGGGTTCCGGCCGTGTTGGCACGTTTCTCGGGCTGATGAACCCATTCTGGGGCTTTTTCTACCTCGACGGCCGACGATACGGCCCCACGTTCATCTTGTACTCCGTTTGGGTAGGAGGTACGTCGCGGAAGCGTCGCGTGTCGCAATCAGCCCCTCACACCCGCACTTCTACACAACTTGGGACGCAGGACTCGTTGCGTTTTGGGTGCTCGCGACACTGCTTGGACATCCCGGGACCGAGTACCCCAGCGGGCCTACCAAGTGCAGCATAAAGTACATTTCCTCACGCCCCATACTCCAGCGCGTGTTGAGGAGACGGCGCAAGTAGGCGTCGTGACAGCGGTAGCGAGAGCGGCGCAGGTGTTGCACGCTGCTTAGATTCAGCTTGTGTTGTTGGCGTGACTTTTGCAACAAACGAAACGTTGACTTGCACTGCACGGTGCTGCCCGATTTTGGTGCTGCTTGCGCCGTGCCCGTCTTTGACGCCGCCACAGCAGCGATGTCTGGCCGTCGAGCATCAGTTCGTAAGTGTCCATTGCTGGGGTGGTTCCTGTTTGTGTCTTCAGAACGATGCTGCTGCGGCGTTTTGACCCTCGTGCACGCGTCCCACAACGGCCGCAATTGCGCACCGCAGGTCCTCGGGCCAGTATTTCTACTCAGCTCACCAAATCACTCACTACACAGTCGTGGGAAACGGTGAGTACGCGCGCATGACTGCTGCAAGCACGTGTTGCTGACGTCAATGGGACGGTGGGGGGTGGGTGGGAAATAACGTTCCCAGGCTTTGCGAGGTGGTCCTGTGACGCCAACATCTATCCACAGACGCGTGCGTGGTGGTTGCGAGTTGCTGGTACCAAGTGGCGATGGTGTTGAGGTTGACTCGACCCTTTACCACCCTCACTCCCCACCTACTGCTGTTGTTGCTGCTGCTGCACCAGGCGTCCATCGTTGGTTCCCCCACCAGTCGTGCGTCAGCCTCGTCACGCCGCCGCGGTACGGCACGACGCTCGCGCCGCACCGGAGGCTATCTCGCCGCATACAAACAGAAAGCCGTAGACGATGCGCCTCGACCAAGTCACTCCATGCTGCATGCAGCCAGCGTGGCGTCGCCGCTCACGGCCCGCAGTGTCGCAGAGGCTGTGTCGGCGGCGGCAGCACGCCCGAAACGCGCACCAGCGCGGCCGCTGAAGCCAAAGCCGGTCATTCCAGGCGAAACAGCGCTGCCGACGTGTGCGTGGGTTCAAGGGTCGCAGTCATTGTTGTGATTTCGCTTCTGCTGTGGTGCTGTGTTGGCGTCGGGTCTGTGCGTTTGCCAACGCGCCTGGCAGTGAGTCGCTCTGACGCTGCCACCGTTGTTGTTGTGGCGCTGTCTGTTGCCTGCTGTCGCTGGTGTGTCGGTGTTGTTGCTGTGGGCATGGTTGTGGCGGGCACTGCTCAGCGCAAGATCGTTGGGCGTCAACCGCAGTGACACCACTAGAGCCGGGCCCAGCAGGCGGGGCGTACCGGTTCCGTGATCAACCGTCATCAGCTCCAAAGTCTGCCCCAGTGTCGTACCATCAAACAGTTACCAAAGTGGACCCGCGTGCCGCAGTTCTGGGCGTATTTGCAGCGTTCGATAGCGCGCACACTGGGCGCGTCGCGGTCGAGGACTTTAAGCGTGGCCTGCACTATCTCGGAGTCAGCAAACACCACACCCCGAAGGTACGCGGCACTGACATTCGCGAAATGTGGTGTAGTTCCCAGTAGCTTGATTGCCCCCCCCCCCCCCCCCCCCTCTTGTGCGCCGCCACAGGAAGTCAACCGTTGGATCACAAAAATGGATCGTGCGGGAGAAGGAGTGATTGACTACATGTCCGCCATTGATCGCCTCACGGTACGCAACAACCCCCTCACCCTCACTGCTTCGTCATTTGTCGCAGTCACATGTGCCCTGTGCAAACACAGGTGAAGGCCTCGAAGCCTAGCGCTCCGCCTCCTCCCAACACAACGTTCCACCCTTCAGCTTCGGTAAAGCCGCCCACTCAGCCCACCACGAGTGTCCGAGGAAGCGAAGCGAATGGTGCGCAAGGAGACCCTGGCACTGCCCGTGATTCGAAACAGTCTAGGGCAACGCCACAGCCTGTATCAGCCGGAAACTTCCCGCGTCTTCCGGACGATTCACTGTTCCCCGGTGGCCGTGCCCACATCCGCGCGCCAGGAGCGTTGCCGGAGAGGTTTGCGGCGTCTACGCTGTGCGTTTTGCTATGTGGGGCGCAAGCCAGTGGTTGCAAAGGACGCGGACTTTGCACCTGACTCACAGCCCCTTGTGCACCGTTTGCTCTCTCAGACCGCCCAGAAGCCGTGTCACTCCCGCGGCGGCCGAACCAACCGAGCTGACCCTGGTACCCCCGCCCGCCGTTGCCGGAACGACAGATGATGTTGAACCTCACGCCGCCCGGGCACAAGCTGACAGGTCCGTGTTTTGGGCGGAACGCGCGAGAAGTGGCCACAAGTGGGCATGGGTGCACACAAGATGACACCGTGCGGTGGCACTGCACAGTTCTCAAGCGTCGGTTGGATCGCACGGGCTCTCACGTTCTTCACGCCGCTCAACCCACTCGCGCACACTTGCTTCTGGTCCATTTGCGACCAATCAGCATGATGTTCCGCAACTGTCTGATGCCGCTCATGGTGTTTTGCAGTCCCTGGTAGGGTTGGGAGCTTCCCCACTCGCCGTTCTTCCCTCTCTGACACCCTGCTTGGATGTGCTTCGTTGTTGTTTGTTGTTACGTTACCTATCGTGCTTCACAGGCTCTCGACAACGTCTTGGATGCGCACGCTCGAGCGGCTGTAAAGCGTGTGTCCCAGCAGTGCTCGGCTGGGCGCATGCAGAAAACGTTCCGCTCGTTGGATACGAACGGAACGGGCACCCTTGAAGAGCATGCCTTCAAGAAAGGGCTGACGATGCTTGGTCTTGACCCCAAGCGGGACGACTTTGACACGATTTGGTCTCTAGCCAACCGCACTGGGTCTGGGGTTGCGAGCTATGTACGTCACGGCATTCGCTGGGACGGTACATGCAGTCGCGTTGGCTCACCCTAAAGTTACTTTCAGGACCACTTTCGTCGGACTCTTCTGCGTGGCGCTCGCAAGGTGAACAGCTATGAAGGGTTTGATGGCGCGCAGTCCTCAGCCCACAAACGAACTACCACTTCCACCCTGCAGGAGGAACTTTTGCCTTATGGGCCTCGAAACACTGCTGAGGCGGGTTCGTTTCCACCCGCACAGCTTGTCCCATCTGCTGCATGCCTGACCAACTGACATGATGTTGCCCCATCTTGGTTGCTGTGTCAGTACCGGAGTCGGAACGAACAGAAATCATTGACCTTGCTGGTCGCCTTGCATCTCGAATTCCGGGGGGTGGACAGCGATTGTGGGCACTTTGTCGCAAGCATGACCGACCAAACACAGGGTACACGCACTTTGAAGCGTTGGTTGGTGTTCGCTCCCGTTTCCTCACGTCATGGTCTTCACTCTTGCTGTGAGCAGAACCGTCCGGGTCAAGGACTTGAATGCGGCGTTGAACTCTGAGATTGGCATGACCCTCAGCGCTGCTGACTTGCAGGTGCTATCAAAGCACCTTGACAGTACTGGTAGTGGGCTCGTAAACTATCGCATCGTGTCGTACGTTGAGAGTGAGTGATATCGGGTCCTTGAATGTGATGGATTTACATCCTCATGCACCGCAGATCCCTCATGCGCTCAGCGGAACAGCCGACGACGTCAATGTCCGGGAGTTCGGCAAACGGCCAAGACGCGCGCCCAGACCAGCACCTGTTCCGCGCATCATGGAGCCTTCAGGGCGGCGCAGAAGAAACGTTGTCAGACTTGCAGGCCGAAGAGCCGGAAGGAGACATCCCAATGGTGGTGGCAATCCCGGACCTTGGGGCTGGCCGTGAAAACACGCTGAAGGAGCGGTCACACGTCGACCCCTCGTGCGTGGACGCAGCACGCATCCCGTGTCGCGCCAGCGACCCAGCAACACACACCCACACACACACACGACACACACTGACCCCACGTGGCGTCTTGTATGTTTGTGTCGCAGGCACGCGTCTCGTCGCAACCCCCTGTCCTGGGAGCGGACTGCAGGCGATGAAGGTGACAATGACGAGGTGTTCTTGACAGTGGTGCGCCATGCTCGCCGGGTGCAAGGCGGGCGTTGTCTATTCTGTCTGTCCTCACCGCGTTCGTTCGGTTGTACCTATTCTCTTCTTCGTGTGGGACGCCACAACGTGCACCGGCAGGTCGATCATGGTGGAGCAGTCCGGGCGCTGCGACCCAAGCGTCTAATGTCAAAGCGGCGTCAGGACGCCCATCAAATGGAATCTTTGCTGCGCTCTGCTGATGTGAACCCCCCCACACAGGTGGACCCCCCGCCCCTTCCAGAGTTCCTCCTTCCCACACACGCCTTGAGAAGCACGCGAGCCAAGGAGGTATGTGTATGGTGTGCAATGTTTGCAACGTGTGCACGTGATGTGCGTGACGTGTGTGATGTGTCACTGACCCCCGTCCGTTGACCCGTTTTGTCTGCAGCTTGTGGAAGGTCTCCCGGCGCAGCGTGGCTCAGCTGCTGCCGCCCAGGAAGCCGCACGGATCAATCGTCGTGCACGCAAGCACGTGCCGTATCGACCCTCGCAAGCGGCGCGTGTTATGCAGCAGGCGTCCTCCCCCTCTTCTGCTGCTCGCGGCACTACAACCACTGGTTCCAGTGCCACGCCACACACCCCACGCACCTCCGTGGCCTCATCAACGCAACAGGGTGGTGTACGTGTCGTGAGACTCACAAAGGGCGCGCCGTTGCCACCTGGTGTCTCTCGCGAGCAGGCGGCGGTGGTTGCGGCACGTGCCATGCAAGCCCGTGGGCGACGGTCTGCAGCGGCGGCAGCGGCGGCACCTTCCACCCGTCTGTCCATACCACCACCGCCGGCGCCTCGCCGTGTGCTTACCTTTGCGGAGAAGGTGCGGCAGGGGAACATCCCGGCCGGAATGCGGCCAGAGAAGCGCCAAGGAAGCGGTCGGCGCCGACTGCAACCGCAGCAGAGCCACATCCAAGTTGTGGACACCCCAGGTGGTGGCTTGGGGAGGCGGGTGGTGGGCGATATGGGAGGCGTCAGTTGCAAGGGCCCTGGTGGGTCTCGACAGGTGGTGCTGATCCCTGCAGGGCGCCGCAACATACCTGCGCCGCCGTTGAGCTTGGCCCATCCCGAGTGAAGGTGGCCCGTGATATGATGTTGGGGCGGCACACAAAGGGTCCTTTGAATGAAAGGAAAGAACGTGCTGTGTTGTGTTGGGGCGGAGTGTTGGCATGATGACACGCGGCGGGTCTTTGAACAAAGAATATTGTGGATTGCGTAGCAAGGATACGCCAGCGCACTGCAGAACTGTGACACCTCAAGCGCTCGCCCAGTGGTCAGGCCTCTCCTCAAACAGCTGTGGCGCCAAGAAATCCTCCACTGCGTCTCGCATTGGACCTGCTTGGCTCCACAAGGCGCACAAAAACCAGGTCAACTCTCGTATCCGCAGCATGACCACGTCGGGACTGTTTTTCACGGCCTTCGACCACGTCCTCGCCCCGCAATCCGGAAGGGGTGGCACAAACGCATGCCTGGTGTTGGCAGCCAGTTCAGCACGAAACGTCTTGAAAGAGTTGAACCTCACTTTCTTCGCACGGTCTCGAACTGGGACACGACACCGCCATCCGCCATCAGCGTCGTATGGCAGGCAGGGTGAACACACCACGCGACACATACCCCCTTTCCGCTTCACTTTGTAGTAGGTCACTCCCTCGCGTAGTTCGTGGCCTGCCACAAACAAAGGGGGCTCCTCAAACAGCTCTGGTGCCAAGAAATCCTTCAGCGCATCTTGTGTTGCGCCTTCACGGGCCCACATGACAAGCATGAACTTGGTCAAATCGCGCTGTCGGTGCAAGATGATCTCAGGGTTGTTCTTGACGGCCTCCCACCACGACAAGCTTCGTGCACCCCCACTAGGGAGTGGAGGCACATCCACATCTCTTCGTGCAGCACAGAAACGGTGGAAGGCCCGAAAATCATTGAATCGGCGTCCACAGAGCTTGGTGGAACCTGATAATTCAAGAAGGTTGTTAGCACATGGCACACTTCAACGCCGCTGTCACCACGCACCGTGTCGCTTGATGATGTAGTAGGTGACACCGTCCCGAATCGCATGATCGATGACGCACACCACAGGTTCATCGCTTTCCCCGGAAATAGACTCTTCTTCGCGATGCGCCGCACCTTCCTCGCCCTTCTCCTCCTCAACACCGCCAAGCCCCGCCTCCTGGGACAGAAGCCGGGGGCGTGTCGCCTCATCTGGTAGCGCACGCGGCACACTGTCCTCGCTCGTGTCGCTGTCTATCCGGCGCACACCGTGGGCTTGGATTCGCTGCAGAGCTGGATGTGTCAGCCGGTCGCTTGGGCTTCCGTCTCCCTCACGCCTATGCATGGCGTCCGGTTCAACCTGCACCCCGGCAAGCCGGCAAGCCTCCATACGCCCCAGGTGCAACACGACTGACGAATTTCGTGCTCGCTACATGTGGAAGTACTGCTACAGTAGCATCCAGCGTGGCTGTTCGCGAGCACAAGTTGCAGTGGTTTCACTTCATCACGGATCTACTCGACCCTGGTTTGGCTGTGTTGGTAGCAGTTGTATGATATTGTCGTCCAGATGCCACACGATCATCACATAATATCGGAGAAAAAACTGTGCCTGTCGTCCCCATCGCGCGCAGCGGCACTCGGCGGTGTGTAGCTCCTCTCCATTGCTCGCTGAAAGGCATCGTATGAGAACGACTGGCGAGGTTTGGCAAGCACCCACACCTCCGTACCGTATTTCCGCTTCGAATTGAGGAAGCCAGCTCGTGTGCACGCGCGAGCTTGGTCTCGTCCACTTGAATGCGGACCCTGGGTTTGGATTGACCAGCGCGGCGGTACGCACGGTCTTGGCCTGAGCAGGCGCACACACGACAACAAACAACAAACACGCATGAGCCATTGTACACAGCGGCTGCAGGAGCGGATGTCCTCACAGAGGAGGTGCCACGCACTTTTGCGAATGAACTCCTGGCCTTCGCGGCGACGCTCTTCATGATCTACACGACCTGGGACGTACTCACCAAACCCTTCGACACCAATGCGGCGCACACAGCGGTCGATGACACGGAACAGCGTCGCCAAGGCGAATATCTGCCAACACCCGCAAAGTGACAGGCGATCGGGTGAGATGCGTGCGTCTGGTTCGCCGTCCCCGGGTCTACGGAGTGGTCGCTGGCTAGCACGCACCAGCAACAAAAGCGGGATGAAGTTGTTGAAATCTGTGCCAAACAGCGGCACGAGTTCCATGTTGGACCCAACCGAGCTACACGGGACAGCACACAGGTGAGCGTCCAACCTTGATTTGAACACGAGACAACCACACGGCCACGACATACCTCTGAAAAGCTGTTGAGTGTCCATCCAACGCGTCTGTCTTGATGAGCAGCAAGTAGTTGAACGCCAGCACAAATTGCAAGCGGCAAAGGTAGGTGGCGTTGAACATCAGCGCGTACCTGTGGAGGAGGACCCCACACAAATGTGAGCAGTACACCAACACAAGCGATTGTGATGTGGTGGTACATACGGATGACTGAGACGGTTTGGTGTCAGCGATATTGCGCTCAGAAGTTTCACTCGGAATAGGGCTAGGTACCTATTGAAACCACGCGACACGTGTGAGAGAGCTGCGCCCCGCAACAAGAGCAACCCCGGGAGAGCAACGTACATGCACCAAGACATGTACGCGTAGGGAACAAATGCAACAAACTGTCTGCTAAATGAACCCTTCGCGCCAGCAATTGCAAGGCCAAACAACGAAAGATCGGCAGGGATGGGAATGGCGAATTCACACCAAAGTACCAACGCGGACATGAGACCAAGGAAGCACGCGAGGACCTTGCCGAGAACGAAGTTCAATTTGCTTTTGTAGAACCAAGCTGTGGAAAGGAGAAGGAGCGCCACGAACAATGGTGTGAGAACCAACACAGTGCAGAAAGAAAGGAAGGGCGGTGAGGAGTGCGTACCGAGTCGGTGCCAGCACGCAACAATGCGGTTGGGGCGGTTTGCAGAGTCGTACTCCGATGGTTCGTCGCTCTGGAGTTGGATCACATGGACAGACAGCAACAATCATCAGACGCAATCACCACCATTCACGTTTGAGTCCTACTGCATGATGCAGAAGCAAAGAAAACAACGACACCACAGCCAAGCGAGTGCGCACCTTGTCAATGACGGCACGAAGCCGACCGGCTTCTCGCACCATCGCATTCCACCGAGCTTCCAGTTTCTGCAACTGGGGCACCGCTTTCTTGATGCGTGTATGCAACTTCGCAACGGCCGCCATTGAGGCTTCTGTTTGTGGGAGGCCTGACATGCTGGCAGCGGCAACAGCACCCACATCCGCCGGCGGAAGGCTTGCCATGACTTGGTCCATGCAGTGTCGCAGTTGGGCATCATTTGTGGATATCATGCCATCCAAGCGACGAGCCTGCTCACAGAAAGCCAAGGTGGGTCAATTGCTTGCCCCTGCTGCGCCACACAGCAGAGGATGCGGTGTTGCTGCCTGGCCGCACCTCAGCAATGCACTCATCTACGTTACACCGAGCGTCAAACTTCTGCTCCTCGAGTTCGGTTGCCCTGTCACCCCAACAAACCCTTTCGTGACGGGACAACCGAGAAAAGCACTCAGCTCACACAGCGACACGTACGCATACTCCAGGCGTGCAAGGGCTTTGTCAGGATAGCTGTTGATCCAAACAGCGCGAGGTGTCTCCACTAGACCATAGCTGGGAGCGCGAATGGGTGAAAACATTGCATTGCTGTGCCTCCCCCGCAACCAATCACGTACCCAAGCATCACCACAATCAACAACATGCCGTAGGTATTGGCAGCTGTCATCAAGAATCCAGCAAGCGCGCTTGGTCCCCAGGAGTTTGAGATGGCCATCCAGATGATGATGATGGCACCAACGACACCGATGACGGCGTAAAACTTCAGGTTGGCCCGGAGTGAATCCATCATTCGAGCTTTCATCCCAAAGTGTCCAGATGCACAAAACTCCTGAAGAAGAGAAAGCGCACGCGCCCGCACGTCAGTGCGTGAACACTGCAGCAGCAACCTTCAATGACACACCATGAGGACAGGCAGCACCACCCATGACAGGATGAAAGTAGTCCAGTAGATGAACATCCACAAGTCATCAAAGGCACTCAATGGATCTCGTTCTATTGTTTCTTCCACGTCAATAGGAAGGAGGAGTGTTCCAAAGAACCCCAGAAACCTGTGTCAAGCAACACGATGTGACATAACCCAGGCACAGTCTCGTGCCACGACAGACACAGAACTCACCAGCTCACAAGCACAGCCACAAAATACACCGGGTGGATGCCTTTCACCGCGTAGTACCATAGTAGCAGCGCCGTGAAAATGAACAGCAGCCCAAACTCAAACAAGGCGACGCCCAGATTCATTCTCAGCAGTGGGGAATCGAGGGCACAACAGCCCCGCAAATTATCCAGTCGCGCGGAACGAGATGGTCAGATAAATTACGCCATTCCGGTGACAATGCTACTTGGTATATGTGCCACCAAAGGAATACGAGCACCAGGAAGTGAACAACGGGGAAGCGGCCTCGGGTTTTACACGCGCTGGAGTGTGTCACAGGCACCTTCTCTGAACGATCAACGGAATATGATGAATACACATATTTAGCATTTGCCGGGGCCACCATCCGGGGCTGCGGCGTGGGGTGTAGAAGTGTTTGCTGTGCAGCTGTTTGGGTGCAAGCGTCCGCATTGCATTGGGGTCGCACCTGCTCGTGGATCGTTTGGAATCTCGTTTGAATTGTTGTAACCATGTTTTGCTCCAGTGCGTGCGGTGGTGAAACCAACAGCTTACCCGCTGGGGTGCTGCAAAGGTCTGACTCGTCCGGCTGTGCGCGCGTGTGTCTTCCCACAGTTTCGAATGTCATCCCCACCAACCCGGTTGTGTCCGCAAAATCGGGCCACTTGTACGAGCGGTCTGTGATCGAGAAGCACATTGAAGTGGAAGGCAAATGCCCGCACACCGGTGAGGCCATGAGCACCGACGATTTGATCGCAGTCAAGGGTGCGTTGGCGCGACGGTGGTGCGCGTGTGACCGGTGTTGCCAGTCTCACATGGTAGTTGTCCTGTTCAGCGGCCAAGGCTGCTGCCCCACGACCAGTGGCAGCTACTTCCGTGCCAGGTTTGCTGGGTATGCTGCAGGACGAGTGGGACTCGCTGATGGTGGAGACGTACACCCTTCGCCAGCACCTGAACTCTGTGCGCCAGGAGCTCAGCCAGGCTCTGTACCAGCACGACGCCGCATGCCGCGTGATTGCGCGCATCACGAAGGTGTGTTTTGTGTTTGTCACGCGACGTGGCGGAATGCATGTCAGCTTAAAATGCGTGTGTTGGGGGTTCAGGAACGGGATACCGCCCGGTCGCAGCTTCAGGCTGTGCTGTCGAGTTCCGCCTCGAACGACGTGGACATGGAAGGCAAAGAGAGTGACGGCATTCCTCAGCGTGTGTTGTTGCGCATCACAACTTTGTCCGAGACCCTGTCGAAGGGACGGAAGAAGCGCCCCACCCCCGAAGGCCAAGCCTCGAAGGACCAGATCCGTGGTTACACGCAGCAGAGCAGCCACAAGATCCACAAGTCTTCTTCGGGTGGCATCTTGTGCCTTGCTGCACATGCCACGAACCCGGCACTGGTGCGTACCACTCGCGACACAAACCAAACCGTAGGATCGGGAGTTGTGGCGCCACTCACGCGTTTGCGTGTTTTGTTTTTGTTTTTGTTGGTGAGCACAGACGGTGACGGGTGGCGTGGACAAGACCGCCAAGGTGTTCAACCGTGTTGAAGGCAAGGTTGTCGCCTCGTTGTCTGGTCACACCAAGCGTGTCAGTGATGTGTCCTTCGTTGCGGGCAGCGACAACGTCGTCACATGCTCCCATGACTCCAGTGTGCGCGTGTGGGCGAAGTCTGGTGACTCGTACGCGAAGAAGGCGTCGGTCATCATCAAGGCCCACGATGCAGAGGTCACCGGTGTTGCTGTGCACCCCACCGCTGCCTACGTGGTCTCTTCGTCTCTTGACAAAACGTGGGCGTTCTCGGACCTGGAAACTGGGCGTGTCTACACCACCAGCAAGGCGGAGGATGTCGGTGCCGGTCTGGAGTGCGTCGCCTTCCATCCCGATGGCATCATCTTTGGCACCGGCACGGGTGCCAACTTGGTGCGCATGTGGGACGTCAACACGTGCACCAACGTGGCCACGTTTGAAGGCCACACTGGTGTTGTCAACTCTGTAGCGTTCAGTGAGAACGGCTACCACATGGCATCAGCCTCTGACGACTCTACTGTGCGCGTGTATGACCTGCGCAAGCTCAAGACCTTGCACGAGTTCAAGTTGGGTGCTGCTGCGCAGAGCGTGTCGTTCGACGCGTCCGGAAAGTTCTTGGCCGTGGGAGCTGCTGGTGTTGCGTACGTTGCATGTTGTGTGCCATTCTGGCCTTTCTTCGCTCGCTTGCCTCACCTCATTGTGACTGCCGTTGGCTGTCCACAGTGTGTACAATGCCAAGGCTGGCCAAGAGCTGGTGTCCTTCGACAGTCACTCGAAGCCAGTGCAGGGTGTTTCCTTCGGTCCTGCAGCCAAATACGTTGCGTCAGCATCTTTGGACCGCGCGCTCACGTTCTACGCCTGAGCACACACCGCTGTGTGCGTAGTTATTGCATCACGTCCGTGCAGTTCAAGGTTGCTCGCAAGCCGCAGCACTTTGAGGAAGATGAATTTCAAAATTGAAATTGAAATTGGCTCTCGCCTTCGAAATTTTCCAGCCGCTCGTGCGGGCTGTTGGCGCCTGTTGGTTCCTTCGCAAATAGATCGGCTGTCACACACTCCTGGAAACCGCTTTTGTGGTGTTAGGTTGTCGTGGGATCTTGGTTTGCTTCAGTCAATGAGCGCGTGACTGTTGCTCGTATCCTCCCGTTCTCCCTACCTCGTTGTCAGATTTCCGTGCTTTCTTCCCCCGCCACCCAGACTCTTTAGCGCCAGTCCTTGAGAAATCATGCCAGCCAGCGCAGGTGAGTGCGCAGGAACCTCTTCTTTGTACTACAGCAGTGGGTTCGCGTACTGACATGTAGGGAATGGTGCGTATGCTGCTGGTGGACGTGCAGATGCATCCGGCCGCCGCCGGTACGAAGCCGCTGTGGGCAAGCGTGTTCGAGCTCTCGAGAAGAAGCTGAAACGCATTGCAAGCATTGAGCAGCAGCAAGCGAATGGTGTGAGCATCAACGACCAACAGAAGCAGTTGTTGGCCAAGAAGGAAGTCTTGGAGGTCGCTCTTGGCGAGAACAAGCAGCTGCAGAAGAGCTTTGCGACGATCGACGCTGACGTGTCCGCCTTGGAGTCGAAGGCTGCATCTGAGGTTGCTTCTTCCGTGGAAGCTGCCGTGGAAGCGGCGAAGAAGGAAGCTGTCGAGGAGGCCGCTGCCGCCATCAAGGCCGCCGAGGAAGCCGCAGCTGCCGCGCGCGCGGAAGCCGACGCCGCCAACGCGGCTTTGGCGGAGTTGCAGTCGCGCGAGTTGGTTGACACAAGCGTGTCTGCCGCCCCACCGGTACGCTTTTCGCTTCGATTCCAAGTGGCACGCGCGTTGCATTTCGTGGCCCTGTGTGTTTGTGAACTAGGTGTGTGGCGTGTGTGGCCATGCCATGTGCTCACCGCTGCCTCGCGACGTTGCCGTTCCCTACGGTGTCGTTCCCCCAGGCTGAAGAGACGAAGGATCCGGAACAAGCAGCTGCCGAGGCCGCAGCGCTCGCTGCCCACACGACGAACGCTGTCGTCATGCTGGGTCTCGTGGCCACCCACTCCGACGAGGTCCCTGCTGTGAACGCGTTTGCACAGGTGTGTTCCTTGCTTTTGGCCATGTGTTGGGCTGTGTCGCGTGTGTGTGTGTGTGTTCGTGTGTGTTTGTGTGGTTGCGCCATGGTGATGACTCTGACCGCACGGTGCACATGCTTTCGACATGAAGCAGATCGTCGCTGGGGTGCGCCAGGAAGAGGATGAGGACTTTGCAGAGTGCCTGCTGCGTGCCACCACCGCTGTGGAGCAGTACGTGCTGAGCTCTCAAGAGGAGGCCGTGGAAGGGTTCACGTATCATCAGCTCCGCGAGGTGAGTACCGCACTGGGTGGCCAGCGGTTCGTGTGTGGTGAAAGTGGGGTCTCATGGTGTGGCCTTTGTGCTCGTGGTCAGGCTGTGAGCGGCTTGTCCGCGCGCCTCTTGGGCGGCGAGGAAGACGAGGCGGACGAGGCAGGCGAGTCCAGCGGCGACAACAGCGCTGAGGACGCGCCTGCAGAAGGCGGCGAGGAGGATGACGGCTTCATCAACTTCTTCGCTGATGAAGATGACACCGACGGCGCCGCTGCTGCCGCTGACGCTGACGCTGACGCTGCCGCCGCCACCGCTGCCGCTGCCGAGGCTGGGGCTGACGACTCTGCCGCACCGGAGGCCGGCACGGCGGGCACGCCACCCGGTGGTGAGGCAGCCGCCCCCGCCCCCGCCCCCGCCGCCGCCGCCGCCGCCGCCGCCGCCGCCGCCGCAGCCCCACAGCCAGTGGCGGCCCAGCGACAGACCAGCACCGGCAGCACCGGCGAGGCTGTGGCGGCAGCCATCTCCCACAGTGCCGCCCGCCAGATCCAGGCGCAGCAAAACAGCACCAACTCCGGGAACCGTGGGCGTGGTCGTCGCTCTCGCGGCAACCGGGGTGGCGCGGGCCGCCGCGCGCCCAAGCGTGACACACAGCGTCAAGGGGACCAGTGGGCGTCGCAGCGTTCGCCCGAGCGCCAACGCCGTGTGACCCGCTCGCGCGGCCGCCGTCGTGGCGCCAACAACGGCGGCAATGGCAACGCCAACGCCGCCGCCACGAACAACAACAACAACGCCGGTCAGCAGCGCGGCGCCTCACGTGGCGGCCGTCGCGCGTGAGGGGATGCTGTGCGCATTGTTGCGCTTGCGTCTTCGGTGTGGTGCCTGCGGTGTGCGCCGGCCACACTGCATGCCTTTGTCTTCCCCGGCGCACCGTGGCTGCGGTGTAAACCAGCAGTGGCGGTTTGGATGTGTGGGGATGTGGGGGCTGCTTTTGACTGCCGCTGCATGAGTGTTGACCCTTAATGCTAGCTTGGTGTCGCGTGGGGTGCTAGTGGCAAGAGTATCGCAAGCTGCGCGCCAGGGTGTGTTCGTGTCTCCAACGCAAACGACCCCCCTTTTTTGTTTTCTCTCTCAACGAGGTGGCCCTTACTGTTGTGGGGGTGAACGAGGTACTACTTGGGCCTTGCACACCGATCGAATTGATGTTGTTGACACAGCTGGAAAGCCATGAACCAGACACCGAACACAAGTTGACACAGTGCTTGAAGCTGAAGCTGACACAAATATCAAGAAAGAAAAACACACACCACCAAACAAGCACGCGGTACGCGGGTGTCGACACCACACCACACACACACACACACACCACAAGAACGAGGACGGGGTGCCAGGGCAAACCAAACTCCTTTGCAACCAAAACTGCCGGGCGCTGCTGTGAACGTCACACCTAGCGGTAGCCAGGGGCCGTGGCCGATGGGGGTGGCACGCTTTGTTGGTACGGCTGTTGGTACGGCTGCTGGTACTGCTGCTGGTACGCGGCTTGCTGCTGCTGTTGTTGGTACACGGGCCGCTGCTGCTGCTGGTACACAGGCTGCTGCTGCTTGTACGCGGGCTGGTACACCGGCTGTGGCTGCACAGCGGGCTGGGGCACAGGTACGTACTGGGTGCGTGTGACGACACGCGTCTGCACCGGCGGGACGTAGAGCGGGTCGTACGGATCCGCGATGATAGCAGTGCGACGGCCCCATCCCCATCCGCCCCAGCCCCACCACGACTGGCCAGCGTACGCGGGATCGTTGGCGTAGTACGCACGCCAGCAACAGATTCGAATGATGATGCCCAGGCAGATCAGCCCGAAGATGCCACCACCAATGCCCCAGAACGTTCCAGTGTCGTCGTCGTCGTCGTCATCGTAGTAGGCAGCTGTGCCGAGCCCAACCAACCACACAAGCGCGTCGAGAAACCACGGCGCAGGTTAGACACTGCACAAAAGGTGAAGCACGCAACAGTCCCGCGCCACGCACCAGCCACCTGCAACTGGGACAACGCCACAATGGCGAGCGGAGCAGCAGCACCAAGCAAACTCTGGTGCTTGAAACGAGCCATGGGAGCAATGCACACGCAGAAGAGACGAAATCCGGTCGTGCCGTAAACCTGGATGCGAGTTTGCCAAGCACAGAACACGCGGAACCGAAAACCGAGCAAGAAATGTAACCATTTCAATAAACTCGCGGTTGTCATGTCAACTTGTTCCACTCACGCGGGCTGTCGAAGCTCATCATCCCGCCCCAGCAGCCTTCCTGCTTCCCCGCACTGCCCCAACCAAGCCGATTGAGGCTGCGGTTCTCTTGTTTTACTTTCGTGCTGCTCCGAAACTCAGTGCTTCTTTTTTTGCCAGGTACGCCGTCTCATCTCTTTGCCGTTCGTTCTCGTCCGTGGGTTGCAGCAAGAGGCATTTGTTTGCGGGTGCCGCAGGTCGTGGCTTGCCGCGTCACTGCGGTGTACGGTGTTGCGGTTGATCACTTTCTCCAGTGGTCACTTACGCTGTCATTGTTGTGGTCACGCCTTCCTTGTGTGCGGCGTTTCCGTGGCGTTGTGTGTCTCTTTGTCTTACCAGGCGGGCCGGCGGGTGTGTGTTCACACGTCAGGTCGTGTTGGCACTGACCACACCGCCAGCATGGCTTCCAAGCTTGCTGTGGTCTGCGTGCTGGTTGCCACCGCGGTGGCATTGCCCTTTGCAGCTGCGTGTGGCACTGCAGCCGATCCATGCACGGTGGACCCTGGCCATCTGGCGCTGATGAATGGGCAGCCGCTCATCCACCTCGCCCTGAATGAGACTGTGTATTTCACCTCCACTTCGGGTGCTGCCGTTGCGGACATGGTAATCAAAGTGTCGGAGACGTTCGGGCATGTGGAAGTGTACGCTGACGTGGGTGCCACCGCCTCCACGAGTTCGCCGTACTCCACCGTGAATGGCCGCCACCCGGGTCTGATTCACATCCCCAACCTCCCCGCGACTTCGACCGTCAGCATCTTGGTGTCGGCCAAGTCCGTGCTGCTTGGCACGGCGATGTTTACGTTGATGGTCGCGCAGCATGGCCAAGCCGTAGCGCTTGTGGATGGCACCAGCGCGGTGGGCGGTGTGCGCGGCGGCGACTACCGCTACTTCACCTTCACCGCCCCCACCGCCGGTCACACCGTGAGCCTGCTGTTGACGCCGTTGTACGGCGACCCAGACCTGTTTGTCTCCACCACCACGCACACACCGTCGCAGCAAGACCACGAGTGGTCCTCCCGCGCGAGGGTGGGAGACGCAGTGGAGACCACGGTCCCCGCCGACAACACGGTGTACTACATGTCCGTCTTTGGCCACCGCGCCTCGCGTTTCGCGATCATGGCACGCGCCGACAACAAGGAGCTGAACCTCTACGACGGCCTTCCACAGTATGACTTTGCTGCGCAGGGCGCCAGCCACATGTATGCCTTTCACGTGGGCGTCGAAGCCGCGGCGCAGGGCGTGGCCCTGGACGTGATTGTGGCGCGGGGCGACCTGGAGATGTACGTGCTGGACGTGCCCCAGGGCGCCACCCCCATTTTGCCGTCGCGAGACCCGCCTGTGTACAACTTCTCGGGCCAAGGGTCGTCCCACCAGGACCTGCACCTGTCGCTGGGTCCCCATGACTACGGCTACATCGCCGAGGGCGGGGTGTACCACGTCCTGGTGTACAGCAGCACGGGTGCCAACTACACCGTGCTGGGCATGTCCCGTGCCGGTATCACGGAGCTGCGCGACGGCACGCCGCAGCGCGAAAGCTGCCGCACGGGTGAGTACGAGTACTTTTCGTTCACGGTCCCCAACAGCACGGCCACGACGACGTTCACGGTCACGCCGCTGAACGGCGACCCGGACCTGTACATCAGCTGCAACTCGGACCCGACGCACCTCAGCCTGACGGGCTACCCGAGCCGCGCCCCAGGCCACTACACGTGGTCCTCTGAAAGCCTTCGTGGCTCGGAGAGCCTCACCATCCACGGCAGCGACGCCAACGCGTGCAACCACGGCGCAGGCGGCGGCACCTTTTACGTCGCCGTGTTTGGCTTCCGCAACACCACCTTCACGCTGCTGGCGGAAACCGATGACGAGGGGCCCGTCATGCTGCAAGACGGCCTTCCCCAGCAGGGCACCGTGGCGCACTTGTCGTGGTCGTACTACCACTTCTACCTCACCGGCGGGAAGGAAAGCCTGACCATCGCGTTGACGGCGCTGGCGGGTGACCCGGACCTGTTTGTCAACGTCGGCGGCAACGCGGAGCCGACGCTGGCGCACCACGACTACCAGTCGCTCAGCTCCGACGGCCGCGACTTCATCGTGGTGCCGTCGGCCGACCTGTGCACCGACTGCTGGGTGCGCATCGGCGTGTTCGGCTACACCCCGGCGCGGTACACCATCGCGGCCACCACCAGCCTGGGCTCGCGTGTCCTGCAGGACGGCCAGCCGGTGCAGGACGTGGTGGCGGCGGGGGACTACCAGTACTTCCGGTACCACCTCGACCGTGAGGGCCAGACGCTGAAGTTCCTGGTCACCTCCCTGGACGGCGACGCCGACTTGTTCGTGTCCCAGGTGCACACCCACCCGGGCCAGGGCACGATGTTCAACCAAACCTGGTTTTCCATGTACACGGACCGCATGGACGTGGTGGCGATCGAGGACGCGCCGACCGGCGACTACTACGTCGGCGTGTACGGCTTCCGCAACACGACGTTCACGCTGCTGGCGCACGCCTCGGCGAAGAACGAGGCGGAGATGGTGACGCTGGTGCTGGGCCAGCCGCAGGTGGGCACCATCCTCACCGCCGCGTCGTTTGCGTACTACGTGTTGGAGATGGACGACGTGGACACCACCCTAACGGTGTCCGCCACCCCCTTCTCGGGCCTCATCGGCGTGTACGTCAACCAGTGCGACGAGGAGGCCGGCAACTGTGACGGAGCGAACGGCGGCGTGGACCGCCGGCCGTCCGTCCCGACGGGCTCCGCCCTGCCCAACGCGACGTGGAGCAGCGACAAGTCCCTGTCGCGCGAGAGCGTGTCCATCGACACCTCGGGGTGCCACGGCTGCGCCTACGTCATTGGCGTGTACGGCCACACGCCGGCGAACTTTTCCGTCTCCGCCGTCACCTCCGACTCGTTGATGGTGCTGCAGGAGTCGGTGCCGCAGCAGGACTACGTGGCGCACTTCGGCTGGCGGTACTTCATGTTCACCCTGCAGCAGCCCCACCAGGACATCCGCATTGCGCTCACCTCCTTCACCGGCGACCCGGACCTGTTCATCAACGTGTGCAACAACATGCCTGGCGAGGAGTGCAAGTCACGGCCCACCAACCTCACCGGCGGCTTCACGTGGTCCAGCCGCGGCTGGGGTTCCGAGACGCTGTCCATCCCCTACGGCTCTGCCCACGCCTGCCAACCGTCCCCGCTGCGGCCCTGTGACTACTACATCGGCGTGCTGGGGTTCCAGGCGTCGTACTTCTCCATCGTCGCCTCGCTGCATTCCGACCGGCCGCTACTGCTGGTGGACGGCGTACCGCAGCACGGCCACGTGAACGCCAGCGTGCAAAACAACTACGTGCTGGACGTGCTGCCGGGGAAGGAGTTCATCGGCATCACGGTGACGCCCTCCTACGGCGACCCGGACGTGTTTGTGTCGCTGGACCTCCAGAAGCCCGGCCCCTCGCACTTCAACTACCGCTCCGTGGCGGGGCTGTCGCAAACCGACCGCATCGCGATCCACAGCTCGGACCCGCAGTACCAGGCCAGTCCCTGCGACGCCACGCTGCCCTGCCGCGTGTTCATCGGCGTGCTGGGGTACATCGAGTCGGCGTACACCATCGTCGCCACCACCGGCGGCTCCGCGACGGCGCTCATGGCCGGCGTGCCGTCGCAGGCGTCCGTGAACGAGGGCAAGTACGTGTACTTCCGGTTTGGCGTGGACGTGGCGGGCACCACGCTGTCCTTCACCGTCACGCCCATCAACGGCGACCCGGACATGTTTGTGTCCACCACCAACGAGCGCCCCACCAACGGCGACAGCACCTGGAGCGCCACCCGTGCCGGCACCGACACCATTGACATCTTCGCGGACGACCCGGGGCGCTGCGCGGAGCCGTGCACCTACTTCATCGGCGTGCGGGCGTTCGGTTCGGACGCCGCCTTTACGCTGGTGGCCAAGCAGCGGCCGTCGGACCCCACCATGCTGGTGGACGGCGTGCCGAGCCTGGGGTCGCTGAACGCGACGCAAACGGACGAGTACATCTTCCACTTCCCCACCACCCTGTCGGGCGCCGACCTGGTGCTGTCGCCGTTCTTTGGCGACGTGGACATGTACGTGTCCCTCGACGGCGGCACGCCGTCGGTGCACCACTGGCAGTACATCTCCGTGGCGTCCAGCGGCATCGACCAGGTGTCCCTCCGCACCCTCAGCCCCAAGTTCCAGGAGTACTGTGCCGACCAGGCGCTGTGCCCGGTGCGCGTCGCGGTGTTTGGCTTCACCGACTCGCACTACATGCTGACCGCCACCACCGCCAACTCCAGCGTCCTGCTGCTGGCCAACCAGCCGCTGCGCGACGAGGTCGCCCGCGGCGAGTTCAAGTACTTCGTGTTCCACAACAACCAGCCCGGCGCCGCCATCACCATCTCCGTCACCGCCATTTCGGGCGACCCGGACCTGTTCGTGTCCACCACCAACTCGCGCCCCCACAGCCGCTCCTCGGCGGACTGGTCCGCCACGCGCAGCGGCGGCGACGTGTTGGACATCTACCCGCAAGAGCCCCACGCGTGCGCGGCGCCGTGCGACTACTACATCGGCGTGCGCGGCTACGGCAACTCCAGCTTCGTCATCACCGCCGGCAACTTCTCGGGCGCGCCCCTGCGCCTCACGGACGGTGTGCCGCAGCGCGGCTTCATCAGCCAGGGCCGCACCAACCGGTATCTCACCACCATGCTGCCGCACCAGCCGTACCTCGAGATCTCCATCACCCCCTTCACCGGCGACCCGGACGTGTTTGTGTCCCTCGGCGAGGGCCGTCTGCCGACGCGCCACACCAGCGACTTCCGCTCCATCTCGGGCTGGGGCCAAGACGTCATCGCCATCAACGCGTCGGCGGCCACAGCCTACGCGCAGCACTGCGACGCGGCGGCGCCGTGCGCCGTGAACGTCGCGGTGTCCGGCTTCCGTGACGCCACGTACGCCGTGGTGGCGGCGTCGTTGGAGGGGCTCACGCGTGTCCAGGCCGGCGTGCCGCTGCGCGGCGCCGTCGGCGCCAACCAGTACCAGTACTACATGTTCACCAACCCCGACCCGTCGCAGTCGGTGACCTTCACGGTCACGGCATTTGGCGGCGACCCGGACATCTACATCTCCGCCATCCAGCCGCGGCCGACCAAGGGCAACCACACGTGGGCGGCGCAGGAGTTCGGCTACGACCGCGTGGTGATCAACCCCGACGACCCGGCCGCCTGCCGCACCTCCAAGTGCCACTACTACATCGGCGTCACGGGCTTCCTCACCACCGCCCAGTACCAGCTGCTGGCCGCCGTGGGTGACGCCCTGCACCCGACGCTGCTGGTGCGCGGCCAGCCGCAGCACGGCCACGTGGCGTACCACGAGCTCGCGTTCTACGGCTTCGACGTCGCGGACGACGGGTCGCGTGGCGACGTGGACTTTGTCGCCACCTCCCTCAACACCCCCGTCGGCGTCTACGTCGTGCCGCAGCTCAGCAACGGCAGCTGGGTCCAGCCCAAGTGGTCGTGCACCATGTGGATCACGTCCTCCCACGGCGTGGCGTGTGGCCGGTACCAGGTCACCGGTGCGCAGTGGGCGTCCACCGGCAACGCCGGCGGCCGGGTGCACATCCCGGGCGGGGACCCGAACGCCTGCACGGGGTGCACGTACCTGGTGGGCGTGGCGGCGCTGGGGGAGTCGGCGCTGGGCGCGGATTTCACCATCACCGCCTCGCGCGAGGACGGGCTGACCCTGCTGCAGAACGGCGTGCCGCGGCAGGACCACGTCACGCAGCACCAGTACCGGTACTTCCAGCTGGCCATCGACGAGCCGCAGGCGGACCTGACGGTCACGGTCACGCCGTACACCGGCACGGTGGTGGCGTTCCTGTCCACCACGAACCACCGGCCCAACGTGTCGGACCACCAGTGGCACATGTCCGTCGTGCGCCACAGCGTCAGCGTCCAGTACCAAGACCTGGCGGCGTGCGAGGGGCGCGTGGAGCTGGGCGGCCGCTGCACCATGTACATCGGCGTGTTTGGCGTCTTCAACTCCTCCTTCGCCATCACCGCGGCGCTGGACCAGTCCTTCCGCCAGCCGCAGCTGCTGCTGGACGGCGTGCCCGTGGACGGCTACGCCAACGCGACGCAGTTCCAGTACTACCTCGCCAACGTCATCGCGCCGGAGGGCTCCACCACCACCGTCTCGGTCACGCCGCTGTACGGCGACCCGGACCTGTACATCACCACCGACGGCACGGAGCCGGGCCTCCACAACTACCAGTTCCGCTCCACCGCCGGCGGCTCCAGCGTGCAGGACACGGTGCTCATCCAACCCGGCCGCCCGCACTACTGCAACCACTGCCGCCTGCTCATCGCGGTGCGGGGCTTCACCACCACGCACTTCAGCATCACCTACTCCACCGCCGCCACCACGACGCGGCTGCAGGACGGCCGGCCGCAGTTCGGCTCGGTCACCGCGACGCGGTACCAGTACTACAGCATCTCCGTCCCCGGCGACGCGCCGACGAACGTGTTGGTGGCGCTGTCCAACCAGGGCGGGGGTGCTGCGCGCATGGTGGCGGCGCCCATGTCGTCCAACGACCAACCCACGCTGGAGGACCACGTGTGGGCGTCCGGCGGCCAGTCGTTGAACACGCTGATCATCTCCCACGGCGACGCCGACGCCTGCTCGGCCTGCACCTACGTGGTGGGCGTCACGGCGGAGACCAACACGTCGTACTACGTCACCCTCAGCTTCTCCGGCGGCCTGCCGGTGTCGTTGGTGGACGGCCAGTCCCAGGCGGGCTTCGTGCCGGCGCTGGACTACACCTTCTTCACCTTCTCCACCCGCGCCGACGAGGTGTCGGGCGTGACGTTCCGCATCACGCCCACCATCGGCTCCGTCGAGCTGTACGCCACCAACCTGTACACGCCGCGGCTGTCGCCGCCGGAGGAGCTCCCCACCCGCGACAACTCACTGTGGGAGGCGTCGCCGACAAGTGCCGGGGACACGCGGTACTCCATCCGCGTCACGCCCTCGTCGCCGGGCTTCAACGCCAGCCTCACCACGTACACGCTGGGCGTCTACGGCCACGTGGCGTCCGTGTTCGACGTCTCGGCCAACACGGACGACGTGGCGCAGACGCTCAGCGTCGGGTCGCCGCTGCCGCACCAGTCGGTGCCGGCCGGCAGCAACGAGTACTTCACGCTGCAGACCAGCGGCAACGCCGTGGACGTCAAGATCAGCGTCGTGCCGCTGAACGGCGGGAACACGTACCTCCTGGCCACGTTCAACGACACCCGCCCCAAGTGCACCGCCGGCAACGCCGCCCACGCCACCATCTCCTGCACCGGCTACATGTGGTCGTCGCTGAACGACGGCGGCGACATCATCCGTGTCCCCGCCGCCGCCTTTGCCGCCCACCCGCACGCGTCCTTGATCATCGCCGTGTACGGCGTGACCACCACGCAGTTCAGCATCAGCGCCTGGACGGATGCGCCAGTGCAGCTGTGGGAGGGGAACCCCTTCAGCGGGTCCACCTCGGAGGTGACCATGTGCAAGGAGCGGTCGTCCGAGACCGGCGCGTGCCTGCCGGAGACGCCCTCCAACCCGTGGTACAACGCCCAGGGCGCCTTCTTCAACTTCCTGTCGTCCAACTCCCAGAACGTGGTGACCATCACGGTGCAGCAGCCGTGCGCGTACTCGCAGCGCGTGTGTGGCCCGCCGCTCATGGTGTTTGTGCAAACGTGCTGCACCGGCCAGTGTCACCCCGAGGACCGCTACCCCGACGGTGGGCTGGCGCAAAGCGCCATGGTGGTGAGCGGCGGCTCGCAGACGATGTACCTGGACGGCCAAACCGTGGCGTGCCCCACCGGCGGTAGCACGACGTTCAACGTCGGCGTGTACTACTACTGCGCCGACGGGCAGGACTGCGCGCCGGTGGAGTTCGACATCTCCTACAACGACCAGGGCCTGAACGTGGTGACGCAGCCCGAAATCAACGGCCGCGTGGACAGCGTCCCGGGCCACTTCTCCTCCACCCTGGACGCCGACTACTTCGAGCTGTTCACCGGCGACGACGAGCAGGCGCTGACGGTGTCGCTGGACGCGTGCTACGGCGCCGTGGATGTGTTCATGTGCCAGCACGAGTGTGCCAGCCCCGTCCACCCCAGCAACACGGACAACCAGTGGCACGCCACCACGAACGCCCCGGTCAGTGAGGGCACCGGTACCATCACCGTTGCCAACGCCAAGGGCCAGTTCTACGTTGCCGTCGTGCCGCAGTCGTCGGGTGCCAGCTACGAGCTGCGTGTGTCGTCAGGGGCGGTGTCGCGCTTGATGCCGGGTTCCACCTGGTCGGTTTCCGCCACGGACGAGTCGCTCAAACTGTCGTGGGATCCCGCGGTGTTTGCATCCAACGGTGCGTGCAACTCTCTCCATTTGTGTGTGGTGTGTGCGCTGTGCGCATGGGTGTTGCGGAGTGGTGCCGTGTTGTGTGTGATTTCTTGTGTGGTTATTCGTGCGGTTTGTGTGTTTGGCTGCTTCCACATCCATCATCCCCCGCACAAGGCACAACACACCCTACCTCATGTGTGTGTGATCGTGTTTGTGATCGTGTTCGGGATCGTCCGCAGGTGCCACCCCCGACAACGTGCAGTACACTGTGTACTACCTGCGTGGCAACATGAACGGCATCCTCAACACCAGGTGCAGCATTCTCTCCGCCGTCCTGAGCGGTTACGGCGATGGAAGCATGCAGGATGCTGTGACGACCACCGACACGAGCGCCACCGTGGGCGACCTGGACGACGACACGCAGTACAGCGTGTGGGTGGTGGCCGAGTGCGGCTCAGGCTGCCTCAGCGCCGGCCAAAGCGCGTACTCCACGTATGCGGTGTACCCGGGCATGACTCACAAGACGGAGAAGTCCACGTTGAGCGGCGGCGCCATCTTTGGCATCATCCTCGCCGTCCTCGCTGTGCCTGCCGCGATCGGCGCGGTGTACCTCTACCGCCGCTCCAAGCGCAAGGAGCGCCAGCAGCAGTATGACCTCACGGATGTGAGTGGCGTGGACGCGGTGGTCACGCAGCCCATCTCCAACTACCGGCCGTTGCTCGATGACGGTGACATGCCGGCCCCCTCGTTGGCACAGCGCATCAAAGCCGGGCTCAGCGGTGGCGTGAAGCCGCCTGCTGGAGCAGTGGCGTTGCCGGATCGTGATGATGAGCTGTAGTGAGTGAGTGAGTGAGAGTGAGTGAGTGAGTGAGTGAGTGAGTGAGTGAGTGAGTGAGTGAGTGAGTGAGTGAGTGAGTGAGTGAGTGAGTGAGTGAGTGAGTGAGTGAGTGAGGGTG
>Ga0213833_1000684_pt1 | contig 29740 bp, 45 predicted proteins | sample SWATP21_FD_160575 | JGI IMG/M metagenome (GOLD analysis project Ga0213833, IMG submission 160575) | Coastal seawater microbial communities from Marineland, Florida, United States - SWA TP2 #1 | ecosystem: Environmental > Aquatic > Marine > Coastal | place: USA: Florida | collected 2016-08-14 | reverse complement strand
TGGTCTACATCCAACACAGACCACACCTGCTCCAACTCGCGATTCCGAAGCTTCAAACTCGGGTCACTGCGAGCCACATCCTCAACCGCTTCACTGAACTCAGAGAATGACATGGTGCCATCACCACTGGTGTCAGCCATGTCGAATATGGCTTTGAAGTCGCGAACCAAACCCTTGTCCACGAAGCGTTGGAACTTTGCGCGCAGCTTGTCTGCTGCCTCACTGCTCACATCGTGACGAGTAAAGCTGGACCGACGGCTGCTTGGCTGACGTTTGGTTTGGCTTCGTCCCTCACAGAAGTCACGGAACTCAGCGAACGTTACGGCATTGTCTTGGTCCTCATCCAACACAGACCACACCTTCTCCAGCTCACGCTTGCGCAGTTGAAGAGACGGATCAGTCCGAGCTACATCCTCAACCGCTTCACTGAACTCAGAGAACGACATGGTGCCGTCACCACTGGTATCCGCCATGTCGAATATGGCTTTGAAGTCGCGAACCAAGCCCTTGTCCACGAAGCGTTGGAACTTCGCGCGCAGCTTGTCTGCCGCTTCACTGCTCACATCATGTCGAGCGGGCGCCCCTGATCTTGCACCTGCACCGGCACCAGCTCCAGCACCTGACCTGGATCCTGAAGAGCCTTCACAGAAAGCCTTGAACTCCCGGAAGTTCACAGCATCGTCGTGGTCTACATCCAACACAGACCACACCTGCTCCAACTCGCGATTCCGAAGCTTCAAACTCGGGTCACTGCGAGCCACATCCTCAACCGCTTCACTGAACTCAGAGAATGACATGGTGCCATCACCACTGGTGTCAGCCATGTCGAATATGGCTTTGAAGTCGCGAACCAAACCCTTGTCCACGAAGCGTTGGAACTTTGCGCGCAGCTTGTCTGCTGCCTCACTGCTCACATCGTGACGAGTAAAGCTGGACCGACGGCTGCTTGGCTGACGTTTGGTTTGGCTTCGTCCCTCACAGAAGTCACGGAACTCAGCGAACGTTACGGCATTGTCTTGGTCCTCATCCAACACAGACCACACCTTCTCCAGCTCACGCTTGCGCAGTTGAAGAGACGGATCAGTCCGAGCTACATCCTCAACCGCTTCACTGAACTCAGAGAACGACATGGTGCCGTCACCACTGGTATCCGCCATGTCGAATATGGCTTTGAAGTCGCGAACCAAGCCCTTGTCCACGAAGCGTTGGAACTTCGTGCGCAGTTTCTCTGCTGCCTCGCTGCTAACGTCATGTCGCTGTGGGGCAGCTTGCGTTGCACTGGTGGAGAAACTGTCCACGGCTTCCCAAAGCATCCGCAGTTCATCCTCGGAAGTGTTGTTTCCTGACGGCTTCGCAGTGTCGAGCAGTTCTCGGACCAACTGCGCGTCAACCCTGGTAACACCATGGCGCTTGGCGACTTGAATGATTGAACGCTCAGACGAACGGTTGTTGAACTCTTTGGCAAAGTGTCGGTTGCCCTCCGCAGCAACACCCTGCAGTGCCTTCGCGAACGCGCGAATGGCATCCAATTTGTCGCCGCTGACGACACGCACGTGACGCTCAGGCAGGTCGTTGGCCTGGTCGCCGTCATCATACACGACATCGTATCGACTTCCATTGATGTTCACAATTACTCCCTGAGACAACCGCAAACCGAGAGGATGTTATTGTCGCGCACATGAGCTCACAAGCAACAAGGCTGCCGTCACACACGATCGCCACAACACGGGACGCACGCTGTAGTAGAGTTCATCCACTGGAAACTTCGCCTCCACAGGACACAACACAAAGAGCTCACTCATTGCAGCGGGCAGTCTGTCGCCGGTTCGCCAGCACAGGCTGCTGAACCACCCGGCGGGACAGGTGGCGTCCTCGATGTGACCTCATTCAAAGCCCGCGAGCTGTGCAACTGCAGTTGCAGTGCGTTTGTGTGTATTCGTATTTGTTGAGAATGTAATGGTAGTGTGTTCAAATGATAACATCTGCATCCAGGTGCTGCCCTCTCGCGCATCGCCTCGAACGGCATTCCCGCCAGAGTATGGGGTGGTGTGGTGGTGTTTTCGCCATAGTACTGGCTGTCCTCGTACTTACGGTTGGGACTGGTGGGGTGGAGCGCTCAGATGTGGATCGGCGGGCTTCTGTGTCTTCCGTCGCGCTGGAATTGTGTGAGCCTCGGATTGTGTCGCCGACTCACCGCGCGAACATCGATGGTTGCACGGTCGCCATGCAAGTAGTTTGCGACAACCCAGCGTCAAAGGCGCTAAAAGGCTGGTTCCCTTCCACGCGTGTGCGTGTCGTTTCGCTGCGGCGGGTGTGTATTCCTGGGGACGCTACTTTCTCACAACGGTGTGCCTCGTGTCCACAGGTGCTACTATCTGCGGCAGGTTCACGTGGCGTCCCCATCCGGTTGTGGGTCCCAGAAAGTGGCGTTGTGTATCTTCCCGTGGTTCTTCTTGGGGAGGGTGAAGCAGAAGCTGTGGCAGTTGAAGTCAACACCCGCGATGGGCAGCGAGCGGGATCAAGGGGCCCTGTTCCCGCACAGGCAACCACAGTGTTCTCGATACCTCCCAGGTCAAGCAGTCAGCCATCGCTGCTTCATGCCTGTCGGTACTCTCCAGAATGGAGCGAAAAGTCCTATGAGACGCTGCCCGAAGCTCAAGCCACTGTAAGGGTACGGTCGTGGTGTGGTGTCGAGTGTTTGTGCCCCGCCCCCCCTCATGGTTGCTGGTTGCCGAACCCGTAGCTGTTCACATCCATCATGTGGAACAACGAGGACATTCCTTTCATGGTTGGGAAACAAGAAACTCCTCAAGGCGCTGCGAATCGAATGGTGGCTTCGTTTGTGGAGGAGACGGGCTTGGAACCGGCGGATAGGGTCACCACGGCTGCATGGCTGGTGCGTACATCAGCCAGCTCACGTGGTGTTTTCGCATGCCCCATGTGGAGTAATGCTGTCACCCACGTGCTTCATGTAGGTACGCTTGGTTCAACAAGAGTCCGAGCACCAGCGCGACGCAACGCATCGTGCTAGGGGCGCGATCGATGCCTTGGTGTCGCAGTCGCTTCCGGTGAAGCTCGTCATCGGTGCACAGCAAGAGGACTACGCCGGATGGGTCACCACAACTGCGAACGTCTTGAACCTCGCGGACTCGTCCTCGTTCGAGACCCTGTTGCAGCAGTCACAATCATTAGATGCGTCACTCCATGGCCCGCCGTCGGGTTCAAATTCAGCGACAGAGTTGCTGCGGGTTGACGCCATCGTGGCTGAGCATGTACGTGTGCTCGCAAGGCGCGGCACCGGTGCTCTGCACCGCCAGTGTGCTCATGTGTTGTGTACGGCAGGTTTGGGAACATGTTCCATTCCCAACTGTCGTCAAAGGCGCGGCTCGGCTGCGCCATGTGTTGGCACCTGGTGGTCACATCCGCTTGGCGGTCCCTGTATGTGAGCGCTGTTGCTTGTGTTCGCTACACAAGCCGTGCTAACGTCGTCGGTGGCGTGCGCCCTTGCTTCCGTGGCAGGACTGGAACCGCGGCACATGTGGTCCGATGACAACCAATCTAACAATCACAGGTGGCATTCCGTTTGGCTGTGATGGTCAAGAGCTGGTGCAAGACCTGCAGTACCATCATCAAGTGCACTACACCCGCGAGTACGTGACAACTTCGGCGCGTGGCGTTGCCGCACGCTTACTGTTGGCTTTCTTTCGTTGTCTGCAGACTTCTTGAGGCCGTGTTTGAGTCCGCAGGGTTCGTCACAACCGCCATTGAGTTCCATGATTCGTCAGGCGTGCTGCACCAACGCAGGTTCGAGTTGTGTGCTCGATGTTGGCACTGTCCTGGCTTGCACTCACTGTCGCTTGTCTGTTTTGCAGCTACTCTGACACAGATGGCGTCATTGCAAGGAGCGCAAGGCATGACAGCCGTGGCGCTGTCTCGCTCATCATGGACGCTGTTGTGCCACTTGGCGTTGGTCTCCCAAGTGAACTGCCGTTCAGTGCTGCCCAGTCCGCGTTTGGTGCGTGTGCTACCTCTGCCCTTCCCCTTGTCTCCCTCCTCTGACCGTTTGTGTTTTATCGTGTTCCATTGTTTGTTGTATTGTTGACAGCGCCCGTGTTCCGTGGGCTAGAGCTTCTAGTCGTTGGTGACCTTTGTGCAGAAGCAAAGCAAGCTCCGACGAGTGACGCGCCTCACCACCAGCGCCTGCTGCACGTTTGCTACGGCTTTGACCACATCCGGTGTGTTCGTACCTCGTCGCGCCAGTCACAAGGGGGTTGCGCGTGTGTGGTGTGACCATTTTTGTTGCTCATCTATTGTTTGTTGGTTGTGTGGTGTGCCTGCGCTCTCCTCCCACAACTCCTGCCGCCGCCGCTGCTGCTCCTCCCAAATCCCCTTTCCAACCGCATCCTGCTTTATGCGATGCTACTTTCTCATCCAGCGACGGCAACAATACTGCTGCGTTGGACAGTTTTGTCCGCAGCATCAACGTGGGGCCGCCGAAGCGCGTGCATGGACGTGCAGGAAACACCGCTCGACGCGTGTCGGTGTTGGGCCTTCACTTCGCCGGCGTGCTCGAGTTCTTGCACGGCAACCAGCGCAAGGCGCTGCAATACCTAAAGGACGTACGGAAGGACCTGGGCTTGCTGCTTGCCGAGCACGGGGACGGCAACGGCTGGGCAACGTGGCGACGCCTGGCTGAGCTCCACTATGGTCAGATTGTGTCCTCGTTGCGACCCTCGCGCGGCACCGCGATCTTGCAACGTATCGTCGACCAGGGCGACCCACGGTTTGCGCTGGCGCCGCTGGCGCTTGCTGCGGCGTTGGCGCGCCGGGGGGAGTTTGGCGGTGCCGCGCGTGTGCTGCAGGCGCAGTTGCTTCGCACCCCACGCGACACTGGCGTCTTGGACATGTTGGGCACGGTACGGAGCCCGTTTTTGGTGCCTGGTGCGCGTTGTATTGTGGTGTGGTGTGGTGTGGTGCGGTGTGGTGTGGTGTGGTGTGGTGAGGTGCCTTTGAAATCGATCACAACCCCCGTTCACCATGGTTGTCTATGTTGTTGTGCTTTGTGGCAGGTTCTGGATCGTGCACACACTGCGGTTCCAGCACGCGCCGCGTTGTCAGTCCAGCCACCCGGTGTTGTCACTTGGGGCGCCTCTGGGGTTCACCCACAGGTGCATGTGGACGACACCATGGTGATCGCTACGTGGAGCGATGATGACGGCCTGCCAACCCAGGCGACACGCGTGTTGCTGTGCACGTGGGTGGACGACCACGCGTTCTCCACCTGTGACACCGCGCAAGCGCCACTAGAGTTGGGGAACGTGGCGCCAGGGGAGCACACACTGTACAGTCGCCTCTTCCACACCACAGACGCCACCGCAGCGTCCCCTCTCATCACGACACCGTTTGAAGTCGCGGTGGAGGGTGGCTATGACGCCCGGGGTGGTTTCATGGAAGGCAGTGTGCCAGCCTCCTTTGGGAGTGCTGCGCCACACTCCGTTTGGAGCCCCACCATTCCTGCGGCCAAGGAGCCTCATGGGGCACCAGCTCAGGACCCCTCCTCGCCCTCACCTTCTGTGGCTGGTGCCGCCCCTGTCTCCGCCGCTCCAGTGACACCCATGTGCTTCGTCACCATCGCACTTAACGGCATGCCGTTCCTGCCGCACCACTTTGCTGCTTTCCAGGCCCTGCCCACGTCGATTCCGTGGGCGTGGTATGTCGTGGAGGGCGTTGCCATTGGAAGGTGGGTTTGCCACGCGTGCAAGCAGGACTACGCTCGGCGTTTGTTTTTGTGTGTTACCCCTTATGTGCGAGTGGTTGTGCACCACTAACGACGCTGGCGTTGTTTGCGTGGTGCTTGTTGTGGTGTTCGCTTTTTTTGTTGCTCCAGGGCCGATTCCGAGCGACCCTACAGCACAGCACCCCTTGACGACTTTCATCGCCGTGGGCGATCTGTGGATGGCACCACAGAGTGAGTGGGTGGCTTGTGCTCCGTCGCGCATGTTCTGCTTGCGTTCGCGTCGCGAGCCGTTTCTGAAACCTGGGCCACCCCTTTCCTCGATGCAGGTACCTCGACTTCCTGGGTCACAGCTACCCTGATCGTGTGCTCGTCATCCGAGCCCGTGAAGGCACCATGTGGCCGGACAAGACGCTGATGATGAACGCCGCGTTGCAACACATGCAACGTGAGTGTATCCTCATGCAAATTGACGCAGACGAGCTGTGGAGTACGCCCCAGCTTGTGCGAGCCCACACGGTTTTTTCCTCTCAACCACAAACCAAGTGTGCCTATGTCGACTGCGAGTTCTTCATTACGCCCGACCTGGTTACCTTGAATCGCGGGTTCTACAGTCACTCTGACTCGTACGCGCGCGGCCCTTTCGTTTGGGTTGCGGCTTGGAGACATGAATTGACATGGGACTGTGCGTGCGTGCATGTATGTGTGCATGTATGTGTGCATGTGTGTGTGGATGCTGGTGGTGTGTAGGTATGAGTGGCTTCGCATCTGGCGCTACTCTCCCGGGATGAGGTGGTTTGCACATGCACCTCCGACGTTGGCTGAGCGTGAAGGTGGTCGTTGGGTCCCGTTGAACAACGTGGAGCAAGAGCGATGCCTCACTCATGATGTGACTCGGTCATGGGGATTGGTGTTCACACACCACGCCTACTCCACCGAAAAGCAGGTGTGTGAAAACGTTGTGATGCAGGCGTGTCACCAGTGGTTGTGGCTTGCTTTTCTTTTCATGCACTTGTCGTGGTTGACATCTTCTTGCCGTGGCTGCTCACCCCGTTGGACTTTGGTGGTTCTGTCGCACGTCATCACAGGTGCGCTTCAAGGAAGTGTTCTACGGGTACACAGGCGCGCTGGTGAACTGGACACAACTCGTGCAAGACACAGCAACAGGAGCTTGTGACGACGGGCCAGGCGATGACACTGCCTGCGTTTCAGCCTTTGATACTGACCCAGCCTCGTTGTACCCCGACAGTGGCGACGAGTTTGTGTTCCCTGGCAACTACCTGTCCTGGGTCCCGCCTGTGGTGCAAGCCGCGTACCCTGACCAATCTCCGTTTGGCCTGGCGCAAGACACCCTGCTTGCCTTTCCGGCACTCCGTCACACTGCGGCTGCCTGCTTCCAATCGGCCGCCGGCGACCTTGGCGCTGCGGAGCCGAGACGCGGCGGTGCCGATGCGTGTCCGCTGCTGCCGCATGAGTGGGCTGCTCGCGTGGGCATGGCACCCCCAATCGCGCATGATGACATGCCCAGTGCACCGATTCCGTTGCCCCCTGCCTGTGACGACCCAAGTGCTGGGTGTCGCACAGCCTGGCCTGCCTCTCTGTCGCAAGCCTCCCAACGCAATGCCGCGGCCATCTCTTCCTCTCGCTCTTTGGACGCCTCCCCTGCGACTGTGCATGTGGTGGTCGATTGTGTCGTGTGGCACACGCCCATCACCAAGCAGAACGGTGGCATCAAGCGTGTGTGGCAAGAGGTCCTCCCACGGTTGCTCACTCGAGCACCCCCACACTTCCGGTTTACGCTGCTCCAACGTGGGTTGGATGCGCCAGGCCTTGCATTGAGTGATTTGAGTGCGTTTGTCAATGCACAGTTCCTCGAGGCTGCCGCGGAGGGTGTTCCCCGCGTCACAGTGCGACATGTCCCACCGTTTCCGTTCTACGGACCCGCGTCCAACCTGGAACTGGATGTGCGTCATCCCCAGCAGTCGAATTATTGTTGCCTGCTTTGTCCTTGCTTGTTTTTTGTTCGCTTTGTTTCTATGTGTTGCATGCTCAGTTGTGTTCCATTCTGAACGGGTGTTGGGTTGTTGCGGAATTGTTGCATTGCAGGGTGGTGTGTTGGACACACTGTGCAGACTCATACAAGCAGACGTGTTCATCTCGACGCTGTACTCTTCGTGCGTCATAAGGGGTGTGGAGTTTCGTGCTGCAGTGTGTGGTTGTTCTAACGCGCAAGTGTCTTGTCCTCATATGGTGCAGTGTCCCTAGCTTTGCCAATGTACTGTTGCTTCATGACATGATCCCTGAGGTGCTCGGATGGGACCTATCTCAGCCTGAGTGGGCTGCGAAGCAGCTGGCGCTGGATGCGTGAGTTGCCTTGCTTGTTGCCAGTGACAACACTGGATTCACACTGGGTGGACGCTTTGTGATGTGAATGATGTTGTTTGTTGTTGTTGTTGTGAGCTCCAGAGCCGACGCTGTGGTGTTCGTGTCCAACGCAACACGCCGCGATTTCTTTCATCTGCAAGCAAGCCAGTCCAGTGAAGGAGCCGCGTATGAAGAGGCGCTGCCTTTGATATTCAACAGCAGCAACGGAGTCTCTGCAGCCTTCCGGCCTATGGATGTGGAGCATGTGCGTCAGAGGCTGTTGTGGCGTGTGTACGGCATCAAGGACAAGCAAGTGGATGGTGGCTGACTCCGCACATGCTACCCACTGCAGGCCGAACGCGTGTTGTTTGAGAGATTAGGCATTGAGCTGCTGCCGCCGACGATCCTGGTAGTGGGGTCTCGTGGAGGCTACAAAAATGGCGAGCTCGTCTTCTTGACCCTAGCAGCCACGCCGTCACTGTACGGGATTCCACAGGTCGTGGTTGTCGGACAGCCTCTGACTGAGACGGAGCGCACACTTTTGAGTGGTACGCTGCACTCCAGCTCCATTGTTGGGTTTTCTTTGTCGTGACCGTGTGCCGTCACGCTCACCGCAGATGCCCAAGTGCCGTGGCTCCGGCTTTCTGATGTGTCTGACGAAGAGTTGGCAGCACTGTATTCGCTTTCCACTGTGACGATGATGTTGTCACTGTACGAAGGCTTTGGGCTCCCAGTGCTCGAAGCCATGGCATGTGGATGCCCAGTCATTGCGTCAAACATTCCCGCACTCCGTGAAGTCGGGGGACCTGCGCCTGCCTATGTACAGCCCGGGAACGTAGCCCACATCGGGGGTGCGTTGACCGCAGTTTTGACTGACAGTCATCGCCGCGCAGCCATGTCTGAGCGTGGTCTGGCACAAGCCGCAAGGTGTGTATTGATTGCCTACTGCTTGAATTGCCCACATCACTGGAACTGTTGGTGGATGTGTGGGGTGAGGTTGGCTTTCGCCACACTCTCCGTCATCGTTCGCGCTCATGATGTCATATGGTGTGTATTGCTGTGCATTCAGATACGCTCGAGGTTGGGATGAAGCAGCAGACACGCTCGTGAACGCCGCGCAGCGAACTCTGCGAGGCGGGGGTCCATCTCCTGGTCCAGGAGTCCTGGATCGTAAAGTTTAGAAATAGACATGGTTGTGTTTGCACTTCGTCCCTCCTTCTCTCTCCACGCCAACACACTGGTGACCCAACCCCTCCATGACTTACCGCGGAGAGTGTGAGGGCTATGTAGTCTGAACACAATGTCACAGCTAAAGAAACCCGACGCCGATGGTGGCGCTGCCGCCTGCGTTCGCGAAAGCTGCGCCACGCAGCCCATCAAAGTGCATGCCGCAGTGCCACCATCGATCCTCGCCGACTCCCCAGACAATTCCCCAAGCTCGTCACGTGTGACGGCGCTCTCTGTTGGCATCGCTGCACGCAACACGTCGTCGGCACATGTGCCGGCGTCACTCGACGCCAGCGAGCCAGCCTGTGCGAGGCACACCCCCGGAGCGAACACCGGCTGCACCATCCCCGCTGCGACGGCGTCAACGGACGATGGCGTGGACAGCGACAGTTCTTCTTCGTCCACGTGTTCCTGCTGTCATGGCGAGTCAGCATCGACGCTGGCATCTACGTCACCAAGCCAGGCACGTGCAGTGGAGCGCACACACCTCGGACGCGCGGCGTCGGGCCTTGGGCGTGGGATCCATGGCGGCAACAAGTTCACGGTCTCCAAGGCGACCGCCCTTCGCCGACGCCTGTGCCGCCTGAGGAGCGGTGTCCGGGGTGTGCTAGTGCTGAAGCGATGCCGCCGTCGCCCGGTTCACGCCAGAATGCTTCGAAAGTGGAAGCCAAAAGCAGAGTGCGTTGTCCTCCTTTGGTGGTGATGTCGTTGTGGCTCGTGTCTGTTCGGAACTCATGTCCTGTTGCGTGCTGGAAGGCTGTCTTCTCCCGTGATGGCCGCAACTTTGGAGGCATGTATTCAACTTGCAATAGGCGATGGCAACGTGTTATCCTCATTCGAGATGCTCGAGCTGCGCGACGCACTTGTACGCGGTGCAGTTCTTGTGCCAACCTCTTTACTCTCCGACCGCTCCTGTATTGAGGTGTTGTCGACCTCGGTTTCTTCTCACTTCCATGCCCATCCATCTCCTTTTATTATTTCTTTTTCCCCAGGTGCTTTGCCACCCGCTTTTTGTGTCGTCCTCTCGGCTTCTTCAAGCAGTCATTGACCGATTTCGCGTGGAGCAAGCGCACACTTTCGCAAGCATTGCACTCCCTTCGCCTCCACGTCCAGTGGTTTCTTCAACCACACCACCTGTGCCCAGTTCGGCTCCATCGCATACCCTGTCAGGTGGAATGACTCGTGCCCTGGGTATTCTGCAGGCTTGGCTTCGCCATCCTGGGGCGTCGCATGACTTTTCATCGGATTCCCTCCATGTGCGCTGTTCCTGTCTGGTTTCCGAAGTCCATGGGCACACTGTGTTGTCCTCTAACTTTTTGCGCAATGTTTTGTTGTGTGTTGTTGTGCGTTTCCCTTGCGCAGAAGCGACTGCTGGAGTTCCTGGACGACCCTACCTTTACACAGACCACTGTACTGAGCGTCATGGCAACGCAAATGAAGGTACGATGGACGGCACAACACGGTCGCTGGTTAGATCCATGCATGCATCCATGCGTTTGTGTGCACATGTTCTGCTGTGTACACGTGCCCGGTTCGTTCGACTCACACACGTGCGCGTGCGCACAGATGCGTTTGCGAGCGGTGCGTGTGCACCTGCCTCGGAACCAAGTTGAGTTGCAGCACGAAACAGAGGCCTCTGCACCCTCGTCAGCGGGTGGTGTCCCCCCCACGACTGATACAGCCGCAGATACCACTGGCGCTGACACTTCGGACGGTGCGTGCGCAGGCGTGCGGCACAGTGGCCACACCAGAGTGGGGGATGCCGCGGAGGAGAAAGAAGGGAGAGCTGCTCCACTTTGCCACGACACCGCCCAAAGCGCGGGGAGTACCAAAGTAGAGGAAGCCGACGTCCCATGCAACGCTTCTGCTGACGTCGAGACAGGGGGTGCCAAAGTAGAGGAAGGCAACGTCTCCTTCCAACGATGTGGTGCTGCAGGCGCGGACGTCAAGGCGGGAACAGACGCCTTGGTGCCGCAGGATTCTCACCCCGAAGCCACGCCTCCAGAGCCTGGACAGGGCAGTGGCGTTCGGCACACCAGTCAAATCGGAAGACTCACTGGCATGTTTCGTCGGCGGTGGGCGAGCTCCACCGGCACAAGTCGCCTGGCCGACAAAGTCCGAGCTCGTGCCGCCGTCATGTCGAGGCGGTTTGCGTTGTTCCGGAAACCTGCGCGGGCGCAATCGTCACCCACCTCCGTTCGTCCCTTGCGGGTTTTTCTTGTGACCTTCGTGAGGTGGCGGTGGTGTGGTGTGCTGCGCGTAGTGACCTGGTGTGTTGGTGGTGGGGGGGACTGCGGATCCAGGTGAGCCGAGCGGAAGTGGAGGAATTTGACATCATGTCCTATCCAGCCCGCGATGTCGCCCAACAGCTCACCCTCCTTGAGTTTGAGACCCTCTACCGCGCTATCGATGCTCGGTGCGCGTCTTGGATTTCCATTGACATCCCCGGTGCTGTCCAGCCGTGTTCACCTCCTTTCTGTGTGTGCTGTTGGCTATCGCTTGTCAGTGAGTTCATTTCTCGTGAGATCAACCCCAGCTCATCTCCCTGCGCGTGTGAGTGTTGGCCCAACCTGCGGCGCTTTGTGTACGTGCTGCACCTTTGCGCGCGTGTGTTCTTTCGATCCGCTCCGCATTCACGCATTGTGCCAACATTCTACCTTCGCCCCACCCCTTTTCGTGCGTGTCTTGCTGTGTGTGGCTCGGCAGTGATGCTTTCAATGCGCGCGTGAAATGGGTGGCAAGCCAAGTTTTGAGAGGCGGCACCCCGTTGCAACGGAGCAAGCGTGTGCAACGTGTCATTGAAATTGCCGAGTGCGTCGGGTTGACCGGGTCAAACGCTGTGAGTGGGTGTTTCCTGACCCGCTGCGATGCCACCAGATTCTGTCGTCGTGTTCACAACTTCAACACGATGTTCGAACTTGTGAATGGTCTCGACGTGCACTACATCAGGTGTGAGAATACAGACGGATGCCGCGTTGGTGGCAACAATGCACGCGCTTACCCGACCTTTCGCAGGTCTATGGACACAACGTGGCAGTTTGTATCATCGTCGTTGATGAAAACGTTGGACGCGATGCGAATGCTGACGGATCCGAAAGGTGGACGGACATTGACGCGCCTACATGCTCCCACCCTGCTCATGAGTGTCCTGTACAGACAACTACGCCTGCTATCGTGTGGTGCGTGAGGCTGCCAAGTTCCATTCCCCGCATCTGCCTGTGATTGCCGTGCTGTGCCGGGACATCTCCAACATTCGACTTTCTGTTCCGTCCACCATCGGCCGTGGAGCACTCAACTTGGACAAACTTATCCATGTTAGTATCGTCGTGGCTCCGAAGTTCATTGCGCTCGTGATGTTGTTTTGCTTTTGGTAGCCTTGGCGTTGAGGTGATGGTGGGTTGTGTGCTTTTGCTTGCTGCGCAGCTACACCAAATCATTTCTGGGGCCGTTGACGTGCTAGATGGCAGTTACGAACGCGCTGTCGACAAGCCGAAGAGTGTGCGGTGCGTGTCGAGAAAGCAAGTGGCCGTCGTGATGTGAGCTCTCCTGTGTCACCTTCCTTTTGCCTCGCCCCGTGTTGTGTGCCTCGAGTGCTGTTGCAGCACCCGCATGTGGTCCCGCACACGGCACGACGACAAGCAATTCAAGCACGACCTACGACTGCAGGCAATGCTCATTGAGTCTGCGCACATGTACGCACACCGATGTGGGTGTTGATGTTTGTTGAGGGCGCTGCGCAGGGGAGCAGTTGTTCACTGCGCTCTGGCTGCTGGTGTGCTGGCAACAGGGCGGCGGAACAGGAGCTGTTCGAGCTCGCATCAAAGCAGCAACGTGCCGAACAAAGTGTATTTATGGCCAACCTTGCCTCCGCGGGGACGATGTAGACGCGCAATGATAACCAACATGGCTTTTTCGTCGTCTGTTTTGCTTCTCCTCTACGCGCTGATGCCGTGCTGATGCTAGTGCCTGCATCGACCACCGCTCACAACGCGGACTGCGAGTTTGGTGGGCTCAGTTGACAGGTTCTCGTGGCATGGGCTCACCAACAGCACCTGGACCTTCCTCGTTGGCCTCCTTGGCCAGAATCGCCATGTCCTCGGGCGTTAAGTCAAACACGTTGGCATCCACCACCTTCTCACCACGCGCCTCCAAGATTTCCTGCAGGGTCACCTTGCCAAGCTTGAACCAATCCAGGTTGTCAGCAACCAAATGGATGGACTCGCAACCTGGACACCGCACCAGCACAGATCCATGCATAAAAGCGTGCTGCAGCCATGGCAACAACAAAAAACAACAAACAAGCCATTGACGTGAGGATTCACACTCGCACACCCACAAGCACGCGCGCACCCACACACACGCAACGCTGTCTGCACACCTTGCTAATTTGTCGTGCAGACCGAGTGTCGCACTGGTTGCAGGTGAACATCATGATGAACGTCTCCCCCCGCTGTGTCCCTGGAACGTCCTTCAGTGACGGAATGGCGCTGCCGTCCACAGTATCATCCACGACGCTGTCGGGCGAGTCGGGTGATGATGGCGGCGCCACGCCACACGCAGTGGATCGGCACGCCGTCGACACCAAACGCGCCTGGGTGGGTGTACGCCATGCGCCCTTCACACGCACACCGCTGCCTCCGACCAAGCCCAGCGCTCTTGAGAAGCGGGAGGTGCGTGCTCCTGGCACACGTGCCGTCGCGGCCAGGCGCAACGAGGAAGCAAACCGACGCGAAGCCAGCTTCCCCTCGCAACACCGGCCCACGAAACGACTCGCCACGCTTGTTGTGGTGGAAAACATGCTTGTGCACACAGGAGGAAAGGCCGTCAGAAGGGGGGAAGCAGATAGCTTTGCGACCGTTCGACGAAGGAACCGGCAAACCATGGCACACAACAAAACAACCAAAACAATGTAAACATAAACAACGTAGTTTTCGGGGCGCTTTTTCGGTTGCGGCTTTGACAACTTGCACTCGAGCATTGATTGCAGCAGCACTGGCAAGTGCGTGCCATCAGTGCTGGCGATGCCGATAGCGATACCACACGACGAGGCATGAGTTGAGGTGAAGTCATGCATTAGGAACCTGCATGTCACACACGCGACAGCAGCGCTTTGGTTGTGCGAAGTGAGTCGGAATGGATTCGGTGCCGCCAGAGATGCAGCATGACGTCGGTGCAGATGCCGCCGGCGCGCCTGACGTGCACGAGCAGTATAGTGAACGTGGTGGTGGAGGTGGCGATGGCGATGGCGATGGAGGTGGCGGTGACTGGGAAGAAGCAACCGATGACGACGGGCACACATACTTTTACAACGCCGCGACAGGCCAAACCACATGGTCACGCCCAGCGTCTGCTGCCACTACCTCAACCGCCCTGGTGACGACTGCCGGGCTAGGCGCGACGAGCAAGTGGGAAGAGGCGTTTGATGGGGACGGGAACCTGTACTACTTTAACCCAGACACCCATGAAACGTCCTGGGATCCGCCACCCGGGTTTGGAGTGGGGGATGCAGATTCCGAAGCTGGCGCGCCCCACCCCGGCACACCGTCACAGTGGGTGTCTGCCACTGACGACAACGGGCACGTGTACTACGTGAACGACGCCACCGGCGAGACGTCGTGGGAACGACCTGCGGAGATGGACGCACATGCGCTGGTGCCACACGAAACCAGTTTCGAGGGCGAGTTGGAGCCGGGTTGGGAAGAGGCTGCTGATGAGCACGGTACACCGTACTACTACCACGAAGACACGGGTGAGACGACATGGAGCCGTCCCACGACAGCGTCCACGTGGCAAACGGACCCCTACGCCGGGTTGATCACGCAAGCGCCGGCTGCGGAGTGGGAAGAGGCGCACGACGAGGACGGCAACGTGTACTACTACAACCCCACCACGCAAGAAACGTCCTGGGACCCACCGTTTGACGCGGGGCTGGACCATGACGCAGACGGTGACGGCATGCGGGAAGCCGGGCCGTGGAAGGAGTTCGATGACGGGGAGGGCCACACGTACTACTTCAACTCGGAGACGCATGAGTCTCGGTGGGAAAAACCGCCGGAGTTCGCGGTGTTGGATGGCGAACAGCCCGGGGCACCCGCCCGAAGTGACTGGCACCTTGAGGTGGATGGTGACGGTAACGAGATGTACGTGAACGTGGTGACCAACGAGCAGCGGTTTGTGCGGCCGGATGAGTACTGGACGACGGAGTCCGAGTACGAGTTTTCTGACGCGGAGGTGGACGAGAGCGAGAGTTCCTCGTCTGGGTCCGAGGGGGTGGTTCCGGAAGGAGACGACTGGTGGCAGCAGGAAAGCGACGACGAAAATCTCAACGAGCTAGAACTGAAGGTGGGTGCCGTGCCATGTCGTCCAATAGCGTGCGCGCACGCGCGCGCGTGTGTGTGTGTGTGTGTGTGTGTGTAGCAGAGTGTGAGAGTGTGAGAGTGTGGTCGGGACACATCCTGATGTGGCCCGCTCCTGCCGTGTGTGTGAACGGCACGCCTTTTTGCTCGAACAGCGTGCCAAAACGCTCAAAGATTTGGAAGCACAAGCACTGCGGGAGGCCCAAGCAATTGTGAAGAAGGAAGAGGCGCGCAAGAAAGCCGAGGCTCGGGCCAAGCGCCGGGCGGAAAGGGACAAACTCCGGGCAGAAAAGCGGGAGAAGCGCCGCAAAATCGAAGAGGAGAAGGCGTTGCGTCAGAAGTTCATCGATCAGGAAGCGGTATGATGGCTTCTTCACACACGTGTTGCTGTGAACGTTGTGCACGCACCATGTGCCGATGTGTGTGTACATGTGTGTATGCATGTGCATGTGTGTATGTGTGTGCACGTGTGTGCATGTGTGTGTGAGCGTGTTGGCTGATCAAACCCACCGTGCCGCTGTGCTTTGTTTTCTTTTACACCAGGCCCGTCAAGAGGCAGCTGCTGCTGTGAAAGGCAAACTGCTACGGCCGTGCCATGATTGCGAGCAGCGCGAGGCAACGTGTTACTGCGAAAGTTGCAACGAGTGCGTTGGTTGTCGTGTTGGGGGCACAGCCACGTTCAGCGACTCATCAAATGCCCCCCTTCCCCGACGTACTGCATCTCGCATGACGCATGACACATGTCGCATCATGAATGTGTTGTGCCGTTCCGTTTGTCCCAATTGCCTCCCGCAGGTACCTCCCTGTCGATTACTGTAATCCATGCTGGGAACTGAACCACAAGATGGATTCCATGGCCAACCACGTACGACTGTGGGTACACCCTCGAGTCCAACGCAAGGAGGACATGCGTCAAGAGCTGTTGCAGGCGCTCCGAAAGCGAAACCGCCAGCGCAAGAACCGCCGGGAGCGTAAACGGGCCGACGCGGCGGCGGCAAAGCTCTGGGAAGTTTGTTGGGACCACGACGGCCACCAATACTATCACCACACCGTCAGCGGTGCGTGTGGTGTCCTCGCACCTGTTTGTTTTTTTTTCAATGCATTCTGCCGTCTGTCCCACGCGCAAGGAGGGCTCGAATGCCTTTCTGTGTGTGTTTGCCCGTGTATTGACGAGGGTGTATGCGTTGTGTTGCGTGCGTGTGTGCGCATGTGGGTGTGTCGATGTCGACGTCGATGTCGATGTCAATGTCAATGTGTGGGCACGTTGCAGACGCGAGCCAGTGGGACCCGCCCGAGGTTCTGATCCGCCACAAACGCACGCCGCCCGTGTCAGATGACGAAAGTGAAGAGGGTGTCGAGGTGCCGTGGGAGCAGCACGGTGTGCGAGTCGTGCTCCGCATCCTCCCCACCGCACCTCCACCACCCCCCGGCGCCATCCCAGCCACCCCAGTTGGCTCCGTCAACAGTGAACCGCCGACAACTCCCCATCGCCGACCGTCCACTCGTGGCACGGCCACAGCGTCTACCACTGCACGCTCTGCCATTCTTGCATCTGCACGCTCTGCTGCAGCTGCAGCCGCTGCCGCCGCGACTGATGCTGATGCTGATGCGACGACCACCGCCACCGGAACAGCTGCGCCACCACCCAGCTCCCTTCACTCCTCGCCCTCTGTCCCCTCGCTTCGACCCCACACTCCGCTGGGCACACCCCCGTCCTCGTTTCGTCGCGTAGCCACGCCACTGTTGCCGACGAAGCGGGGGGGTCGTGGCGGCGCCAATGCGCTGCCACCACCGGTGGGAAGTTCGCCGCCGCCCCTGCCACCCGGGCCCATGCTGGCGCGCAACACGCGAGAGCGAGGCGAGGTGGCGGCTGCCAAGGACCGTGGCGATGTGGTGGCGGTCGTGTTTCGCTTGTTCGACCCGCTGACCTCGGACAACGAGGCCAGCGAGGACGAACCAGAACCAGAGGCAGGGGTGGAGGCGGAGGCGGAGGCAGCGGAACCCACCGACGTGGCGGCCCGTGCGGGTTCAGTGGGTCAAGGAAGCGATGGCGGGGAAGAAAAGGGGAGCGAGGGTGGTTCCCCTGGCGCCAGGCGCCGGTCGTCGGCCATCACCACCGGTTCACCGGGGTCTGCGGGCAGTCCTGGGGGTGATGGAGCGTCGTCGGACGTGTCTTCGGCACCGGCACGACGCCGACGTGGTGCGTGAAAGTGGAGGTGTCGGGTGCCAACACACACAGTGGTCTTGTTCTGTGTGTTGTGTTGTGTTGTGTTGTGTTGTGTTGTGTTGTGTTGTGTTGTGTTGTGTTGTGTTGTGTGCATGGTGGGGTGGAGAGTGTTGTGGAGAGTTATGTGGTTGTGTGCGGGCTTGCAGCGACATGGGGGCATACATGGGCGGCGGTCGTGTAGTTGCTACTCTGGACGGTTGGACGTTTTGTGCCTCATGATGTCATGAGGTGGGTGTGTGGATGGCGGCTGGCGGCTGGTGGTGCACTGCAGGTCGCAAGGCAAAGAAGGGCCGTGGGAGCATCGTCAGCTTGGCAGAGGGCGGTGGCGTGACGGCGTCTGGCAAAAAGAGGCGGGTGATGACGGCCAAAGAGAAGCGAGCCCGGAAGCGTGAACGGCGCAACCGCAAACGCCAACGTGCCCGGCGAAAACTGGTGCGTTTGTGTTTCTGTCACGTTCGCGCGTTGTGTGTGGTGGTGCAACATGCCCGCGTGTGGTGCTTGACGTGGTGACGCCTGGTGCACATCTCACTGTGGAATTGCGTTCCGGTCTTGTTCTTGGATGTGATGTGATGTGATGTGATGTGGTTGGGGCTGCCGCGTTGGTGGGCACATGGTGCTGTGCTTCTCGGAACCGTTGCGTGGCTGCGGCAGGAGGAAGATATGCGCAAGGAGCGTGAAGACCAAGAAAAGAAGACCGAAGTGTGGATTGAGCGCACGGACGGCGTGGGTAACAAGTTCTGGGTCAACGAGGCCACCAAAGAGACGCTGCTCGAGCACCCGGTTGCAAAGGCAAAGCGTGAGCTCATGCACCATGCGGCACAAGCACGCATGGCGGACCCGGTACGTCGTGCCCTCACTTCTTGCAGCGCGTCCCACCACCACCACCACCACTCAGGTGTGTCTTCACGCAAGTCCGTCACTCACCTCGCACGCACTGTGTTGTTCCCTCCTCTCCTCCCCTCAGAACTGGGTTCCACCCACCGCCGCAGAGGCCCCTCGTGTTCGACGGGGTGCCGAGGAGCGTGCGATGAAGCCACAGGAGGCTGGCCGCGCGTTCAGTCGAGTGAACCACCCCAAGCGAGAGCGTGTCAAGATCAAAGACCTGTTGAAGCGGGATCGGCTCCTCAACAAGGTGCGACCGCGCGTGTGTGTCCTGTGTTTGGGGTGATTCTTGGATGTGTGCCAGCCGCACCAGGCGGGTAGCTGGTGGCTAAGGCCGGGGATGCTGATGTTGTGTTGATGTCGTGTTGTACTTGGCCTTGTGTGCGTTTCTGTTTGCAGTTTAAGAAGTTTGAGGGCAAGGGGGCTTGGAAAAAGCACTTGCAGCCGCATGCGTTTGATGTGGCAGTGACACGTGACCGTGAAGCCCGAAACCGAGACGTGAACGGTGTGTTCATCGGCGGCCGTCTCATCAAGATCAAGAGGCTGAAGCGTGATTTGGTGCGTCGCCGCAAAGTGCCACGTCTGGCTTTACGACGGGCCTGACACCCAAGATGTGTTGCGGTGCCGACTTTTCAGTGGCGCCCGCTGCCGCACAACCATGTTGCCGTGTATGTGGATGGAGATGAATACTGCGTGGTGTGTCGACGATACCGTTGGGACCACGTGCAAGCGTTTTGGAAGCAGAAAGAAGAACTGGCGGTGCGTGGATGGTGTTCCGCATGGCGCCAACACACCGTGTAGAAACTGTGCTGAACGTGTGGTTGGTTCACGTGCGCTGCCATGTTCTGTTTGTTGTGCAGAAAACTCGTGCCAAGCAGCGCTTCAGCAAGATGGAGGCTGAAGAAAAGCGCCGCAAGGAAGAGTTCACAAAGTTGGAAAGGGTGTGGCAGGGTGGGAAGGAGGTGTACAGGCGAAACAACATGGAAGAGGCCAAGCGCGCGAAGCATGTGGTGCGTGGCAGTTTCACTATCAGCTTGTTGTTCACCATGGCACCCTCCACCCATCATCCGTGTGCCATCTACCCCCCTTGACACCTTTCAGAAAAAGTGGCGGAAGAAGTGCAACAAGGAGTACAAGCGCCGTGCCAAGTTTTGGGCCCACGTGGACACAGAAAAGCGCGCAGAGCAAACACGGAATGACATGTGGGCCATTGAACAAGAGCAGCGTCAGGTTTGTGGAGTCGTGTAGGGTGGTGCAGCTGCTGTGAGTGTGCGAGTATTTACCGAGCCGCATGTCCAGAGTACGGAGGACAGTCGGCGAGTCAAAGAAGCGAACCAATTGAAGCTTCAAGAGCACCTACGTGGCGTGTATCTTCAGCTCATGAGTGATTGCAAGGGTCTGCAGCGATTGAAGCGTGTTTCATGGCAACGTGGTGTTGCCGTCGGGACGCATAGCACCTTCCACATTGTTCGAGACGCTACAGCAGGATCACGATTTGTCCTGAAGACCATGTTTGTGCCGTCCGACGTTATTCTTCGCCGGCTGAAGGTGGGCATGGGTCACCACGCCTACATGTCGCACTGCAACATCGTCACTGAGCCGTTATGTGATGTGGTGATGTGGTGATGTGATGTGTGTGTTATGCGATGTGTGGTGCACAGTCCCAAGTCAAGGCCCTCCAGGGTATCAAGTGCCCATACCTGCTGCCCATTCAAGACTGCTTCTCCCACCCTTTGTATCCGGGGCTTGGATCAACCCAGACGGGTCATCAGCTGTGCGTGTCAGGTGGCGGCGCCATGCACTTGCCTCGTGCTGCGTGTGTCTCATCGGCTGTTCACATGCACAGGTACATGTTTCTTGAGCACATGCGCGGATGGACGCTTCGCTTCCGTCTGCAGCAACGCATGCGCCCAACTCCGCACCAGGTGTACATGTGGCTCAAAATGATTACCATCGCCTTGGTGAAGCTCCATGATCGCAACATCGTGCATGACAACGTCAGGTGTGTTGTCGCCGTTGTTTGCCTGCCCCGTTCCTGTATGTTGTTGTTGTGGACACACATACACTGACGCCGCAACCCCCACCTTCTCCCTCCCTCGCCTGTGTTGTGCCCACAGCTCGGAAGCGGTGTTCTTCAAAAAGCCGAACGACGCCCGGCAGATCGTGCTGGGCGGCTACGTGCTCACACCCACCCCGTCCCGCGCCACAGTGCTAGTCAAGAAGAACGTCAACCTCATCCGCAAGTTCATTGCCGCCAGTCACGGTGGAGTGGGACTCACGGGCCTGGCGATGACGGCAGCGGCAGGCGCTGCAGTAGCAGTGGAGGACGTGACACAGTCGCGCTCGCGAAAGACCAAGGCCGTCGGTGTAGATGGGAGCGCGGTGAAGAAATGGGGCAACTCGTCCCGTCCTGGCACGTCCGCGTCCACGGCCTCCTCCGTTGGCAACGCCGGCATGGAGCAAGCGCGCCTGCGACACCAAGGCAGCAATATGAATGTGTTTCTCGCCGAAGCGGCTGGGGCGCAACACGATGAGGCGGAGGCGAAAGCGAAGCTGGTGCGCGACGCCGCGACGAGTGATGGAAAACAGGGTGGTGGTGGGGGTGAAGAAGAGGGTCCTACGGCCGACAGCAGCAAGGAGGAAGGCAACGCCCCGGGCACAGGCCGCATCACTGTGGATGCCAGTGGCAACGCCGATGCCGATGTCGATGCCGATGCCAATGCCGATGCCAATGCTGCTGATGACACCGCTGCTGATGCCGATGCTGGTGCCGGTGCGGACACCACGTCTGCGAGTGCAGCCGGCGCTGGTACCGAGCGCCCAAGTGCCCGTAGCGATGCGGGGAGCCACAAGCAGGGTGATGAGCCTGACACCAACGACGGGGGCGTGGGTGAGGCGTCTGGTCCCGCGCCCACGAGTCGCTCTCGTTCGTCGTCGGTCAACAGCTTTGCTGCTGAACGTGCTCAGGAGGCGGCACGTGAGGAGATGGAAAGGAAGCGGGCCGAGCAAAATCGAAGCCTGGTTGGTGAACACGCGGTGAAGGTAGGTAACACAGCGTTTTGGATGCATCTCTCTCTTTTTGTTTTGCTTCTTTGCTTTCTTCTTTGCTTGGTGCCTCCTCTCCTGGAACGTCAGTGGTATCGTGTCTAACCACTGATGCCAAACGATGGGGCTACCCATCGGGGATGTTTTTGCTTTCTCTTTTCAGGCCATTCGTCGCGCGCGACGAAACTCTGGGTACACGGGTGCTGGGCTGGAAGACGTTGCAGTGCACACCGACGTGGATGAGTTCCTGTCCACCCTGACGGGTACGAACATGACGTACCTTGCACCTGAACGCCTCAACTTTGCGCCCGCTGCCAAGACCAGCGACATTTGGGCGTTTGGCTGCCTGATGTACGAAATCTGCACCGGAAAGCGCCCCTGGTTGCAACTCAAGAAGATGGACGACATCATCCGCGCGGTGCCGAAGAGCCACCATCCCCTCCTTGTTCCACTCCTCAAGCGCACCCTCCAGCAGAAGCCTCGCCACCGCGCTACGTCGCGACAAATTTTGAAGTACGTTTGCAACGCAAGCAGTTCTGCTGGCGGTCGTGCTTTTTGCTTTTGGGCACGGGTGCCCGGACGTACATACACACGCACACCGGCCGGCTGTCTGTCTGTCTGTAGTGTGGAGCGGGTGCATGCCCATGTGTGGTGCCACTGACGGCTTGTGGGGCGGGGCCTACGCACCTGACGTGACAGGTACTTGCAAAGCTGCCGCTGGAAAACCACTCGCAAGCGTGGCGACACCCGCCTCCTCAACAAGCTGCCCAGGAAGCCGCCGCCCATTCCACCCAAGTACATCCCCTCCGCGGCCGCTCCTATCGCCCGAGCCCGTGCCCGAGCCTACCCGCACGCCCCGCGTGTGGTGGCCATGGAGTCGCTCGACACGTCGCGCTTCCGCAAGGTCGCCCCCGGCCCACCGCCGTCGTACGCCCGCACCCACCCCTCCGACAAAGCCATGGTGTTTGCCTCCGTCACGTACCTGCCGCCTCCGCCCTCTGGCCCCGTTCCGCTGCACGCCACCCCCGCGGCACGAGCCGCTCGCGTGGGCGGCACGAAAGGAGGAGGCCAACGCGCCGGCCCTCACTCGCTATCACAAGCGCAGTCGCAGGCGCAGTCGCAGGCGCAGTCGCAGTCGCAGGCGCAGTCGCAGTCGCAGTTGCAACCACGCACACAGCAGGGTCGTGCCGCTGCCACGAACACGGCATCGCGCCGTCAAGCACGCGGCGCTGCGACCCCGAGTGGTCGGCACGCGAACCAGCTGCCCAACGCGCGCAAACCACGGCCGTACATCCCGATGCCGCCCAAGAACCACCGCCACCGCCGCCGCGACAGCCCCAGTCCCAGTCCCAGCCCCAGCCCCAGCCCCAGCCCCAGCCCCCATCCCACTCTCAGTCCCGGGCGCGTGTCTTCCGAGTCGCACCAACGCCGTCATGGTGACCGCGGCAGCGTTCCTCAAGGGTCTGGGTTTCGCGCGGTTGCGGCTGCAGGCCGCCGTCCAGCGCCGAGCGCGAAGAAGGGCATTCCACCCCCTCCCTCGTCCCGTGCGAAGCATGCCAAGGGTCACCCAACGTCCCATGCCACGGCCCACGCGGCAACCGAGAGACAACACAGCAGCCGTCACGCCGATGGCTTCCAGCCACCACTCCCTTCTGGCCCGCCGCCGCCGTCGTCCTCGGGCCAGCATGCGCCGGGGCACCGACCACCACCGCCGCGTCAGTCTCAGTCCCACCCTCACGCGGACGGCGCAGCACATGGCGAGCGGCGGCGTGGTGTTCGTCGCTGCAGAGCACCTCCCCCGCACGCGGACCCGTCCGCAGCGAGCCATCACCCTCGGCACCACACCCACGACGCGCACAAGCAGCGTCAACGCCGCCGCCGGCACTCCCATGGGCGAAAGTCTGCCTCTGGTGCCGTCGCCAAGGCTGCAGCGGCACAAGCAGCGGTCAAGCGCCGCGAGTCGCGCGGCATGCATCGGCGTAGTCCCGGCGGCTCCCCTTCTCGACACTCAAGCGCCAGTCGTCCCTCTGTACCCGCTGCGCCGCAGACCGCGGCACCACTGGGGTCTGGCGCCTCTGTCTTGCCGCCACTGCGCTCGCCGTCCCCGCGTGGCCATCAACCGCGAGCCGTTGCCACCTCGTCGCCTGCTCCTAGTGTACCCGTGCTTCCGCCGTCACCCGGACCGGCTGTGTAGAAACGACCTGCAGTGTGTGGGAATGGGAAGGATAGACATGGGCACTTGCGATAGATATGGGCACTTGCGGGCGCTTGTAGCGCGCGTACCGGCGTGGAATAGTTGTGTGACGTGTCGCAGTGTGGCATTTGTAGAGGTTGCTGTGCCCTCTGAAGGCTAACAACCACTTGCATTGGAGGTAAGGCCCATGTTGGCAGCGGCACGAAACAGCGGGTGAGCGACATGTTCGGTGTGCTCGTGTACAAAAACTGGTAGATGCCCTTTCGAGCGATTTCCTCATGCCATCTCAACGTGCACCCCACAGCTTGTTGACGGTTGTGGAACACCAGCGTGCCACCCACATGTAGTAACTTCACCAGCCGAGGTGGCGAACCGTTGCGTGAATCCAATCAATCAATTCCAATCAACCCAAGTCCGGTGCGGAACTCTCACGCGCCCGCACTCCACACTCGCGCTTGCTTGCGTGCGAGTCCCAGCACCACTACCGGAGCCATGACTGGCACCGCAAGACTCCTTTTGTTGATGGTTTGTGCGCTTGTTCCTCTTGTTGCACGCGGGAATCACGATGGAACCCCGTTGGAGCTTGGTACGCTGCCACAAACGGTGGTGATGAATATTCCTCGTTGCCTCACCCTGCGCTGTGCCAGACGAGTTTGTTCAAAACGAAGACTGTGACATGGAGGTCTATATGGACAGTTACAACGCGAACAAAGAAATGCTGTTGACAAAGGGCCAACAGTGCTTTGATGCCATTGATGCATTCAGACTTCATCCGGTGCGCTCTCATGTGTTTCAGCGTGCTCACGCGAACACCTAACACGTTACGGAACCCGGTGTTGTGCTTGCAGTATGGACCACCGACAGGCTACGAAATGTTCAATCTGATGTGCAAAGGGTGAGGAACGGACATGTATTGGCGCTGAACCTGTGTGTTGTTGTTGTTTACCTGTGGCTGTGCGCGTGTGATCAGCATTTGCTTGGATTACTATTGGACAGTCCGGGATGTCAACACCGCTGGTGGATGCAAATGCCTCCCATACTCCGCCTCCGAAACCTGGGCGAGGTATGTGAAGCGGGAGGACCCCATGTGCTTCAAGTACCCTGTCGAAATGTTCTGTGACATCATGGGAGGTATCTGCGAACGTACGTGAATGGTGCCTTTGGTTGGTTGGTTGGTTGGTTGGTTGGTTGGTTGCTAGGTTGGTTGTGGACGCACGCGCATAGTCGTTTGACCACTGTACATGCCGACATGTGCGCCCGAACTGGACTGTATATGCAGACCATGCGTACTACCATCGCCACACATGCAGAGGATGTGGATGGGAAGCAGAGCACGAAGACCAAGTACGTTTTGCCGAGCGTTGCTTTCGACACTTTGCCAATCAGAGTTGTTGTGACGCGGTGTCTTGCGTGTGGGTGTGCGCGTGTGGGTGCCAGTGGCGTGAGGAACGCGATCCAGACTTTGGCTGTGGCGCTGTTGGCGTTGCCCCAAGATGGGTGATCGCCACAATTGTGGCGGTAGTCACGCTGTTGATGTTTGTGCTCGTGTAGCGAGCGTGCGTGCCATGCTGGAAACGAAACTGCGTCGGCAAGGTTGTTTCTTTCGCCTTTTGTGTTCACAGGTCACCGAAGTGGCAAACCGTTTTGAAAGTACGTTGGAAAGTGTCGGAACAGGGTAACACCCGACATTATTGTCTTGTCAGTAGCACGCATGGTTGGTTGCACACGACGACACACAACAACCACACACACAAGTACGAATCACAGCCAACAGAAAAAGTTGTCACTGCTTCACGCCCGGATCGGAGCTCAAACGCGACAGTTGAAGGCCCGCAGGCCGCACGGCTACAGTCACACCCCAACAGGGCTGGACCACGCCACGCACACACCCTCACATCCACAACGCAAACAAACAAAACAGAAAAGAACACGAACAACACACAACAACAACGTGAACACGATCGCGCGCACATCCACTCTACCACGCATCCGGCGTCTCCTCATCCAACACAATACCAAACGGCCACGGCGGAGTGACAAACGCATCCGAAAAGGCCCGGCGAGGTGGTGCGCGAGGCGTGCGTTGCCCTGTCCCTGTCCCTGTCCCTGTCCCTGTCCCACGCCGGGCGCGGCGTGCCGATCGAGGGGGGGACGCGATGGCCTGATGATGACGCCGACGTTGCGGCGTTGTGGGTGGTACCCTGGCCCACGGCTCGCTGCGGGCACGCGACGCGGCGGCAGGGGACGTCGCAGAAGTGGGGGGCGTGACACGTGTCGGGGGGGAGGGTGGTGTGTGTGCCACCATCGACCGCTCTCGGGGTAGCTCGCGAGGACGCCAGCCGCCGCGTGCGACAACGGGCTCACCACCACCACCAAAGGCGGTTGCGTAGCCTGTCATGGTGGGGTGACGGCTTGACCGGGGCTGGGAGGAGGAGGAGCACACACGTGGGCCATCCGGCGCAGCGCCCGACGAGGCGGTGCTGCTGAAGGGCGGCGTCGCAAGCGCCGGGGACGTCGCCGGCACGGCATGCGTCGCAAGCGCCGGGGACGTCGCCGGCACGGCATGCACGACAAAGTGGGACGGAGAGGCGTTCCACAAGCCGGGTGACGAGGAAGCGCCGGAGGCGGAAGGCGAGGGGGCAAACGAAACGCCGGAGCCGGAGGAGCCCACAGTGTGCAGGTGCTGTGCCTCCATGGCGCCTTGGAAACTCTGAACAAGCAACGCTTCCAGGCGGAGGAGACCGTGGGTGGACTCCGGCGTCGAAGATTCCACTGCGACTGGCGTGGCTCCACGGTGGGCCAACCCCAAGCCAACTCCGACATCACGACGACGACCACCACCACCACCACCACCAACATTCTCACCGTTGCGGTGCCAGGCCCCATCCTGTCGACGCCGCATGTCACCACCACCACCGCCATCGCCCCCAGCCCCGTCCGACAACGCCGTGGAGTCAGACGTCGGGTGTCCGAAGCGTGCAGCAGCGTCGACGCCATGACCCAACACAGCGGTGTGGGCCCGGGACAGCGGCCGAAACTGCTTGGTGCGGCCCGCATGAGCAGCGTACCCCGGTCGCGGTGTGTGGCACCCGCTTCGCAACCCACGCCGGTGGTGCTGCTGGTGCTGGTGCGGGTGCTGGTGCTGGTGCTGCTGTACACGCAGCTCCATGCGTTGAACACTCACGTACAACGGGTCTGACGCGGGCACACCGGCCTGACGTGCGCCCGCCAGCACGTGCTGGAACGGTGGACACTCGGCGCCGCCGGCGCCCGGCCGCACGCCAGGAAGGGACGAGGCGGGGTAGTAGGAGAGCACACGGGCCGCCAGGTCCACGCACCGCGCCGCCGCACGTGCCCAGAGCCTGTCAAGGCCGAGGAACCGCGCCACGAGCGGGCTTTGGCTCACGGCCGGCGCACGCAGGCAGAACCCGACGAACGCCTGCAACGCGCGGCGACGGTGCTGCACCACGCTGTCGGCCTGCGACCCGAACCAGACCTTCGCAGGGAACGGCGGGAACTGGGTGCCAGGGAACTGAGCGACCAGGAGGTTCTTGAGGCAGTCAAACTGGCAAAAACGGCGCCACACGGTGCCGGAGCCGAACACCGTGGTGGTGCGCACCAGGTACTCGTGCCACGATGCGAACGTGGACGACCGCAGTTGTACATCCACAATGCGGCAGGTGGCAGGTATTCTTCGCACACGCACTCCACTGCCAGAAGAACGCTCGCTTCCGCCGGCGCTGTTGTGGGGTGGTGGTGCTCCTGTCGCATGAAGCCGAGGGGCGCCGCTGTGCTGCGACGTACACGTACCGCAGCTGGTCGCGGCCGCACTTCCTGAGGCAGTCGACGCATCTGCAGCGCCACCCACGGCATGTCCAGCAACCACAGGCGCCTTACTACGCTGGGTGGTGCTTGGATGGCCGAGCCGACGGCGCCGGGGGGGCACACGCCGCTTGTTGCGGCCGCGACGGCTGCGCCACTTGGACGCGTGAAATACGTGGCCGCCACCGCTGGTGTTGCCTTCCATGCCGCCGGACAACACAGCACAACAGCCCCGCCACCACTGTGCAGTGCTTTTAATTCTACGCAACGCCGCACAGCATGACCAACAGTGTCGCGGGAAAGACCAAAGGAGTACCCACACGGCGGTGCACAAATGGCGCCTTGTGCCAGTCGCATCCGTGTCGCGGGGCAACGAACATAAAATTATGTCAATATGTCGCCCCGCATACACCGAGCTACTCTGCCTCTGCAAGCATGCAACCGTGTGCGCGAGCGGTAACCTCTTCGATGGATTCTACATCGTACAGTCCTTCCTTGTTGGGAGCCACCATGATGAAACGCTCGGCCAGGTTGACGGTGGGGCACACGTGCGTGGGCACCAACAGGTGTACACTGCCGCGGTGTGGCAAGGCGCAACCCTGTTGTACCCGCCAAGGAAGGTGTTCCTCACTTGGCCGCAGGGGGTAAAAACTGCAACAAGTTGCCAATAATCACACCAGTGTGGACCGGACTCACGTTACATGACGAATAGGTGACATGACCGGCATCGCCAGAGGTAGAACAGCGCCCCACAACGAACCCCGGAGTGTGCCCAACCCACGCCATGCTCAGGCAGCTCTTCGACCCAACGTCGCAAGTAAACACGTCCTCGGCCGGAAAGCTCACGACCCGTGTTGCCACAAGCGCGGCTGGGAGCAGGTTTAGGGTTGGACACATCTCCATGGTCATTAGAAGATAGGACAGGGGCTCACACTTTCGCAATGTGCACTTGAAACGCAAAGCGTCGCATGTGTGGATGCTTGACACGCATTTTGCTAGGTCGGGCTTGACCGTCCGACTGTCGGACTCCGACATCATAAGCAGGCTTTACGTAGGGCTAATAGATTTTGTCGATTGCATGTTCCACCAACTTCCGAAACTGCAGCAATCCGCACTCCTGTCAGTTGTCACTAAATTGTTCTTTTAGTATGTTTGAAAAGGGCAACTTGCAACTTGCAGTCCCGATTTCGCCGGTGGCAAGCTGTCGCAGCGCCGCCCAACAAGAGGGAGGGCGGGGTGGACACAATGACTCACGCACTGTTGGCGGGAGAGGATGAGATGGATAACCTGCTGGTGCTAGAGAAAATTTTCGCCGAGGCTGCTGTTGCAGGGGCGCACAAACGGAAGGCGGACGAAGAGGACAACAAGCACAAGTCGCTTATGCACCGTGTGAACGAAATGCGGCGCGCAGACCAGCCCCGATCAGGAACACCAACTCCCAGTCGGTGTGGTCAAAGAGCGGGCGAGGCAGGGTCGGCAGCGGGCCTCACAGCCGAGGAACTTGCGGAGGTGCTGCAGGTAGGCTTGCATGGCGTTTCGTCACGTTGGTTGTTGTGTCTCACAGACACCATGACTACATGTGCGTCCTTCAGCGGTATTTTGTGCAGGTCAGGGGAAAGCGTGCATCAGCAGCCAGGGTGGACCAAATCATCAGCAGTATCGATTCACGACTGGACAACCATCGATTCTTTTGGAAGGACATGGTCGATTTCGTTCTTTGGGAAGGCCGGAACATGGACGCCGAGATGGAAGTAACTGCCGTTCCAACGATTGTTCCAGTTGCGATAAACAATGTTCGCCAGGAACAGCAACATCATCACCACTCTCAATCCATTCGACGCATTCTACGAACCTCGTGCACTCGCAACGAGCCTCTGTACATTACGGCG
>Ga0213833_1000680_pt1 | contig 29922 bp, 27 predicted proteins | sample SWATP21_FD_160575 | JGI IMG/M metagenome (GOLD analysis project Ga0213833, IMG submission 160575) | Coastal seawater microbial communities from Marineland, Florida, United States - SWA TP2 #1 | ecosystem: Environmental > Aquatic > Marine > Coastal | place: USA: Florida | collected 2016-08-14 | reverse complement strand
CGATGCTGGCGAGCCTTGCACGGTCGGTGTCATCGAAGTCGCGGCGCTCCCCATCGAGGGAGATGTGGTGACCATCGACGCGGAGCGCAAGTGGCATGGGTCCTCCCCGGAACCGAGGTCGTGGAGGGTAGCAGCATTCAAGTAGCTCTCACGACCCGCCGCAAGGACGACAACTAGACACGCGTCGGTACAACTCCGCACCGAGGGTGAAAGGGCCCCCAATGTGGGGCTTCCGCCTCAAGGGCACAGTCGAGACTGCGAACAGAGTCACGCTGCCGATTCGTGCTCTCGAATTCGCCTTCGGAGTGTGCGTTCGCTCACACCAAGGGCGCGAGCAGTCTCCCGAACACTGTGCCCCTGAGCGAGCATCGCACGCACCGGCCTCATGTCGATACGCACCCTCGGGCGACCGAGCCTCACCCCGCGCCGTCGGGCGCGTTCGATGCCCGCCAAGACGCGCTCCCGAGTCATCTCCTTCTCGAGTTCTGCCACAGAAGACAGGATATGGAGCGAAAACCGACCCTGGGCAGTCGAAGTGTCGATGTGGCTGTCCCGCAGGGAGACGAGACCCACGCCGAAGGTCTCGAGCTGGGCGACCACATCAAGAAGGTGGCGGGTGTCCCTGGCCAGTCGGTCCAGCTTCCAGATGGCAATCATGTCACAGCGCCCGAGGCGAGCGTCTTCGAGGGCAGCCGCGAGCGCAGGCCGCGACCGGTCGGCGCCGGACCGACCGTCGTCGACGTGTTCAGCGACGATGGACCATCCCCGCTGGGAAGCAACCTGCCGGAGCTCGTCGAGCTGGAGGCCCACGTCCTGGCCGTGGTGGGTGGTGGACACCCGGGCATAGAGCGCGACGCGGGGTCTCACGATGCACCGCCTTCGCAGAAGAAGGACGGCACGGTCGGACTCCAGGGCTCGTCGAGAAAGCGGTGCACCGCCGGGCCGGTGTGGCCGGGCAGGAGCACCGCGAACATCGAGGCACCACGATTGCCAGGCGTCGGAACGCCGGTGTCCGGGTGCAGGAAGGGGACCCGCTTGCGGGTGAGGCCCAGCTCCACGCACTCCTGGTGCAGGAGCTGGTGGTAGCGGGTGGAGGGGTCAGGTGGAACCAGGAGCACGGACGGAACGCCCGCGTCGCGCTCCTCAAGGGCCTTCTCCACCCAGGCGAGCAGTCCACCACCCTTGCGGCTGTACGGCGGATTGCAGAAGGCGGACCGGAAGCCCTCCGGGAGACGGGCCCTCCACGAGACCTCGAGCGCATTGTCCTCGGGGGTGATGAACGTCACGGCAAGCGCATCGTCACCCGCCGATGCGCAGTCGAGCCCGAAGCCAAACACCTCGTCGTACTGGCGAAACAGGTCGGGAGGCGTGCGCCACAGGTCACGCGGGCTGATTCCCCACGCCGAGGCGAGCAGCTCGGCCCGAGGCCAGCGGCCGGACTGTCGCCAGCGGTGTACACGAGTGCGGCACCGCCCCGAGCAGCACCTCGTTCCAGCTCGAACCGAGCCCAGCCGAGTCCCACACCCGTGGCATCGGCCAGCCAGCGTCAGGGCGGCCTGGACGTCGGGCCGGGGCACCGCGTTGCGTGGCGTTCGCGTCACGCCACCAGAGACCAGGTGTGACGCGAGTGCAACGGAACGGGAGGTCAGGCGTCGAGCTGCACGAGACCGGCAGGTGGCGTTGCAAAACCGAGCCCGTCGAGTCCGGCCGAGCAGCGGCGTACCGCAGGCCAAACAGCGACCGATCCGATTTGGATCGGTTGTGGTTCGTGCGCGGGCGTTCATGGCTCGCCCCGACGCAACCGGGGGCAGCAGCAGCCCTCATTCGACGAGGCGGAGTCAGGGCCTGGATTGGGGCGGTTGCACGAGTCGGACCCGGATGCAGCGATGGCTCCCGACGCCCAATCGCCAGCGCAGGCAAGGACGGAAAGCGGGGCCCTCACGCTGCCCCCTCGTCCGAGCCGGTATGACGCGGAGTATGACGGGACCGGTCCGTATCGAGGCAGATTCGGGCCGCGTCGAGAGCGCGAGAAAGGCAGTGTTCACAGTGCTTCAGGTGCTCAAGCAGCCCTCGGTACGTGCTTTGGGAGCAGAGGGTCGCAGGTTCGAATCCTGTCTCCCCGACTCGACCAACACGAACCCTCGTCGCGAATGCGGCGGGGGTTTCGTTGGTCGTGGCCAAGGGGAGACGGGATTCGAACCTGCACCGGCGTGGACGAAGTCCGCGACGGGCGCACGCGGAGCGGGCGGACCCTCTGCGGGCAGGCGGAGCCGTACGGCAGAGGGTCGCATTGCTCCACAACGGGGTCGAATCCTGTCTCCGCCCGGGCCAGCGCGACCGATGCGGGCCTTCCCGGACAGTTTCTGTCCGCCACGGAGCGCGTCCAGGGCGTACAGCGGAAGGGCCACCTGGATGAAGCCACTCCCGGCGCGTTGTCTCAGGTCGGTTGGGAGGACGCATGACTGTACAGGAGCCAGCTGAAAGCGGTGCCCCGTCCCCACGCCAGCGGGCCCGCGTGCGTCCGCTGCTGAAGCGTGTCGCAGCTGCTTGGGAGCGTGTGCCCGGCCTGCGTCTCGTCGAGCTGCTGTGGGCCGCCAACGGACAGCAGGAGCCCTACGGCCTCGACGACGATGTGCTGGTGGAGAAGGTCGTGGGCTACGCGATGGCGGCGGAGCCCCCCCTGGAGTCACCAGGCCCTCCGGCTCCTTGCACCCATTGCCTGTCGCCTCATGCGCTGCGCCGCTACCGGGAGTTCTATCCCCATGTCGAGGATGAGGATGAGGTGTGGCAGGCTATTCTCGCGGCCGAGGCCATCAACCCGCATGTGGCCCAGAGGTTGGCCGGCCGCAGACGCACGCTCGACGCCAACGCCGGCGGCTTCTGGCTGCACGCGGAGCGAACCGGTGTCTTCGTGGTGGTGGAGCAGTGCGTGGTCACCTTCCTTCGCTTCTATTCGTCTGCCCAACATGACCTTGCCCGGCGCCTGTACGGCGACGGCGAGACGGTCACGGCGGAGGGGCCCCCCTACGCATCGGAGCTTCGCGCGGACATCCAGGGCCTCACACCTCAGCGTGTGGGCGATGACGGCACTGTGGCGCCCTTGTTTCTCGGGCGGTGCCCCGACCAGATCACCTTCAGCGGCCAGGCCGCAAAGGTGTTGGGGGGGCGGCGGAAAGCGGGTCGCCTGCTGCCGACCTTGCAGACGCGGATGCTCACCTCCGCCGAGCTCGAGCGCCTCGAGCGCAACCTCACCCAGCCGGACGTGCGCCCGATCAGCATGGTAGTCGCGGACAACGCGAGGCTGGTCGTGTCCGAGCGAAGCTCTGGCGCCCTCCACATCACTGTCGCACCGGTGATGGTCGACCCCTCCGCCACAAAGCCCAAGGGGGCGGTGCGAGAGGTGTCCCCGTCGGCCCCGCACATCGACTGGCTCGGCATCTCAGCGGCCGAGCTCCAGGTGTCGCCTGCCGCGGCTCGGGTGACGTCAAACGCTTCCAAGCGGGCAAAGAAGAAGGCATTTGGCCAGGTGCGACGCGCGCTCATCGAGCGGCCCGGCGTCCTGGAGGAGGTGCCGTCGGGGTGGCGGGTCTGCGTGGCGGTCGCCGGCGACGAGCGGGTCTTCTGGGTTGTGCGCAGCTGGGGCTCGTCACGGAGCTGGTGGGTCCTGGCCCAACCCCCAGAGGAGCCACCGCCGGAGCTTCTCCTCGCTGCGCGGTCGCTGCTCGATGCGGGCTGGAGGGTGGAGCCTCCTTTCTGGAAGGCCGGCTTGTGGGCCGCTCCCCCGCCGGCCCCCCCCGCCGCAGCCCCTCCCGAGGACGTCCCATGAAGTCGGTGGCCATGGAACCAACGACGTCGGAGGCCCCGCGGCGGCCTCGCAACGGTCGGACGCTCGGCCTCCCTCGCCGCCTCCGCGCTACCTCCCCAGTGCTTCCACGGTGTTGTAGTACTACTGCCAGTGCACTATCCCAGTACTCCCCGAGTGCAACACCACTGAGCCAATGTAGGCAGCACGAGCCACACGTCTGCACGAAAGCGGGGTCGGCCGAGGGGATCTCCGCGACGTCGAGCACGCTCAATGCCCACGACGACCCTCTCCCGAATCATCCCCTCCTCCAGCTTTGCGACGCTCGACAAGATGTGCAGCGAGAAGCGGCCCTGCGTCGAGGGTCGCCACCCTCCTCCGCGACGACCAGCTCGCCGGTTGGCTGGACGCCCTGAGGACCCGCCTCGGACCGACCTGGCGCGTTCCCGGCCGGTGGTGTCGTCCGCGGCGTCCACCTGCGGCATCGGGGTGGTGGAGCGGCCGGCGCTCATCTGGAAAGACGCCCTGGTGCTGCACATCGAGTACGTCAGCGGGAGAACCAGCCACGAAGGGCACGCTTGACCCGGTCGCGCTTTCGGAGCCCGGAAGGGGCCGACCCCTCCTTGGAGACGGAGGGGTGCGGGGCCAGTGGGATGGCCTTGGCGCCCGCACCGAGGATGAGCTGCTCGAGGGCGTCGTCGTCCTGCGGAGGGTTGTGGAAGCCCACGGGAAACGCTCCGGTGAGGGCGGCGCTGGCGTGGGGCCAGATCCAGTCGGAGGGGTCGAGGTCTTCGATGGGATGGGTGCCTTCGAGTGTGCGGCAGGTGGGGATGGCCTGCTGTCCGTCGACGCACATTCGGTAGACCAGCGCTCCGTTCTCGAAGCGCGCCCCTCCTCCAGCCATCACCTCGTCTTCGTAGGTGGCGACGACCACCGGGAACTGGGAGGACAGCTGCGCGCTGAGCACCATCTCGAGGTCCGTGGCATCAGGGATGCGGTCTTCGGTGAGCAGGCGAAAGCCCATGACCTCGAAGACCCGCAGGGCCACGTGGGTGACGGGTTGGTCGTGCCAGGTGGTGCGGCCGACCCGGGGCGCCTCCTCACCGGCGAAGTGCTCGAGTGCGTACTCGGGCCAAGCGGCCAGGGCCTCGGCGACGACCGACGCGGACACATGTCCGAGGACAAAGAGACCGGTGTTTCGCGCGGACATGGCTTCTCCTGCCGAGCTCGATCCTGACCTGCCGGGCCGCGAATGCCAATGCGTAGCCAGGCAAACCTCCACTGGCCGGCAGTGACAAGTCTGGTGATCTGTTCGTCACGTCGTCCGTGCGCGAAAGCCGGACCGTGGAAAATGTCGGGATGGGACGCGTCGTGGCGAGTCTGCAGGAACCAAGGCCCGCTGCGAACAGTCGTCGCGCAGAGGGCGGCACAACGACTCCCCGTTCCACCGTTCGTTCTATTCTTTCATTGTTTGTCCGAAGAACCTTTACGCAGCGATAGGCAGCGCATGAATCAAAGGCGTCCTCGTGATCGAATGAAGCACAGGGACGAGCACGTTCATAGTATGTCAGACGATCCTCTGCCCAATGACGGGCCTCCGCAAAGGGAGTCGTTGACCGGACGCACCACGCGGGGCCAAGAGTCAGATAATAGTGGTAGTCATACACCCACTCTTCGCTGGTGTATGAGGTGCAGTCTGACTCGTCTGACTCGTCTGACTCTACCTCCTTATCGCACCCCCAAAGGCGTTAACAGCATGGGCCGTAGGAGAGCGATGCGACGGCGCTGATACGAAACGATGAGTGCGCCTCTTTATGTTCCTCTAAGGTGTACATCTCTACCGCTCCTCGGTGTATCCGAAGAAGGCGAACAGGGCGTGGTCGGGGGAGTGGTGGAGAAGTCAGAAGTGGTGCTGGAGTCGCTTGGTTGCGAGGTGCCCTTCGACTGACACGCTCCAGCGACAGCGACCGCCAGGGCCGCAACGACGACCCAGACTGACACCTGGATGCCTGGACTCGGGTTCCACTCCGCGGCTCCAGCTGGTGAAGGGGCGGCTCACCCGGGTGGAGCGGGCGAGGGTGGTGGAGCACTTCAAGAAGGGGCGGTGAGCCGGACAGCTGGTGCCCGCCCGGTGCTACGGGGTTGGCGTGCCTGGCACACGGCATTGGTCCAGCGATGGCAAGACGCCACCTCCCCAGGCTCGCACCACGACTACTCCGTCGTTGTCGATAGACAGAGCAAAGAAGTCCGCCCATCCCTCGCCGACGGCATTCACCCCATTCTCGAGCACCTCGACGTCCACCACCTGAATGTCCCGGCCGGGATGCTCGCCTCGAAGATGACTCGCTACTTCAGCACGGAGCCACATCAGAGCGTCCGCTACGGGAATACCGAGTTCCTCCATGTACCGGACGAACGCAGGACTGTGAGGACCGCGACGACGCTCGACGGTCAGCCGGACCGATGTGCGAATGAAGTCCTTGAGCGTCTCCCCTTCGGTCATGGTGTCCAGGACATCGATGGCCAAGGGGCCCGGCAATGTGATTGTGATTGCGACGTTGGAGCCCTTGAGGCGCATGTTCTTAGCGGCGTTGAGGCGCTGCTCTTGCTCTTCGCTGAGGGTGTGAAGTCGTGGTCGACCATTTGCCATGGCAGCTCTCCGCGGATGTGGATTGAGTCCGAAGCCGAAGCCTACCGCGGCCGCGCCTTCCACGCGTCCAGTGCTGCCTTCCCGTCCTTCCCCTCTTCGAATGTGAATGCTCCCCACACGCCCATGGTGCCGCAGGTAAACTGTCTCTCCGTGCTGGTGGGTGCGGGGGCGAGCTCCCGGTAGCGATGGGTGTTCGAGTCCTTGATGGTGGAGCGCAGCCGGATGCGAGTCCATCCGACGATGTACCGGTCGCCGTCACGCTCTTCGACGCGACCGTCGTGGCTGATGTGCAGGACATACTTCACCCCATCAACGTTCTCGCTTCCCCACTTCGCTCGCAGGGCAGGAACCGCCTGGCGCCGCTCGCGTGCCTCTGACCTGGGGCCCCGGTTGCTCACCTGGTAGCCAGCGACCGCCTCCGGAGAGGTCAGTCGCCGTCCCTTCCGCATGCTTGGGAGCTTCCCGTTCCGCATTGCAGACCGGACCGCAGCCTCCGAGATGCCGAGTTCCGCGGCGGCAGACGCGACGGTGACCGTGAACCGCTCTTCTGCCCGGCCGCCCGTCTCCTGGGCAGTCTTCTGGTAGATGACGTCGAGGAGGGCCTGGTAGGCAGGACGCGCGTGGACCTCACGAGTGCCCCATCCACGGCCTGGGATGGGCGACTCCACCAGCAGCGGGTTGGTGTCGGCGTAGGCGTCATCGATGAGCTGGCCGGACGACACGGTCGGGTCTGCTGCCTGCATTCGGAAGCGGATGAACCACGCGGCCTCTTCAGCGGTGAGGTTGAGCGTGAGCACGTCGCCGTGGGCAGTGGTGTAGGTCTCGGTGGGCATGGTGGCCTCTCAGGCAGCGAAGGGGAGGGCCTACCTCGCTGTAGTTGCCGAGAGCCTTGCACATTACATCGAAGGAGACTGTGATGGCCACGCGGTGGCGCCAGCGTTCGTCCAGATACCAGAGCTCGGGAGTGTGGGGGACCGTGGACGAGGCGGGTGGGAGGGGGATGGCAGGCGGTTGGGGGCGAAGGGCCCACCGACGGCATGGTCCCGGTGGCCAACGCGGTGCTGCCCGGCGCCGATGCCGTCTTCCTCCGCGACGTGGACCACGGCGGACCGGTGCTGCCGCGTCCCCTCGGAAACCGCGCGCACATGGCCCCCGGGGACGTCGCCATCGCGCTGGTGGCGTTGCCGTAGGAGCGGGCGTTGGAGGGTTGAAGCCCACCAAGGACCATTGTCCGAAAACGCCGAAACGATGGCCGCGGAGGCCAGTGAAGGCGGTTGGCGCATCGGTTTTGTTGGGGATGGACAGAGCGTCCCCTCCCCAACACCGGAGCCAACCTCATGAGAATGACCACCACCACTCTAATTGCACTCACCCTCGGCTGCGCGGGCGGCAAGTCGTCCACCTCCGACAGCGGCGCAGATCCAGCCTCCGACTCCGACGGCGGGACCCTGCTGCTCGACTACACCGCCTACGTAGACGGGGCCGTGCAGGTGTCGGGCGTGGGGGTGCGGGCGGACGGCCAGGAAGGCGTGCTCGTCACCGACTTCGAGCAGGTGCTGCGGGTGGACCTCGCCACGGCGGAGGTGGTCGGCAGCTTCTCGGTGCAGCGCGGCGACCTGCCGGAGCAGGGGGCCAGCGAGGCCGTGGACTACCGTCCCGACGGCAGTCTCGCAGTCCTCTTCCCCGAAGACAGCGTCATCGGCTTCTACTCGGTGGACGGTGCCCCACTCGGCGAGCTGGCCCTGCCCGAGGGCGTCTACCACGGCGGCATGGTCGTCTTCGACAACGACGAGGCGCTCGTGGTCGCCGATGGACCTCTGCTGCGCCGCATCGACCTCGATGATGGGGCGCTGGTGTCGGAGGTCCCCCTCAGCGGCGTGAGCGAGGAGGTGGAGGGACTCGGCTTCGACGGGGCGGCGCTGTGGGCCGTCGTCAAGGACAACGGTGTGTACCGGGTGTCCCTGGAAGGCGGTGCGGCCGAGGCCCGCTACACGGCCGACGAGGTGGGCGAGGCATCGGGCGTGGCTGTGCTGGCCGACGAAGAGGAGGTGGTGGTCATCATCTCCGACGACGACGACGCCTACAACGCCGAGCCCGGGCCCCTTCGGCTCTACTTGTTGTAGGCCCGGCGGAACGCGCTGAGGCTCTGGCCCGACCACCGCGGAAAGGCCCGGTAGAAGGCGGAGACGTCGGTGAAGCCCAGCAGCAGGGCGATGTCTTGCGAGGACAGGCGGGGATTGTCGAGAAACCGCCTGGCGAGGGCGAAGCGGGCCTCGTCGAGCAGGGCCCGAAACGACGTCCCCTCATCGCTGAGCTGTCGGCGCAGGGTGCGCTCGGACACGGCCATGCGCTCAGCCACGGCAGGCATGGTCCCCGATCCGGTTGGAATCGTCTCCAGCAGGATGCTCTGGACCATCTGGGCGGTGGTGGGCTGCTCCTTGGGGGCCCGCTGGGCGGCCACATCGCGGAGGAGGCGTCCAAGCTCGGGGTCGGCGTTTGGCAGCGGCCGGCGACCTTGCCAGTCCGGCACCCAAACAGCGTGCCGTGGGGCATCGAAGCGCACGCGGGGACCCAGCAACGCGCGGTAGCGGTTGGCGTCGGTGAGCGGACCGTGGCCCAGCTCGACGGTCGTGTCCAGCGGTCCCCCGTGGAGCAGCGCGCCCACGAGAACGAAGCTGGCGAGGGCATAGTCCACGATGTGGGGCCAGGCGGACACCAGCGGAGGGCGCAGGGTGTAGGTGTAAGCGAGGCCGCCGTCCCGGGGGGCCACCGACCAGGTGCTGGTGCCCTTCTGGAGCAGGCCGGTGAAGCGTACGACCTGGGCATAGGCATCGGTGAGCGTGGGGCCCTGGGCTGCGACGTAGCCGAGAAGCCCGAAGCTCGCGATGCTGGCCACAGCGGCCATCTCGAGCCCGAGGGACACGCCGGGGCAGGCGGAGATGGCGGTGGACCAGGCGGCGTCGGCCACCGACCGGGGCACCATTCGGTCGGCTTCGGTGCGCCAGTCGCTGGGGAGGTCGTCGGTGAAGGCGACGGGCAAGGCGCCGGCGTGCTGCTCGACGACGAGGGCGAGCAGGCGCAGGGTGCGGCAGCTCACCTGGCCGTGGGACATGGGCAACCGGGGTGGGGGTGGGTGGACCTCAGGGATTCCTCGGGGGTAGGAAACATCAACGCCCCTCGGAGTCTACCCGACCGCCCCCTGAAGCGACCATATCGCGTCGCCAGGACACGAAGCGTCGCTGGCGGCATCACCACCGTCCGCAGCCGCATCGGATGCTCAGGTACAGCGCCGACCGAAAGCGCTGTACCACCGCAATGCTCCCCGTCTGCCCACCGCCGCGGCCACGGCTCCGTCACCACCACCTGACGCACCGCCACCCGAGGCAGCAGAGTGTCCACCCTCCGCGCCGCCCGGTCCGCCGTCCGCCACATCCCGGCAGGCCTACAGCACCTCGAACCACGGACTTCGGCCTATCACCTTCGTGTCTGCATTCGACCGAAGGATGAAGCGCTGGAACCCGATGGGGTGGTCCGGGCCGATCTTGTACCCGGTCCATTCCCCCTTGTTGCGGACCTTGTCGGAGATGCGGAAGCGGCTGCCGGAGACCCGCTCGATGTAGAGCGTGAGCAAGGTGTTCCGCGCCAAGCCCTCCGACCACCACAAGATGGTGGGAACGATGGCGTCAGCGTCTACCTCGGGACGGGTGACGGCCGTGATGTTGGTCCAGAGGTCGATGTATTGGTTCAGGTGCAGCCAACAGGAGTAGGCAACCACATTGGGACGGTTCTTGCTGCGGACCTCGAACTGGTAGTCGGAGCCAGGGGGCAGGTATGCGGGAACGGTCCATCCACTGAACACGCCGTCGTTTGCAGTGCTGCTGGAGATGGTGGAGATGGTGGTGGAGCCGCGCATGAGCCGCAGCTCCACGGGGCCATCGAACGCACCGATGGTTCGCCAACGCAAGACTGGACGGTCGCCAGTCTTCAAGAAGGGTGGGCGGGCGTTTGCCGCCACCATTGCCTGGCCGTGGGTGTCCTGCTGGAGATCGGGCGCCATCCACTCCAACTCCGCACCGATGCGGAAGACGTGCGACAGGCCGAACATCCGGGGATTGCTCGCGTCTGCGATGCGGATCTGGTAGCCGTGGCCGTCGGGAACGTGGTCGGGCACGGTCCAGGAAGAGAAGCTTCCGTCGTCGAGGGCCCGCGAGGTGATGGTGAGCACGCGCTCGCCGATGCCCCGCCACAGCTCGATGCGGAGCGTACCGGGGCTGCCCTTCGAGGCCCACCGAATGACGGGCTTTGAGCCTTTGTCGAGGACCTCACCGGGAGTAGGGGTGAGCACGTCGATGGCGGGCCCCAGCACAAATGGCGGCGACCAGGCCACCACACCGGGGTGGTCATTGGCGGTGAGCTTGATGCGGGCGCTGTTGTAGGGGACGTCGGCGTCGCCCACCGTCCAGGAGGTCCAGGAGCCATCGTCGAGCACACGAGAGGAGACGGTCTTGGTGACGGTGTTGGTGTCGGTGGTGAAGCCCACCGAGAAGTCGTCGTTGCGCTTTTCGATCCGGAGGGTGAGTCGGCCAGTGACGCCCCGGCTGTTCCAAGAGATGGCCGGCTTGGAGCCGCGGGCATGCACCTCCCCCAGGTGCGGCTCGTGGATGCGCAGCACGGCACCGATGGAGAAGAAGGGGCTGTGGGCCGTGACGATGGGTTCTTCGAGGGACGTCAGCTTGAAGCGGTAGTTGGTGCCCGGAGACAGGTTGTCGTCGACGGTGAAGGAGTGCCACTCGCCGTCGTCGACGACGTTGCTGGAGATGGTCCTGATGACGGTGTCGCTGCCGGTTCGTGTGGTGCGGACCAGTTGGAGGCGTAGGCGGCCCTCGAGGTCTTGCGACAGCCAGTGGATGTCGGGGGTGTCGCCCGCGTCGAAAGACGCGCCGAGCTCGGGCCGCTGGAACACGATGGCGGCGCCGGAGGCGGGGAGGGTCGGCGCTGCGAGCGTGTGGGAGAAGCCCAGAGCCCGCCAGGCCAGGTGGGCAGCCCGTGCGATGTAGTCCAATACCGCCGAGTCGGGGACTTCCGTTTCTTGGGTATACACACCGATGGTGGCCGAGCGTGCGCCGTTGTATCGGACCACCGTGCCCACCGAACACAGGGTGCGGTGGTGAGAGCCGCTCTTGGCGTAGATGAAGGTGGCGTCGGGGAGGCCGGCTTCGATGGCCCCCCCATCCGACGCCTTCTTCAGCTGGCTCCAGAGCAGCTCACCGCGCGCGGTGTTGTTCCACAAGGCCTTCTTGGCGATCTTGGCCACGAAGTCTGTATAGGCCCGGGGCGAGGCGTGGTTCATGCCGTCTTGTCGGTAGAAGCGGAATGGGGAATCAAAGCCGTGGTCGCCGTCGCCGGGCACCTCGAGCCGGCCCATCCGCAGATAGTCGGTGATGCGGTTGCGCCGAAAGGCGTCCAGCGCGTGGGCGGGTACCCCTGCCCAGCGATTGTCGAGCAACATCCAGGTGTAGCGGTCGAGGTAGGCCATGGAGGTGATCCGGCCGATGCCCGCAAATCCCCGCTCGTGCATGAACTGACGAATATGCCGCATCCCGTGGTAGGGGGCGTTGGGGGTGTCGTGTGGCGCGACCAGCTCGCCGATGGTGCGGACGAGGAGGTCGGTGGAGCCGGCACCGGACTGATCCAGCATTCCGCGGATCACCCGAGTGATGGGAATCTTCCGACCAATGTGTCGATCGGAGAGAAAGTACCCCTCCGACCGGTAGTCGTGCCGGTGCATCTGGACAGCAAAGCGCTCGAAGCTCGACTCGTCGGTGGTGGGCCAGACATCGATCAGAGCCGCCAGGATGGCCACCTTGGACGCCGAGGCCAGGTAGAATGGGGAGTGGTCGTTGAGTCCGACGCGTGCCCCGTTGTCGTGGCGAACCGCGCTCACGCTCATCTGTCCCGGGAAGGAATGAACCAGATTCTTCAGCTCGGCTAGCGCAGACATGAGGCCCTCCTGTTTGAGCAGGCGCGTACCACCCGGACCTGTCCGGAGCAACCAGAACCCGGGGGCGCCATATAGCACATCCACGTAGTGCTATCACAGCAAGGACAGCCTGACCCGGCCTCATCGAGTGAGCCGCTCTGCGGGGCTGCGGCCTCGTGGAGCTGGAGTCCGACGTCCTGGCCATGGGGCCAGCGACACTCGCGCGAAGTGTGCAGCACGGGTTGCTGGCCGCCGGGACCGCTACCACCCAATGCAGCGGCGCTCGCGGAAGAAGCCGCCCGTTGGCCTCACTTCAGTCTGCCCGGCAGGTCGGTCGCGCCGGCCTGGTACTTGAAGTCGAAGCGAAGACCTCCGATGAGCCAGCGGCCGCCGTGGTCCGACAGCTCGATGTCGTAGGAGCCGACCACCGTCCACACCTCGTCGCCCGAGACGTGGGTTGCCGTGCCGTAGCAGCGCACTGTGGCCGAGGTACCGTCCACATCGACCTCGAAGTTGCCGAGCTGGTGGTGGGTGCAGTCGAAGCCGGGCAGAAAGGCCGACCAGCCTTCCACCACCTGGTCAGGGGCGAGGTCAGCAGGGTCTCCGGCTCCGAAGCTCGAGTAGTCCATGTGGACCGGGTTGGTCATAGCCAAGCGAACGGCATCCCACTCCCGCTCGTCCACCGCTCGGAAGAACCGCGCCACGGTGTTCTGCACGAAGTCGCTTACGCTCATGCCTCGCCTCCGACGAGCTGGTCGAGCATCCCAAAGCCGCGAGCAGCGACCACCGGGTTGAAGGTCTCCACATACTTCGTGATGTCTTCGGCCTCGAGCGCCTGCCGGACCGTCTGCTTGTTCCGCCACGCGGTTGCGTTGCGCATCCGGACCTCCTCAGCCCGCGAGGTGACGGCTGACGGCATCGGCGACCTCGCGCACGATGTCGGTGCGGTCGTAGAAGTCGAACTGGTTCACGTCGTCGAGCCACAGCTCCTTCATGGGGGCGGAGGTGCGCTTGGCGTACGCCTTGGCGCCGGCGGGCAGGGCGGCGGCCTCGGAGCAGATGAGCATCGTCGGCGCGGTCAGGCGGTCGGCCGAGGACTGGGCGTCGTAGGTGAGCCACGGCCGCCAGGAGCGGGCATCGAACCGGTTGTCGTAGCGGTCGATGAGGCCGCGGTCCGCTTCGGTGTAGTAGGGCGCCTGGTACATCAGCGAGCGGTCGTCGGAGGCGCTGGCGGCCACCTGTACCGTGGGCTCCGCGGACGCTTCTGCCTCGTCGGACATGGCGATGAGCGCCGCCGCGTTGTCGGTGCCCCCGTAGATCTGCTCCGCCATCTCGGGGGTGTGCAGCCAGGGGGCGACCAGTGCGAGGCGTCCCAGGCGGGGGTCGTCGGCGACAGCGGCGGCCATGTACCCCGAGGAGGCACAGACGCCGAGACCAGCGAGCGTGGCGCTGGAGACGAGGGGGTGCTCCGTCAGGAATGCCGCTGCGGCTCGGATGTCCGCGGTCTTGGCCACCGGGTCCTCGACGAAGCGCCGGTCGCCGGACGACTCGCCCCACCCCGCAAAGTCGAAGGCGAGGGCGGCGAAGCCCCGGGCGGCGAGCTCGCGGGCGTATGTACCGGCCATCTGCTCCTTCACGGTGGTCCAGGCGCCGGTGACGACCACGCCGGGGAAGGGGCCGTCCCCCTCGGGAGTGTAGAGCGTGCCGACGAGCTCGGCTTCGCCACTCGCGAAGCGCACAGGATGGGCGACGACTCCGCTGAGAGTGGGCGTGTTCTGCAGGTTGATGCGGTCAGTGGACATGGGCTGCTCCTTGTGGATGGAGATCTACGCCGGGCAACCTGTCGCCACCACGCCAGGTTGAGCACACTATCTGTTCGGAATACGACCTGACCAGCGAGGTGTATGTGGACGACGTCGGCCGGCTGGTGCTGTTTCGAGATGTGGTGGAGCTCCAGAGCTTCTCGGCGGCGGCGAGGAAGCGGGGGCTGACCCATTCCACCGTCAGCAAGCACATTCGCTCCCTCGAACGAGAGCTCGGAGCGAAGCTGCTCCACCGAACCTCCCGGTCCATGAGCCTCACCGAGGAGGGGCGCCTGGCCTTCGAGACCAGCAAGAGCGTGGGCCAGAGCGTGGCTCGGCTCCAGCGCCAGCTCGAGGAGCTGCGCGGCGAGGTGCGCGGGGAGATTCGCGTGCAGTCACTGCTGCACCTGGGCCAGTCCCTGGTCGAGCCGGCCATCACGCGGCTGCTGCGCGCCCATCCCCACGTCTCGGTGACGCTGGTGCTCGACGACGGACCGCTGCACTTCAACCGTGAGGGCTTCGACCTGGCGGTGCGGGTCGGCATGGACGTGGAGGGCACCCTGTCCGCCCGACGCCTCCTTGACAACGACGTGTGCCTGGTGGCTTCACCGGAGTTCCTCGAGCGCTTCGGACACCCCACTCATCCAGCCGACCTCGCGCAGGTGCCCACCGTCGCCTACGAGGCGGGCACCGTCACCATCACCTCCTGGCCCTACCTCGATGACGGCGAGGTCCGGGTGGTCGACGTGGACCCCGCCTACCGTGTCACGGACGGCAACGCCCTGCTCCGGGCGGTTCGCGCAGGCCTCGGCGTCGGCTACCTCTCGGCCTTCGCAACCTACGAAGACCTGGCGCGGGGCAGCCTGGTGCGGGTGCTCCCCGAGTTCGCGCTGCCCGCCTACGAGCCGGTGTACTTGATCGACGGGGGGCCAGAGCACCGACCGCCTCGGGTCGAAGCGCTTCGGCGGGAGCTGTTCGCGGTTGCCGAGGAGCTGCGGCGGACCGGAGGTGGAGATGAGGTCCCGTGAAGTGGTGAACGAGGAGCCTGGCTGAAGACCGGGTGATGGAGCCATGGGTTCAGGGGGAGTTGTGTCGTGTCAAGTCAACATCCACTACTACATTGGGACAAGCCCCGGCAACCAACGAGAACGCAGGCGGACAAGCCCTCCTGAGCAAGATGCTCCTGAAGGGTAGCGGTGACCTCTTGCTGCCTGCTGCGCGAACGGAGCCCGAAACCCTCCACGCCGCTGCCCGGGGCATACATCTCGGTACATCTCCCCCACAAGGGGAGACAGCCAGACCGCCGACCACCGGTAAAGCTGCACATGAGGGTGGATGGAGACATCCGCGTCCGACCCCCAGCCCGTATCGACGGCTTCGATGTGGAAACAGCGGCTCCACATTGGACTCTCTATCGGGGCCCCCCACTCTGTTGGTGACCCATGTTGCACCTGTACGCCTTGCCCTTGCGTGTCCGCTATGCAGACTCCGACGCACAAGGGCATGTCTTCTTCGCGAACTACCTTACCTATGCCGATGAAGGCGTCACTGGCTACCTCGCGGAGGTCGGGGTGCCGCTCGCCAAGCTGGAGTCTGCAGGCCTCGACATCGTCTATGCGGCAACTTCATGCCAGCACCGAGGAAGCGCTCATGTTGGCGACCTGTTGATGGTCCACACAACCATCTCCCGGTTTGGTCGCACCAGCCTCACGGCCGACGTACAGGTGTGCCTGGAGGACAGGGTGCTTGCAGAAGTCGAGCTCACCATCGTGGTGGTGAGCCGTCACGCGCTGGAGCCCACACCCGTGCCAGTCGCCTTGAAAGAGGCGGTGACCCGCTATGAGGGAGCGGACGCCTCGCGTGCCTGAGCATGCACAAGCGACCCGACCTCACGAAGCAGACTCGAGTCCACAGACGAGGAGGTCGGCCAGGTTGCCCGCGACCGCCTCCCCCGACGCACCGTCGCGGAGAGCCGAGTCCATCAGGTAGGGCCCCACTGTCGTGAGCTGGTGGATGGCCCGGGCATAGGCTCTGGCCCGCTCCGAGGTCAGGCCCGGCGACACCTGCATCACCAGCGATGCCACCAGGCTCAGGTCGTCCAGCGGGAATGCCGCGCGAACCTCCGGGTGGTGCTCGAGGGAGCGGAGCACCTCGGGGTCGCCCTTCACGAGAAGCGACAGCAGCGGCATTCGCTGGAACGCCGCGATGGACTCGGCAATGAGCTGCCGCAGGCGGTCTCCAGGTGGGCCCTCCGCACTGAACCGGGGCCGCCCATGCTCCAGTTGTTCTTCTGCGAGGGCCTTGATGAGCAGGTCGTGCTTGTTGTCCGCGTAGGTGTAGAGCGTGGCCCGAGACACCCCTGCGGCTTCGGCGACCTCTTCCATGCTCGTCCTGCGCACGCCACGCTCACGGAAGAGCTGAGATGCCGCACCTACGATTCGTCGCCGGGTGTGCTGCTTCCGCTTGCTCATCGCAGGGGACCGACCCGCGAGCCGCTCCAGCGCAGCCCTGTACCGCTCGTCGTCCATTCGACCTCCCGTCCGCACCTATCACAATCAGACAAATTGACAGATAATGTCTGATGTGTAATCTACATTGAGACGGTCCGAGTGGCGACGGTGTGAACCTGCGCCGTCCTCGCCTCCGGTCCGGCCAAGCGCATCGGTGCGTGGCAAGCGGATGGCCAGGAATGATCACACGGCGAGCGTTCATCAATGGTGTCGCAACGGCGACCGGCGCAACAGTGGCGAGCTGGCCGAGGGTCGGCGCTGCGAATGCGGGAGAGGCCGGGCTCAACGGGGCGACGGGCACTGCACCAGGCCTGGCCAGTCCCACAAGCAAGCCATCGTATCCCCCCCTCCTCCAGGGCATCCGGGGACAGCACGATGGCTCGTTCGAGGTCGCCCACCAGATGGCACGCCAGGGCCGACGAGACTGGGGAGCACCCGCCCCGGTGGACGCCCCCTATGACCTGGTTGTCGTCGGAGCGGGCCTGAGCGGACTGTCCGCGGCGCTCTTCTTTCAACAGCGACGGCCTGGCTCGAAGGTTCTGATCCTCGACAACCACGACGACTTTGGCGGACACGCACGTCGCAACGAGTTCGTGGTGGATGGGCGAACCATCCTGGGCACCGGGGGGAGCCAGAGCATCGTCAACTTCGCAGTCGACGAGGCGATGTCGACGGTGTTCAAGGCGGTCGGGGTCGACCTCGACGTCTTCGAGAACGGTGCCTACGACAAGACCTTCTTCGAGCGGCACGGCCTGACGCAGGTGTGGCACTTCGACGAGCAAACCTACGGCCGGAACCTGTCGGTGCCCATGGCCGGCCCGCTCGGCTTCAACGTGCCGTTCCCGTCCACCCCACCGGAGGAGAGCATTGCGCAGATGCCGCTCTCCGACACTGCCCGACAGGAGCTGTTGGCCCTCTACCGCCTGAACGAGGACCGCACGAAGGGGTCCATCTTCTCTGAGATGAACTACCTGAAGCGGATTACCTACCAGGAGCTGCTCCAAGAGCACTGTGGAATCACACAGCCCGAGCTGCTGGACCTGTTGGGTGCCGGAGTCCTGCACGCTGGATTCTGCGTGGACAACGCCCCGGCCGACTTTGCGCTGACTGCGGGGATGCCCGGCATTGGTGCCACCAGCCTCCGCATGTTCCGAAAGAACCGCTTGGACAAGCTCGCCCGCTGGTTCATCAACTACGTGCACCACTTCCCGGATGGCAACGCAGGGGTTGCCCGGCTGCTCGTTCGCCACCTGATTCCAGAGGCATCCGATGGGAAGGCGGGCATGGAGAGCATCGTCACAGCTCCGGTGTTCTACGACCAGCTGGACAACGCCGGGGCCCCCGTTCGCCTGCGACTGAACAGCACCGTGGTCGGGGTGAGCCACGACGGAACGCCCGAGTCGGCGGATGCCGTCGACGTCACCTACATCGGTCCCAACGGCCCACAGCGTGTCCGGAGTCGGTACTGTGTGCTGGCCTGCCAGAACCGCGTCATCCCCCATCTGTGGCGCGAGCTTCCCACGAAGCAGGCCGAGGCACTTCGGGGCAGCTTGCGTTCGCCCATCTTCTACTCGAATGTTGTGTTGCGACGGTGGGACTCATTGAAGAGCGCCGGCATCGGGGCGGCCTTCAGCCCCGGATGCTTGCACTCGACGATGGTGGTCGACCTGCCCGTCAGTCTCGGGGACTACCGATTCGCCAGACAGCCCGACGAGCCCATTGTGCTCTACATGGGTGGTTCTACACTCGGTGCCGGTCCGGCCATTCCCAGCGAACGGTTCAAGACCCAGCGGTACCAGCTCCTCGGGATGCGGTTCGAGCACTTCGAAGCGGATCTGCGTCGGCAGCTCAGCGGAATGCTCGGTCCACACGGCTTCGACTTCGACCGCGATGTCGCCGGCATCACCGTCAACCGATGGTCCCACGGGTTCACGATGGCGCCGAACCTTGCCTTTGACGGCGACGAAGAAGCGCACGAAGCGCGACTGGTGGCGGCCCGCCAGCCCCTTGGACGGGTGGCCATCGCAAACTGCGACGCGGCGGCGTTGGGGCTGCAGCAGGGCTCGTACAGTGAGGCCTGGCGGGCGGTGAATGAGCTGCTCACGTAGCGGCGCGCGACGACGACGGGCGGGGCCGCAAGGTGAGCTGGACCATTCCGTTCTCGCCGGTGTGGTGCCCCACGAACTCCATCAGGTGAGTCTGCACCAGGCCGTCGAAGAGGCGCGTACCGGTTCCACCGAGAAGGACTGGAAGGAGCGTGAGGCACAGCTCATCCACGAGCCCCGCATCCAGCCCCTGCCGAGCCAGGTTCCCTCCATCCAGGTAGACATCGCGGTCGCCAGCGGTTGCCTTGGCTTCCGCGATGAGCCCACGAATGTCGCCCGCGACGGCTCGGACGGTGGATGGAGCCCCTTCCAGCGGCCGGTGGGTCGCCACCAACACAGGGGTGTCGCCATAGGGCCAGTCGATGTCCATCGCAGACACGACGTCGAAGGTCTGCCGACCCATCAGAAGCACGCCAACCTGGGACATGAACGCCTGGTAGGTCAAGTACCCATCGCTCGGAGCAGGTGGGTTGGGCGGGTTGGGGCCGTGGAGGAACGAGAGGTCGTTGTCGGGCCCCGCGATGAACCCATCGACGGAACATCCAAGGAAGACGCGAACACGAGAGGAGGAAGCCATCCGTTCACCTTGATTATTTGTGATCGTTCATTTATATTCGAGGAATGCCACGCGTCAAGAAACTCTCCGATGAAGCCGTGCTCGACCTTGCCCTTCAGGCGATGCTCGAACACGGTCCCCAAGCGACCACACTCCCTCTCCTGGGCCGAGCTGTAGGGCTGTCACCTGCCACGCTGCTTCAGCGCTTCGGGTCCAAGGGACAGCTCTTCGAGCGCGTCTTCGAGCGCGCACAGGCCGGTCTGGTCGACCACCTGGCCGCAAGACCGCAAGGCCCCGACCCACGCGCAGACCTGTTGGCACTCCTGCACAGACAGGCGGAACCGTTCGTGACACGGGCCCACGCTGCGGGCCACCTGGCATTGCTTGTTCAGGACATCACAGACGAGACACGCCGGCTGGCCACTCAGCAGTATCTTCACGCTCTGCGAAAGGGCATCGCGCGTGACCTGTCGCGACTTGGGTGCCCTGACCCGGACCCGCTCGCCATCCGGCTCGAAGCGCTGTGGAGTGGTCTCATGCTGCAATGGGCCATCCAGGACGAAGTGGCGAGCGTCCACGACTGGCTCGACACGCACTTTGGCCCGGTGTTGGATGCGCTGCTGACCTGGCCTCCCCCCGACGGGGCAGCGTGAAGGGCGACTTCTCCCGCCCCGCGGCGTCCCGGCTGACCATGGGATGCTCCCCGCTCCCTCAGCGCGGACGCCACCCCACATGCAGAGTGCCCAGCGGCTGCAGCAGCGGCTCTTCGTAGCGCTCCCCTCCGATGGCATCGGGGAGACCCACCTGCGCGAGCAACCCGGGCCCCAGCCAGGGGTCGACGAACAGCCCCTTGTCTCTCAAGGGGAACCACCGAAATCCCACGCGAGGGATGGCCTCCACGGTCCAGAAGTGGGCCTCCCCGGCATGGCCATCCCGTGACACCGTGGAGCGCATCGCGTTGAGCATGACGCCGAGGTGAAGCCCCTCCCCTTCCTTGCGGGGGTGCCACGCGACCGCGGGCGCAACGCCGACATCGACGCGTCTCTGCCAACCCTCGTCCGCGTTGGCGGCATTCAACGCTATGGCGAAGTCCGGAAAGTCCATCCCCCACATCTCGAGGCTCGTGCGGAGCTTCGGAGTGGCCGCGGGCTCGACGTTGGCGATGACAGACCAGCCCCGGAGCATCCAGGGCGACACATCGGAGGACACCCCCACCTCGGCGCGGGCGGGAGCGAGCAGAACAGTCAGGACAACCAGCGCAGACATCACAACTCCAGATCGTCAAGCGTGGTTGACCAATACTCCCCACCACCAAACACGTCAACCATGCTTGACGACATTCCCGCAGGACCAGGTGGCGCAGACAGAAGGAACCCGTGGGCCTGCGGTCGACCGACGACACGACTCGATGGCGTCAGCCCTCAGAAGACTCCCTGAATCGTGAGTGAAGGCACACGGCCACCGGTGGGCGTGCCCCCCAACGTGGGTCCGCTTCGGTTCAGGGCCCAGCTCGCGCCCGCCCCGGGTCCTGCCACGTACGTAGCAGCACCCAGCCATGGGCCCACACTGGAGGGGACGCCGAGGAGCAGAACGGCGCTCCCGAGCCCGGCGGCAGTCCCGAGCCATGCCCCACGGCGGAGCGGTTTTTGGTCGACGGCGTATCGCCGGGCAGACCAGCGTGTGCCCAGCTCGATGCCACCGGCATGCCCCACACCCATCCCCACGACCATCCAGGCGGCCTCCTCATCGGTGAGCAGCCCTCCGGACGTGTTGAACCCTCCACCGAGGGCGAGTCCACCCACCGAGAGGCCCACCGCCGAGAGGCTGGTCATCACCCCCGTGCCCAGAGCGGCTCGGCGCGGGGGGGCGTCGGCTTGGGACGGGGCTGCCAGCAGTGCCAGTACAAGGGTTGGACTCCACACGGCGACGCCTCCGGGCTCGGCAAAGTAGGCAGTTTCTCTCTACCCTATTCCGTCGCCCCCAGTCCCAGCGCAGCGTCACGGACGCGCCTTCGGTGGCGCTCGACCACGGCTCCAATGTTGTCTTCGGTGGGTTGGAGGCTCGAGGCATTCATCCACAACACAAAGGTGAGGTCCGACTCTTCGAAGTGGTAGAGCCAGGTCCGGTAGCCGAACTCGTGGCCCCCATGTCCGACGGCTTGGATGCCCCCTTCGTCCCACAGCTCCACACCGAGGCCATAGCGCGGGAAGTCGTCGTAGCCCGTCTCGACCGTGGGTTGGAGCTCGGCGACCAGAGCCTCCGAGAGCAATGTGCCTTCGGCGAAGAGGGCCGTGCCGAACACCAACAGATCGCGCGCACTCGACACCATGCCCCCGTCCGCCCCCACCACGCTGTTGGCGTAGGTGTCGGTGGAGTCGACCAGCACGTGGTCCCCCATGAGGTCGAAGTAGCCATGGACCACGCCGTCGAAACGAAACCGGTCCTCGGCGTAGGTGGTGTCGGTGAGGTCGAGGGGGTCCAGCAGGCGGTCTCTCAAGACCGTCGCATGGGGCTGGCCCGCCGCGGCTTCGAGGATGCGCCCGAGCAACAGGTAGTTCGTGTTCGAGTAGGACCAGTCGGTGCCGGGTGCGAAGGAGGCGTCCTTGCCGAGCGCCCGGTCGATGCCTTCCTGCACAGTCCAGGTACGGGTGGGTCGATTGAACAGGTCGAGCACGAACTGGACATCGAGGAAGTTGTAGACCCCGCTGGTGTGGTCGAGCAGCTGCCGCACGGTGACCTGACGGGCATTGGGAAGAGCGTCCGCGACCTCGGGAAGCCAGTCGGCGACCGTGTCGTCCAGCGACACCACTCCTTCGTCCACCAGCTGGAGCACGGCCACCGCGATGAAGGTCTTTGTGACGCTTGCGATGCGGGTGCGGTGACAGGTCCGCATCGGCGTCTGCCGTCCGAGGTCAGCCATCCCGGCGCTCCCCTCCCAGGTTCCGTCGGGGTCCGAGATGGCGACCACCACGCCGGGAATTCCGTCTTGCACGGCCGCGTCGATGGCGTGTTGGAGGGCCTCGGCGCGGGGGTGGTCCGCAGGCGGGGCAACCGATGGCGACAGGCACGTGGCCGGCTGTCCCACTGCTTCGGGCTCCGGAGAGCACCCAACACAAAGGACCAGACCAATCCATGCAGCGCGGTTCATCGGACACCTGCCTTGCCCATCGCGGTGGTGATGCCAGCCGTGAGGTGGGTGGTGCCCATCACCGGCACATCGTTGTGGGGCATGAAGGGCACAACCACGTCCTGGGCGTACCGAAGCCACACCCGCGTGGGCCGTTGCGTCCCCTGCGGTCCCCAGCCCAACCCTGCGCGGAGGCCGAGGGTGGCCCCTGCATGGACGGGCGCCCGGGTGGCTTCGAGCGTTCCATCCTCCCCGGGCGCATAGACAACCCCCGGCACCCGATGGCTCTGCGCCCCCACCGCCGCACCCAGCTCGGCACCGCCGCCCCAGCGGGCCGTCCACCGCTGCTTCCAGGCCACGTCCACCAGCCCACCCGACGCGAAGCCGGGCTGACGGTAGCCGCCCAGAGAGGCGGTGAGGTGCCGAGCGCCCCACCGTCCCTCTCCCAACGTATGTCCAGCGCCGACGGACACCACAGGACCGGACACGGCCGGGGCGAAGCCAAGGGCGCGGGTGCCAGCCTCCACAGACACTGTGTCCACAATGCGGGAGGGGGAACCATCGCTGGCCAACACGGCTTGTCCGGTCGACAGGCCAATGGCGAGAAAAGAGAGCGTCACGTACACCTCGAAGGCTCCGAGGACCGAGACAGTCGGCCGTCGGGCGCGGGGTCGAACACCGATGAGCGGACGTCGGGACACCCACAACCGCGCGATTCGAATTGCACGCCGTTTCAACAGAAACGCAGTGCCCGAACCCGGCCGCCCCCGCAAAGTACACACTCGTCGCTCGGTGCCGCATCAACGCACCGAACATCTATTGCTCAAGAACCGGGCCGCGAGGGGCGATAGGGTCCAACATACCGGTGGGGGTTCCCATGCTGATTGTGCTGCTGCACCATCCTTCGATGCTCTTGGCGGCGCTCGTCTGTGCCCTGGCCGCCCGCGCTGTGTTGGACCTTGTTCCCAGCGGTGTCGAACGCGCGCACGGCGTGCCCGTCTCGATGGCCACCTACGCACCCTCTGGGGCGCTATCACTGACCTTCACAGGTGCAGAACCGCCGTGGCTTCCGCCCAGTCAGAGCGTGGGCAGGCTTCCACCGACCGCCTATGCCCTGTGCTCAGGTTCGGGACGCCACCTCCAGGTCCGCTTCTGCGGTCCCGATGAGGTGTGCATGAGTGAGGGGGACTCGGGCAGCTTCCGCTCGGAGGTCGCTCGCTCCCGGGCCGTCCACACCGAAGATGGTTGGCAGTTCACCGTTGCGCTCGAGCCTGCCGACCTCCCCTGCAAGATGTGGGCGACCACCAAGGACCTGAGGCTCACCGACGGCCCATCGCTGCATCACGGCTACGAGAAGGGCACCCTGTTGCTCCAATAGTGGCCGGCTCCGCTCAGAACCCTTCGGTGAAGTAGCTGGTCACCGGGTTCGTCCCGCGCGCCTTCGCGCCGAGTTGCTTCATCCAGTCGACTTGCTCCGGCGCCATCGGACCCTGCATGCCACGAAGGTTGGCATCGAGCTGGGCCCAGTTGCTTGGCCCGGTGAGCACCGCGTCGACCGCAGGATGCGTGAGCGCGAAGCGGTAGCACTCGGAGGCGGTGGCGGGTCGGTCCGCCCAGCCGCTCGGCGCCTTGAGGAGGGTGCCCCAGCGGGTGCTCGTGTACGAGACGATGCCCACCTTGTCCGCACCCTCGCCCACATGGGGAAAGATGTCCGCCTCGGCGCCAGGGTGGCCCGCGTTGTAGCGCACCATCAGCACGTCGAACACGCGGTCTCGGGCCAGCTGCCCGGCCCGGGTGCGGTCGTGGATGGACACCCCGATGCCACGGCACTTCCCTTCTTCCCGCAGCTTCACGAGGGTGCTGAGCGTGCCGTCGGAGATGCGGCTCATCTTGCCCACCCAGAAGAGCTGTAGGAGGTCGATGTGGTCGGTTCCGAGCTTCTTCAGCACCTTCTCACAGTGCCTGCGGACCGCGCCCCCCGTGAAGCCCATGGAGGGTCCGGTGGCGATGAAGACACCGTCCCGGTCCCGGGCGCAGGCTTCCTGGAGCGGGGCAGTGGCCACCTTCTCCGTGCCGCGGACGTACCAGACGTAGTTGAGGCCATGGTCGAGCGCCTTGCGCAGGTCGTCGCCACCGAGGCCGTACTCGGACGACACTCCGATGCGGTGGATGCGCTTGCCGAGGAGAGTCGTGTGCAGGAAATCAGACATCTGCGGATGATGACACAGCGGCCGGCCAATGCACCAGCCGCGCAACCCATGCCTGTGGTGGTGTGGTCGACGCTGGGCATCCCCACGAGGTGTGGCAATGCCCGAGAACTCCTCACCTGCCTACGGTCGCGCCAACCCCGAGTCCAGGGCAGGTCCTCGCTGCGCCCGAAACCGGCCCAGGTCTGCCACCGCCGCCTCCGCCCGGTCGTCCCCCACCCGTGCATAGCAGGCCGCACGCGGCATCAGCAGCCCCTCGTCCCACGGCACATCGGGCTCCATCGCGCCAAAGGCCGCCGCACACCGCTGGCCACCGTCGGTAGCGTCCAACACCTGCGCCGTGTGGATTCGGAGCTGGTGGCGGTACTCCTCCAACACCGACACCGGCCACGGGCGCGCCGTTCTCGCCCACACCGCTGCGGCAAATGCCGGGTCTCGCCCCACCTCTGTGAGGACCCGCTTCACGCCGCGTTGCAACACCGGGCCGTGGCCCCAGGCATCCGTCTGCCACGAGTCCAATGCGTGCACCAGAGCCAGCCGTCCCAGCTGGTCCTCGCCCAGCGCAAACGCATGGTGTGCCCGCACAAACGCCACTTCCGTGGGCAAGCGGTCCCCCTCCAGCGCAGCGATGGCCGCCTCCGCATCCGGATGACCGGTCCACGCCAGCGTCTCTGCACGCATCAGCCGGTCCAGAGGCGCACGTGCCCGGTCGTTCTCGGGCCACGCTCGCGCCGCAGTCTCCAAGTCCCCTCCAGACCACGCACTCCGCGCCCTCGCTCGGGCCGCCAGGTCGGGTGGAAGCCCCGGAGACACGGGAGCTTGGATCTGTTCCGAGACCCCTCGCACGTGGCGAAGCTCCCCCGCCAGGCCCCAGTCCACCGCATCGGGTGAAAGCCCATTGGGCCGGTGTTCCCCACGTTCCCGGGCGATGCGGACGAGCTCTGCGATGGAGAACTCGGCCCCTGCCCCCACATTGCGAGCGAACTCGTACTCGATGAAGGGCCGGTCGTCGGTGTTCACCCGGCCGGCCTCCGCATCCACCATGGCCCGGGTCAGCCCACGGTTGGCGATAAACGTGCTGTAGAAGCCCTCCACGCCCTCCACGCCCCAGGTCCATGACAGCGCTTGTCTGTACGGATGCTGGCCGAGCCGGGTGGTCAGCCGCCCGATGTCATGCACCACCGGAGCTCTCGACGCCACCAGCATCAGGTCCCCTGCCGTCTGGCTCTCGTAGACCTCCACCTCGGGAAACACCGTACCCAGCGTGGCCATGATGGTGCGCACAGTCGACGGAGCGAGGTCGTAGGCCTGGACCCACTGCACAAACACGCCGTTGTCTGTGAGCCGGTCCCGCGCAGTCTCATAGAACTCGACCGTGAACAGGCTCGCGATGCCCGCCCGGTACGGGTTCGACGGGTTGTTCACGATGACATCGTAGCGCTGGTCGGTGGTGAGCAAGAACTCTCGGGCGTCCCCCGGGAAGTGGCGGACCTTGGGTTCGTCCATCACCGAGAAGTTCACCGGCGCACACAACCGCGCGACCTCGGCGATGGCCGGCTCGAGCTCCACCACGTCCACCCGTTCCATGCTGTCCACACGGGCGAGCCAGCCGGCCGTCTCCCCTGTGCCGAGGCCCACCACCATCGCCGTGCGGGGGTCTGGATGAAGCAGAGCACCCACCAAGCCGAGCATCACGAAGGTGGGTGCATCCCCGATCACATGCCCATCGCTCTTTCCGTTCACCACGAACGCGTAGCCATACCGGGCATCCAGCGCGACGGACGCCTCCACCCCCTCCACCTCCCAGGCAATCGCCCGACGCCGCGTGCGGTGCTGGTCTTCCAGAGAGGCCCGACTCGCCACGTTGGGCTGGAACCGGCCCGCACCAATGGGACTATGTCGCCACACCGCTGTGGGTCCGCGGGTGGACACCAAAGCCACCGCCACGGCCGCGACCAACCCCACCGCCAGCGCGCGTGGGTTGCGTCGAGACCGCAACAACACCACCCCCGACAGTCCCGCCAACCCCAGCACCACCAGCCGCCAGGTCCCAACCGCGCCGAGCAGAGGCAGCACCCCGAACCCGCCCGAAAGCGACCCCACGATGCCACCCACAGTGTTGGCGGCGTACACCAACCCAACCTGCGCACCCACCTTCCGGTCCCCCCGTCCCATCAGGGCCACCAGCAGTGGAAACTGGTACCCGGACACCACCGAAGCGGGAAGCACCACAACCGCCACGATGACGGTCCAGGTGCCCACAAGAGGCACAAAGCCCGTCTCGCCAAGCGGCCGCAGGAAGGCTGCGAGCAGAGCCAACCGGTCGCCAAGTGCCAGTGGGAACGCGATAAACGCCGCCTCGAGGGCACACGTGAACGCCAACGCTCGAGGGGTGGCCGCCAGTGACTTGCGCCCCGCTCCATACAGCAGGCCGCCCGCGCCGATGCCCGCCAGTGCCACGGCCAAGATAAGGCCAAATGTATAGGTCGACCCACCCAGGATGGGCGACAGCATCCGAGACCACACCAGCTCCATCAGCAGGAACGCAAAACCCACCGCTCCTGCAGCCACGGGGACCCACACAACCCGCTCGGGCGAACGCTCCGAAGAGACCGGCGACGCCGCCTCTACAACCCTTGGCGACACCGGCCGACCAGGCACCTCCATCCGCAGTGCAGCCAGCGCCACCAGGAGGTTCAGCCCCGCAGCAAGCGCCAGCGTGCCCCGTGCCCCCCACGCCTCCAACGCGAAGAACACCGCCACCACCGCCCCCGTCACCGCGCCTGCTGTGTTGGCCCCGTACACAACCCCCAGCCCACGCCGCCCAACGTCTTCACTTCGCTCCACCGCCCGCACCACCGCCGGAAGAGTACCGCCCATCAGCACCGTGGGAAGGGCCAGGACCAGTGCACTCAGCCCCAGTCGCACGGCAGCACCCGGCGTCGGCCCCAGCGCCACCGTCCCCCCAAGCGCCACATACACCCACCGCACGCCGTCGATGAGCAACGGGGACAGCGCGGCTGCCAGAGTGATGCCCAGCTCCAGGCGCCCATACAACCGAAGCGGCTGCTCGGCCCGGTCCGAGAGCCGCCCGAGCAGCAAGCCGCCCAACCCCAGTCCCCCCATGAAGATGGCCAGCACCGCCGCGTTGGCCGCATGGCTTGCGCCAAAGACCAACCGCAACATACGCAGCCACACCATCTGGTACACAAGCGCACAGAAGCCCGAGAAGAACAGCAACGCAGACACGCGTGCAAGCATGGCACCAGCTCCAGGGCCACCTCACCACAACACGCAGCGAAGCTCACCAGCCCACGACGCCTCCTCCCTGTCGTGGCAGGCCCCACTCGCACACCCTGTCTCGGGGCACCTGGCCTTCGGCCACCCGGCTCTCGCACTGGCCATCGTTCCGAGCGGCCCCGGAAGGACCCGTAGCGGGTTGCGAGACACTCCGAAACCCCCATCCCCACGGCCACTTCAGCCGGCCGTTACGCCCCGTTACGTCCGTGACGCCGGCGCCGGACTATTCGTGGGTCCTGTGCGGCCTGTGGCTGGTCGCACCCGAGACCACCCCACCGCTGCCTCTCGACTCGGAACCCCCGAGCCGCTGGGCACGCCTACGCCCGTTGAGGACGCCCCATGCATTGGTTGCTGGCTCTTGCTGCATTGTCCAACACAGCTTCTGCCGCAGGGGACGGCGTCCTCTACTACACGGGCCACAGCGGCTTCGCGTCGTCGAGCTACTTCCCGCCCAGCCACCTCGAAGACGTCATCGAGAACGAGGAATGCGGCACGTTCACGGAGACCTCCACCTGGCCTTCGGACTTGTCTCCGTACCGCATGATTGTGCTGATGATCCCGTCCAACTCCTGGAGTGCCTCCGAGATCACCCAGCTGCAGGACTTCATCGCCGACGACGGTGTGTTGGTCGCGGTGGGCGACTCCAGTGGCTACGACTCGGCCCACGTCACGCCGATGAACAACTTGATGACGAGCCTGGGCGTCACGTCGTCCTTTCAGACCGCCGCCATCGACTCGGGCTGCTCTGGAAACCAGGCACCCGCAGCCACATCCCACGCCCTCACCACCGACATCTCCAGCACCGGCATCCAGTTCGGTTGGTCGAGCGACCTCACCGTGTCGGCGAGCGCCACCGAGCTCTTCACCGGACCCAGCGGACAGGCCCTGGCGGCCGTCGAGGGTCAGGTGGTGCTCATCTCCGACATCAACGTGTTCATCGACGACTGCAGCCTGAACAACGACAACCGGCAGTTCTTCAAGAACATGTACCACCACGGCACGAGCCTCGACAGCTGCGACATGGACGGCGACGGCTACGATGCGGGGCACTGCGGAGGGGCGGACTGCGACGACTGTGACGCGGCCTCGGCGACCGGCGGCACCTACTACCTCGACGCCGATGGCGACTCGTACGGCAGCTCTACGTCGATGGCGTCCTGTTCGCTTCCGTCTGGCTACGTCACCACCACCGGCGACTGCAACGACACAGACGCCGCCATCTACCCGGGGGCATCCGAGTACTGCAACGGCATCGACGACGACTGCGACGGCTCCACCGATGAGGGCGTGCCGGTCGACGCGAGCACCTGGTACGCCGACACCGACGGCGACGGCTTCGGCAGCAGCGCCGTGTCCACCATGGCGTGCTCGGCACCCACCGGCTTCGGCACCGACAGCTCCGACTGCAACGACACCGACAGCAGCATCTTTCCGGGCGCCACCGAGACCTGCAACGGCATCGACGACGACTGCGACGGCACCACCGACGAGTCCGATGCAGTCGATGTGAGCACCTGGTACGCCGACACTGACGGCGACGGCTTCGGCGACTCTGCATCTACCACCCTGGCCTGTTCCCAACCCACGGGCTTCGGCTCCGACGCCACCGACTGCGACGACACCGACTCTGCAGTCAACCCCGGCGCCACCGAAACCTGCAACGGCACCGACGACGACTGCGACGGCACCACCGACGAAGCCGACGCGGTCGACGCGCTCACCTGGTACGCCGACCTCGACGGCGACAGCTACGGCGACCCCGCCAGCTCCACCGACGCCTGCACCCAGCCCTCGGGCTTCCTCGCCGACGCCACCGACTGCGACGACACCGACTCTGCAGTCCACCCCGGCGCCACCGAGACCTGCAACAGCATCGACGACGA
>Ga0213833_1000679_pt1 | contig 29963 bp, 26 predicted proteins | sample SWATP21_FD_160575 | JGI IMG/M metagenome (GOLD analysis project Ga0213833, IMG submission 160575) | Coastal seawater microbial communities from Marineland, Florida, United States - SWA TP2 #1 | ecosystem: Environmental > Aquatic > Marine > Coastal | place: USA: Florida | collected 2016-08-14 | reverse complement strand
TGCGTGTGTGCGTGTGTGCGTGTGTGCGTGTGTGCGTGTGTGTGTGCTGCAGCCTGCAGGTGTTGGTAGCGCCATCCACTGAATTGGCTGCCTTTGCTGCCTTGCTGCCTTGCGTGCTGGCGCCACAGATGATGAAAGCCTGCACCTCAGCCTACGTGAACTACCCCACGATGTGTCGAGGCTTTCTTGCAGCTGCGCAAGGGGTCCCTGGGAGCCGCCGTCAAGCAGACGTGTTGGTGGCCTCCCTTACGACGTTGTCTTACGTCATGGATGTCGGAGAGAAGCTTCAAACTCCTGTCTGGGGTGTAAAGGTGTGTGGGTGCATGCGTGGCTGCGACAAGGAAAGAGCCTCCGTGTGGTCATCACACCCCTGTCATGCCCTCGCCCCCCTTCCCTTTCGGTGCCCAGATGCAAGGCGATGTCCCCAGCTGCGCCGTCCCCTCGATGACACGCAGCTCGACATCCATGTTTGGGTTCCTGAACATGCTGTCACACATCACCACCACGATTCAAATCGTTCGTGGAGTTGCAGGGTGCGTACGGCTCGTCAGTATCCGTTGAGTTGCGGGTTTGTTTGATTGCTGGTTGTCTGGTGTGTGACCGTCCCACCGCGGAAGGGGATGTGTGTGTTTGTGTTTGGTCCCTGCACACGTGACACTGTGCGTGTGCGTGTGCGTCCCACAGTACTGGCCTCACCGAAATTGCCCGGAACTTTCGTGAGAAGGAACTTGGACTTGGTCCCCTCAATCCCCTCACCCGCTACCAGGACATGGTGCACCTCCCCACTGTGTTCTGTATGCCCAACACGCTCCTGCCCAAGCCACTGGACTGGCCGAGCTGGCATTGGTCGCCCGGGACACTGTTGCTCGATGCACGACAGCGTGTGAGTTCTGTGCAGCAGCAGCTGCCTCCCAACCTTGCGGCCTTCCTTGACGCTTCCGGAGACATGGTGCCCCCAGTTGTGTGTGTCACATTTGGGAGCATGGTGCTGAAAAGGTGTGTCACGGGCAGTGCGGCTGTGACTGGTGGGTGTGCCGTGCCGTGCCATCGTGATGACAGAGGTGCTCTCCGTCAGCCGCGTTGCTCTTGTGGAGAGAGCTGTCCAAGCGGTGCTGGACTTGGGATACCGGTGCTTGTTTTTGTCAGGCGGGTCTTCTCAACTCGCCGTGGATGTTCCAGTGGACAACGCTAACCTGTTCATCGCGGAGTACGTCGAGCAGAGCTGTGGCTTCCTTGTGGGCCCGGGTGACTCATGTGTTATCTGTGCATCGGTGCCCCTCCACGGGAAACTCTTGCAGAAAGGCACCGCACGACCTTGTGTTTCCCAAGTGCGCAGCTGTAGTCTTCCACGGTGGATGTGGCACAACCGTGCGTTGGGTGTGCGTGTGCGTGTTTGTGCGCGGCGCACGTTCCATGTATGTACTGCATGGATGTATCCATGTTGGCTTCATATGTTGGCTTCATATGTTGGCTTCATATGTTGGCTTCATATGTTGGTTCATATGTTGGCATCCTCGCACAAACGGTGGTCTAACTGTTTCCGTGGCGGCCCAATGCTTCATGTTCTTGTGCGGGCTACGAACAGGCGCGGTGCATTGCAAGTGGGGTGCCAAGCATCATCGTTCCAGTGCTGCTCTGGTCTGATCAGCCGTTTTGGGGTCACCGGGTCCAGGCCACAGGGCTTGGAACAGTGTTGAACGAGCCTGTGCCTTCCTTGGCGTCCCTCACAGAAGCTGTGCGGTCAGTGGTAACCGACGACACAATGCGTGCACGCGTCAAGGACGCTGCGGCACGGACGAATGCGGAGTCAGCAAACCTCGCCACCGTGTTGCTGGTTGAGAGTTGTTTGTGCCGGCAGGTTGGTTGGTGGCGGGCACGTGTTGATGCTTTGCTCTTCTTGTGTCACTTTTCGTGTCTCGAGTCGAGACTCTCGACACTCTGACGTTTCGATGTTTGTTGGGTGGCCTGACAGGTTTTGACGCCGGAGGAGGCAAACGTTGTGATCGACGCACCAACATCAGCGGGGCTCAGTGGCACGATGAAGATGTGTTGGCAGCACTGTGTTCCCTGTTCCACTCGACGTCGAACGTCGGAGACACGTCGTAGTGCTTCGCCAGCCCCAAAGATGGACACAGATGCATCGGACGCCACACTTCGCCAGCGACGGACACATCAGCACTGAAGGCTGTGCCACATGAATCGTTGTCAAAGGTTCCATCTTCTTGCAAAGTTCCTTCTGGTGACCAGTGGTGAGTTGTCACTGGTGCCCACCCAAGCCGCATTGTCTATTGAACGTCATTGTAGTCCCCAACATTGATTCTGTCACAGTCTGAAGTCCAACTGCGTTCGTTGAAAGAGCTGAAGTTCGGGCGTCAACTGCATAGCAAACGATTTAAGATCACACCCAAATGGCTGGCTCAACAGCCACACTGCGGATGGTTTATATGTCGTCCCACCGTTGCAGCGTGTTGTGAGCGAGTGCTTACTTGCCAAACGCGCACCCTCATCGGTCCCCGCCAACAGGGCAAAACAACGGTAGTGACGTACCTGGTGGAAGCTGAGAAGCGCTACGCGTATGCGTGTGCTAAGCTACATCATTCACACTCCATCGCATGCACAGCACGACCACTGGGTTCAACCCAGTGGGTTGGAGCTGCTGCATGCGTACATGTAGTTTTCGGAAGCCACTGGTTCTAACGACAGCCACCTGTGGCCTAGCCCGGAGCATCTGAATGCCTGGCTGACTCAGTGCATCAACTCAAAGTATGCTATGCCACCGTCGAGCACACGGAATGCATCTGGTGTAGAGTAGAGGAGCACGCGTCGCGTAGCGGCCGGGGAAGGGGCATCATGTCATTGAAAATAGCACAAAAGGCACATGACTTTCGGTTACTGACTTGTCTTGCGCAGCGCTGTCTAATTCAACCTTGACGCGCGACGTACATGTCATCTGTCCGGCCGACACCGACACCAGCAGGCCGCCCAACCGCGCCACATAACAGACATGTTGTTGTGGGTGCCTGGACTTCCTCGGCCGCAGGCCCTGTCCTGTCAGGGGCAGACAACAACGGGGGCGATGGAGCCACCACCGCTGGCGCTCAATGCAAGACGAGCGAGAGCGGACTAACGCAGCCACAGGAGACGACGACGACGGCGACGAAGACCAAAAGGAGGAAGACGAAGAAAAAGAAGCTGTTCCCTCCACATGAACCGTCTCGCCGAAGAACATCCTTGCATGCGCGCCGTCTGCGCATCCCGCGGCGCTCTCACGCTCGAGTGCGGCCGCCGCCTCGGATCCCGCTGTCGTCGCTGGTTCAACCCGCCGGCCCAGCTGACGCAGCACAGGGCGCCAGTGCGGGTGTGAGCTTTGCTGCCATCCAAAATGTGCGTTGTGTGTTGTGTCATGGCGTGTGTGGTGGGTTTGGGCTCGGCGCTTGTGCGAGTGGGCTTGCAGATGTGAACGCTTTGTGGAGTGGCCCGAGTGTCTGTGACGCAGCCGTTCTCGCAGGCACATTCGGACATGCTCCACACGCACAGCCGTGTCTCGCCTTCGAAAGCATCTACGCAAGAACCTAGTCCCTTGCTCGGTGGCGTGCAGGCCCCGCCTGGCTCCTCCTCCACTGAGCCACTCTCCACGCACTCGCCCACATTGGTACAGCATGTGCGCCTTGATCGCTACGCACAACGGCGTGCCCCTTCCCGCACTCTCACATCACTGGGACCCTCAAGCCAGTTACGATCCACTCCCAGTACCACCCGTGCTGCTGTGGACGGCGCCTGGCAGGCTTCGGCTGCGCAGGGTGGCATGGGTGAGGAGGCCGATGGTGATGTCGCTGTGCGCCTTCAGGTGGCTGTGGACGAAAGACCACCACCCCGTGGCACTGCCTCCCGCACTCTCCAGGTGGTACAACAGGCCCTGCGCTCCCCATCAGAAGAAGAAGAAGGGGTGAACTCCCCCAACCCCGGCGCCACCGAGCCGCTTGCCACGCCGGGATCGACCCCGAACGACGGCACCTCTCCATCGTCTCCGCTTCGCTCCTCATTTGCTTTTGCGATGCCCCGCCAACGTGACCATGCCAGGGGCAACGCTTCGTCACCATCGGCGTCATCATCGACACCATCTCACTGCAAGGAGGTGGACACCTCTCGCCATGGCAATCACGGTGCTGTCGCCAGCGACAGCGAGTCGCCGTCGCGTGGTGGTGCTGTCGTTGCATCGGTTGACTCAAGCCACGACACCGCCACTAGCAGTGCCGCCGCTGCCGCTGCTGACGACACCATCACCACAGACGAGGGAGCTGGTTCGGATGGACGGGTTCCTGGTGGTGATCCAGACACACAAGAGGCCCGCCTGCAACACGAGCAGCGCGAATCTCCGACGAGCGCATCAGCGTCCGCAGCCCAGCAGACCGCAGCGCCACGCGGCGAAACCCCGGCGGGCAGTGACGAGGAGAGAAGTCCGCGCGTGCATGGTGTGGACAACAGTACCCGTCATGGTGGTACGCGTGGCAACAAGTCCAGCGGCGCTGTTGAGAGTGACGCTGCCGACACAAACAGCGTCTCGAGCTTTGAGTCGTCAGGCTCCGAGACAAGCTCGCAAGGGTACAGCGTGCCCAGTGGGGACGAGGGAGAGGAAGGGGAGACTTGGGCAGAGAGCGCTGAGGCGTGGATGCGCACGATCGAAGACTTGGTGGCAGGTGCTCTTGCTGGAGTGGGGATAGAGCCATCTGGGAGTCAATCTGACGAAGAGGGGTCGGATAATGGTGGTGATGGTGACGATGATGGTGATGGTGGCTACAGCAGTGCGGGAGACGGAGGGAGTGATGGCGACAACATGCATGGTAGCAGCCCGTCAGGAGCGGAAAGTGATGGGGCAGGTGCCTCAGCTGTGGTCCCGCATGGTGGTCACAAGTCCAAAATGCGCCAGCAGCGCAGGACGAGAAAGAGGAGAAAGAAGAGAAAGAAAAAAGGAGAGAAAGCAGCGCGTGTGGCTTGGATGTCGCCCCGCCACAATGCAGGCGCACGCAGCAGACAACCTGCTCACGAAGAAGAAGATGACAACGATTTCTTTTCTGATCGAGTGCGGCAGTGGCTGTGCTCTTGCGCGTGCTTGCATTCCATTCTGGTGCACTTGTGCTCATGTGTGCGCGTGTGTTGTGCTCTCATGTGTGTGCGTGGTTGTTCTTGCATACCTTCGCGACTGCGTTTGCGCGCACAGTCACTCTTGGAGTTTGGTGTGCGGCTGGGACTGGATCCTCGCACAGACGGTGACTTGTTGTGGATTGCGGAAGAAGCTATCGTTGCACCGCTTCCAGGTGGGGGTCACGTGTGTCGCCGCACCGGCATGCTTCGGTCTGAGGCTCTGAGCTCACCGCCACATTGTTTCCTTGCTTGCGGGATCAGATGGCTGGCATTGCGATTCCACTGATGCCACCCATGAGTATCCCAACACTGCGTATTACTGGCGTGACGGCGAGGAAGGCACACAATGGGAACACCCTCTCCATCAGTTCTACTGTTCCATGGTGAAACAGATGCAGGTGGGTTCTCGTCGTGCGTGTGTGTGTCTCTCTCTCTGCACCACGCGTTGTTTCATGAGCCAAGCGTCGTCACGCCCTCGCCTTCACTGTCCATGTGTGCCGCCACCATCTCCTTGTGTTGCGTCGGTGGTGTTTCTGCTGCGCCTTGCTCCAACCAGGCGGAGAAGCAACGATACAACGCACGGGAATCCGGTGCGCCCTCCACAGAGCTCGACGAGCTTGGTGTGCGCGAGCGGAACGCGCCACCGTCCACATACCAAGCCCCTGCGGGCGCATCCCACACAGACGCAGTTGGTGGCGGTGGCGCACAAAAGGTGTTCCCCGGAGACGAAGCGTGGGATGTGTGGTCCATGGCAACGAAAGCCGCGTCATCTGTGTGGGAGTTTCTCGTTCCGCCGCGCCCCGATCAAGCTGGAACCGGTGCAAGACGGCGGACCCCTCATCGCCAGCGGTCTCGTGCGGATGGCGTCCGCGGCGTTCGTAGTTCGAGCAGGGCGTCGCCTTCGCCGTCTTCTGCGTCTTCCTCGTCCTCTTCGGACGAGGAGGAGGAAGGAGCAGACGGGGCAGGTATGGTATCGACGCGACAGACCACATGGATGGATCAAGTGCCACTTCGTGACGAGCGGCCCAACGCACGATGTGTTTCGCTCGCGGCCGCCTTCGCTGGAAGCGGCAATGCAGAGCCCACCACTGTGGTCCTCAAGCCGGTGCGTGCAGTGCTTATGGTGGGCGTGTTGAGATCACTATCTGTGTGACGGTGGGAGCATGCGCTGGGTGCTTGCTTTGGTGGCATCGTGGTGTGTGTGTGTCCTGATCGACGTCGCGCGTCGCGGTGGTGTTGGTTTGGTTTTCGACAGGTTGGGACGCACGAGTTACGTTGTATGATGGACTATCTGTTCAAGTCACCTGCCTGTGACTCCATCCCCTCTTCGTGGAAGCAAGCAACAGCAAAGTTAGCATGCCTTGCACCCGTCCAGCTGCCATGGGTGGTGCTAGAAGGTGATAGTGACCAGGTGGTTCACTTTGTTCACGAGAGAACGCAGATGGCGTCACAAGTCCACCCTCTGGATCCATTTTTTGAAACGCTGGTGGCCATGTTACAGCAGGGAACATCCACTCTCGTAGATGTGTCGCACAGCAGCTCCCAGCTCCCGATTCCGCAAGCAGATCGCCGTGGCCACGAAGCGGGACAAGCAACAACCACTAGTCATGATGAGGGTGAGGCTGAGGCTGGTGGTGTTGAGGGTGAGGCTGGTGTTGAGAGCGAGGCTGGTGTTGAGGGTGGGGCCGGTGATGTTGAAGGTGAAACTGATGGTCAGGCTGCTGACGCTGCTGGTTCTGGTGCTACGACACCGATGATGGAGGCAGTGGGGATAGCGGGTAGTGAAAATGGTGTGGAGGCTGATGCTCGCGTGGGGTTCCATAGCGTTGCAACTGTCGGATCCCCAGCAAGCTCGACGGCGCAAAGCAACGCCGGCACCTCTGAGCATGAAGTGAAGGCAGCTACGCCCGGGACATGTCCTTTGTTTCCCACTCTCTCTGTTTTACAAGGTGGGCTGGTGTGTGACGCACGCCTGTCTGTCGTCATTGGTGTGTTCTGACGGCGTGCAATGTCTTCTTCTTCTTCGTCGTCTTGTCTCAGGGAGCACGCTCGCTCGGGAAATGTTTGTGTCCAGTCGCGGTGGAGACTTGCAGGACCTGGGCGATCCCTTGCACGACCCACCCCGGGTTCTCATAGGAGAACCAACGATGGATTTGTACAGCGACGAGGAGCTGGTATTCGTCGAAGCCATGCGTACGAAGCGGCCATCCTTGTGGATGTCACGCGCACTCCACTCGTCTTGCTCACGTGTGTTTTTTTTTGTTGTTGTTGGTGACATTGCTGCAGTTGATGAACTGATCCGATGCCAGTCGGACATGCTTGTCAAGCAACTGGAACATCGTGCCGGAGTTGCTGCCGAGGTGTGTGTCGTCCAGGCTAGCCGTGTGGCGTGGCATTGGGCATGTTGTGACGGTGTTTGGGTGTCGTGTCAGATTGCCTCCGGTCGACAACAAGCTGCCGCCATGATCAACAAGTTTGTAGCATGATCAGGATTCACGCAGCCAACAGGGGTTGTGTTACTGGTTCAACGCAAACACACACGTGGGTGCTCAGTGTCATCTCCATCATCATCTCAATCAAAAAAATAGCACTGCGTAAACATTGTCGAGTTCCCCGTGTAGACGGGATTGAACTGATAAATCAACGCTTCCTCTGCTGCTGACGGGGAGGGGAAGGAAGCGGCATTCTTGCGAGCCTCTGCCCCAAAGAAAGCAGAAAAGTAACCATTCGCCAGAACGGCTGCTTCGTCGTGTGGAATGGCTTCTTTGGGATTCCACTCGAACTGCACCTTTTCGGGGTGCCACTGAGAGCCATACAGGGGCAACTCAACGCCCTCAATGGTGCTAACAAACGGATGTCCATCGCGTCCCTTGTTGGTGGATAACACCCGAAACGTTGATGTCAGGTTGCTGTTGCTGGCAAACACCGTCGGATCTGATCCTCTGGTGTGGTCATTGAAGGTGCTGTTCGTGGTCTGCAGCGTTGTCAGCACACTCGCTGAGGCACCGGAAAGCATCCGCGACTGCGTCGCGCCCGGAGTTAGGTTCAAAGCAAGTGGAAGATCAAGGGCGTTGTACGTGCGCTGCAGAACCGTTTTGTTCTGGCCACTGGCCAAAAACACAAGCAACTCGAAGCCCAAACAGGTGGCTGAGTAGACAAATCATCGACAGCGCACAGTTCAGCCCCAACACATCTACCACGTACAGACCACACCACTACACATCACGACCAAGCAAGAATGGTGGGCTGCAACGGGCTACTCACCCCAGAGTGGTGTGTATCGCCCTGCTTTGTTTGCGCCGACGACCAAGTTGAACAAGAGGTTGCCCGCCGCAGCGAACTGTGTCAACTGGCCGTCCTTGGTCGTGTGGTTGAGGAACCAAGCACCACCACCAGTGAACAGAATCTGTGACATGTATGCAATACACACAACATTGAGACCCCACACGGTATCAGCCCGCGGCTCACTACGGCAGCGCGTACGCCGTTCAAGCTCTGGAACTTCTCCTCGATATCCTCGTGCGAATCGGTGAAGGGAATGGGAACAACTCGCATGCCGCCTGCCTCCAGCCACTTGACATAGCTCGCTGGGAAGTAGGATCGCTTGTCAGACCATTCATTGAAGAAGTTTGGAAGCGTTAACACGCCCACCACCGGCCGATTTGTGTGTGTCACAGCAGCAGTCGATGTCTCGACAGCGCCACATGCCGCAAACAGCGCCAGGGCAACCGTGACCCAAAGTGTTGCCAGGGATGCCACACCCATTATTACAGCCTTAGGTTTGAACAAGCAGTGCCTGTGAAATCGCGTTTGGTCCGACACGGCAGGCGAGGCTAGAGTGGTGTGGACAAGCACGGCGCAAAGGGGTCATGCGCCGATCAGCGATTTTGCAATTTTCTGATGAAAATTCAAGTTTGAAAATGCGGTGCCAAGTGTGTCATTCCCGTGCTTGTGGTGCACATCGTCACCAGCGGTTGTGGCGAACACACAGAGTGCTATCTTTTCTCGTGGAGGTGTGCTTTGTGCTTCTGAGCACCGGAACACACACGCGTGCTGTTCACCATGGCCGCAGCCCCGTCTGAGTTCGCAGCCGACATGGATGGAGACATCGCTGCACCCCCTGCAGCCACGAGCACAAGCCTTACGACGCTGGACGAGCCCGTATCTGCGACATTGGTACGTGCAGGTGTGTTCAATCACTGATAGGTATGATACGGCGTTGTTGGGCTCACTTCGTTGTGGCAGCTGCGCGACATGCGACGCGTTGCCATCAAGCTGAAGTATGTGCTGGTGCCACGCCAAGGAGGGCAAGATGAAACTCTACGTGAGCTGAAGAACTGTACGTTGGGTGTGTTCACCCCCGTTATGCGTTCCCTGACTATGTAACTCCGCTGTTGCTTTCCAGGGGACTTGTGGGGACCGCTGCTGCTTTGCTTACTGTTGTCCATGTACGCACACGTGATCCCATTGCTGCTGTCAGCCGCAGCCCGTACTGACGTTTGTTCTTCCTGTTACGTCGTTCTCGGACAGTCTGATGAGTTTATCTGCCCCTGACGGTCAAGCCTCGCTTATCTTTGCATCCGTTTTCGTAACGGTTTGGTGTGGTGCGGCGGTAGTGACAGTCAATGCACAACTTCTCGGAGGGACCGTGTACGTGTTTCGAGGTCATTGCTGTTGATCTCGTGCCGATTGTGATTGCGGTGCGTTTGTGTGAATTGAACTGTTCAGATCATTCTTTCAGAGCGTGTGCGTGTTGGGATATTGTATCTTTCCACTCGTCGTGGCGTGCATGCTTCGCTTCCTTTGGGGAAACCTCGTCTTCGGCTGCATCGTCGTTGGCCTCTCGATGGTGTGGGCGACACAAGGTGTGTTGCTTGTGGGTCGGTTGATTATTGTGTGGTGTATCTAACACTGGCCTGTTTGCAGCCTCTGTGGTGTTTATGTCACAGCTGGTGCCTCCATCCCGCAAAGTGTTGGCTGTGTACCCAGTAATTCTGTTCTACGTTTTCATTGGTTGGATGATCCTCCTTCAATAATAGACTGACTGTGACTACCTACGCCAGCACCAGTTGGCACATCTGTCTAATGCGCCGTCTATGTGTACCACGTTCCAGACAAGTACACTGCAACCGTCACAGAGTTGGCTGATACCACGATGTCGCTCGTCGTGGCCTCATCATCTTGATTCACGACAAACATGAACTGCCCATCCGTAGGCGCACCGGTAACGGTGATGGCATTGGCATTGCTGCCCCCGGTTGCCGTGATCACGAGCATGTTGGTGGTGGACGGCACGCTCAAAGTGGCGGCCGCAGCAAGGGTCGTTGTGCCCGAGTAAATCACCGACGCGCCAAACTCAGTCTCTTCCGTCATGTAGTTGGTTGTACCGGCGAGTGACAAGGTGCCGGTGTTTGTGACGGTGACTCGGCTCGTGCCTGCTCCATCCTTGAAGACAATCTGACCGTTGTTTGCCACGCTGGATCCAGTTCCTGGCTTCACCACAACGTCACCGCCGGTGTTTGTACCAGTTCCACCAAGGATACTGACATCGCCTCCGGTTGAACTTGTCGCTGTGGCCGCACCACCTGTGATTCGAACACTTCCGCCAGTCTGGCCACTCCCAGACGTTGTTCCGCCAGTGAGGACCAGGTCAGCGCCCGACGCAGTGGACGTTCCAGGCATGACGCTGACAGGGCCAGCCGACGAGCCGGCAGAGCTCTCCGACTGCAGGATGGTGCCTGTGTTCCCTTGCAAAGTCAGTGTGCCCGAACCGGACGTCAACAACATTTGCGTGGCGGCTGACAGTGTCAAGGTGGACGCTGACGTCAGGGTCATGGCACCCGCCGACAGCACGGACGTGTCAGTCCCCGACAACGTTAGAACGCCCGTGGGCGACACAGCCAGCCGCGAAGTTCCAGTGGCGTCTTTCAAAAGAACCGAACCATCTGTGGCTCCGTCTCCCGCCTGCAGCACCACGTCTCCTCCAGTGGTTGTGCCGGAGCCTCCAACGATGCTCACAGCGCCGCCTGTGGACGATGCACCGGTGCCAGTCCCTCCCTGGACGGAAACGGCACCACCTGTTCCTCCGTTCAGAGAGCTTGTCCCACCAGCAATTGCTGTGAGTCCTCCTGTGTTGGCGGTTGATGTGCCTGCCTGGACAGTGACAGTCCCCGGCACGGCGCTTGTTTGGTCCGTGGTGGTAACCAGGGTTGCTGTCTCACCTATGAGAGTGACAGTGGAGGTGGTCGACGTCAGAGACAGCGCGCCATTTGCTGACGCGACGATGGAAGAGCTTGTTGACGACAACGTAAGCGTTGACGCCGAAGCAAAAGTGGCCGACCCAGCAGAGTCCACCGACAGCGAGCCGTCCGCAGCAACCTGCCATCACACACACATCAGTATCGCACCTACGTCCCACACCCAACCTCCCCACGCCCCCATACACATCCACGCCATACTCAGACTGCACCCGTACCGTCAATCGTGTGGATCCCGCTGCGTCGTTGAGTTTGATCGTGCCATCAGTGGCGCCGCCTCCAGTCCCCTGTCCAGGCTGCAGCACCACATCACCACCAGTGGCCGTGCCATCACCACCCGCAACGCTGGCGTCACCACCGGTACTTCCGGCTCCAGTGCCCGCGCTACCAGTTATGACAACCGCGCCCGCTGTGTTGGCTGCGCCCGTAGTTTTGCCTCCTGTCAAGGTCATGTCTGCGTTGTTTACGTTTGACGTGCCGACAGACAACGTGACCGCGCCGGAAGCAGATCCAACCGAAGAGCCTGACCCGATGTTGATCGGGCCTGACGCCCCGCTGGACGCGGTGCCAGTCGCCACGCTCACTGTTCCTGTGGTCCCGGAGCCCAAATCAGATGATTGTATGCTGACGGTCGCCCCATCAACTTCGAACCCGCCAGTTGCTGTCACCTGGTCCACCAACACACGCACAAGCACACACACGGCAGGTAAGCGATTTACACAGACAACGGAGGGCAACACCGGTCGAACGGAGCATCAGCATACCTGCGCAACAGCAGTGCCGGCCGCGGATCGAAGCTGGATGGTACCGTCCGTGTTTCCTGCCCCGGGTGTCACATACACCGAACCACCGGTGCCGGAAGGGCTGCCACCAGCGGTGAGACTAACAGCGCCGCCTGTGGATGCTGCTCCAGAAGTCGAGCCCGCTTCAACCACGATGTCACCGGAATCGCCTGTGGTGGATGCACCTGCGACAATGGACACGTCTCCTGGTGTCGCACCGTTGTCTGTCAACAGCTGAATGTCGGAGCCGGCAACGAGACTAACAGCACCCGCTCCGGCAGTTAAGTCGAGTGTGGATGCCGCTGTGAGCATCATCGTTGACCCTGCAGTTAGAGTTGTGGTGGTGCTGCTGCTGAGGGACATCGTTGCGGTGGTGACACTCAAGTCACCCGTTGAGTCGACAACGATGCGATTGTTCCCGTTCCCATCCTGGATTTTCACCTGACCGTCTGTCGTGGCGTCACCAGGACGGATGGTGATTGTGCCGCCCGTTCCCGATCCGGCACCACCAAGAATGCTGACGCCCCCACCGGTTGCCCCTGTGCCCGTTGCAGCACCGCCAGTGATGGAAACAAGACCACCAGTCTGGCCGTCCGCAGTCGTAGCACCACCAGCGACGGTCAACACAGGGCCAGAGCCTCCGGAGGAACCAGCTTGCAGCGTAACAGTCCCAGCAGTACCGGCACCTGCGTCACCTGACTTCAATACGAGGTCGCCTGATGCAGCGGTGGTCGCTGCCCCGGATGAAAGCGTCACGTCCCCACTGGTTGACCCCGTGGTGTCAGCACTTTGCAACGCCAGGGTGGACCCCGTGGTGGAAACTGCTCCGTTTGCGTCCACCAACAACCGTGTTGTGCCGTCCGCATCTTGAATCGCAACGGTTCCATCAGTCGCACCAGTGCCGGGTCTGACGAACACGCTCCCTCCCACAGTGGCACCACCACCCGTGGAAGCACCACCGACAATAGACACTGCCCCTGCAGTTGCCGCAGTGGCGGATGTATCACCAGCCTTCACGCGGACGTACGGTCCGGCGCCCACCGATGACGCTCCAGCTGCAACATTAACGTTTCCGCCTCCCGCGGTGCTGTCAGATTGAACCGTCACGCCGGCATAACCAGCGATGGACACATCATCGGCGGAGCTAGCAATGGTCATGACGGCACTGGACGCGATGTCGACTGTTGCGGAAGCCAGTGTGATCGCGGTGCCACTGACGCTGACAGTCCCAACCGATGACAGCTTGATGTTGCCTGTGTTTTCCAGGGCAATCCGGGCCACTCCGCCGTTGTCTTGGATCTCAACCGCTCCCTCGGTTCCGCTCGTGCCGTGACCCTGTCGAATGACAATGTCGCCACCCGTCGACCCGGTCCCCGCCACCAACGACACGTCGCCACCCGTGTCCGACCCCCCAGAGGAGGTGCCTCCACTGATCACAACGCCGCCACCTGTGGCAGCACTGTCACCACCACTTAGCACAAGGTCGGCTCCGGTGGCTGCGGCTGTGGTCGAACCAGCACTAAGCGTGATTGCGCCAGCAGATCCGGACCCAACGGTGTCCGTCGTCAGCGTGAGTCCCGTCTCGGCTCGAACTTGCATGGTAGAGCCGGCGGTCAGTGTCATTGCGGTCGCTGATTCTATCACTGCAGTGGTCCCAGCGGTCATAGCCAAGGGCCCAGTGGAGGCATCCATATCAACGGTGGGTGCCACAATGGACACCTCACCTGTAGCAGATATGAACAAACGGTCTGCACCTGTGCCGTCTTCCAACGTGAGAGTGCCATCGGGGGTTCCATCTCCCGCTCGAACCACGATGTCACCACCATTGGTCCCACCCGCACCCGCCACAATGGAGACACTGCCACCCACCCCTGATGTGGCGGCGCCTGCAGTGACAACCACATCGCCACCGTTCGTGGCGGCAGCCGTTGTAGAACCAGAAGCGAGCGTCATGTCGCCAGGAGCTCCTCCGCTGGTGCTCCCAACGGAAAATATCAAGCTCCCCGAGTTCCCCCCGGTCGCTTCCCCTGTAGAAAGCGTGATACCACCAGACGCCCCAGTGGTAGCGTCTCCTGACTTAATCGTCACCGCGCCTGTGGTCGTTCCTGCTGTTGTGACGGACGACAAGCTTGTGGATGACAGACTGACGTCACCGTCTTTGGTCACTGTGAGAATTGGTGTGGCGTCGGCCGCGGCTAACGTAATTGTGCCATCATTTGTTGCTCCATCGCCTGCCTGGAGCCAGATGCTTCCGCCGGTGGAGCTACCTCCGGTTGCGTCGCCACCCAACAGCGAAATGTCGCCAGCCGTGGCCGAGTTTGCCGTTGCCGCGCCAGACTCAATGAGCACAAAGGCGCCAGCACCTGTGGTACTGGTACCGGCTTGCACTGTGATGTCTCCTGCTGTGGTTGTGTCCTTGGTCTGGATGGTAGACGAACCCTCAGACACGATCGTCATGGTTGAAGCAGAGGAAGAGAAAGTCATTGCCCCAGCAGCCTGGGCCAGCAGTGTTGAAGCGCTGCTTTCAATGGTGATGGCACCGCTGGCTGTGAGCGTCGCTTGGTCAGCCGCTACAAGGCTGATGTCGCCGTCAGGCTCCAGCGAAATCCGATCAACAGCCGAGGAGTCACGGATCCGCACAGCTCCATGTGTAGTGGAGCCCTTCCCCTGCTTCAAGATGACATCTCCACCAGTCACGGCTGTGCCAGCCACAACCGAGACTGTACCACCGGTGCTCGTGGTGCCCGTGGAGCTACCGGCAGTGATGACCACATGGCCACCATCCTTCGCGTTGGTAGCTGTGTCACCAGCCGACACAATAATGTCCGCACCGTCTGTTCCACCCGTTGTGTCGCCTGCAATGACGCTGATGGGCCCTGGGGTCCCAGCCACGTCTTCTGTCTGGAAGGTCATTGATCCCTCAGACTGCAGTGACATCGTCGAGCTTGTAGACGTCAGCGCGATAGCCGAAGTCGCTGTCACGGCAAGGGTGGAACTCGTGGTGACAGACATGGCACCAGTTGCTGACATCGTGATGGTTTGGTCTGTGGAAAGCGAAAGTGCACCCGTTGGGGTCACCCGCAGCCGCACACCACCTGCGCCGTCGTGAAGCAGAACCGAGCCATCAGTTGTGCTGCCATCGCCAGGTCTAATCACAACGTCTCCACCGACAGCCCCACCGTCGCCAGCAATCAGGCTGACGGTACCGCCAGTGCCACCAGTTGCACCACCAGCCACAATGGCGATGTCTCCTCCGGCTGCAGAACCACTCGTTGTGTCACCAGCCACGATCGATATGGCTCCAGGGTCGTCGTCTGTGGATCCGACAGCAATGACAATTGAGCCAGCAACCCCTCCAGTTGACGCGCCCGTGGACAGAGTTAAGTCCCCGCTTGCGCCTGCGCTGCCTGCCCCGGTCTGCAGCGTCATGGCCCCACTTGATGTCCCATCCTTCGTGCTGAGAGTCATGGTTGCTCCAGACGTAAGGGTGGCAGAATTCCCCGCTGAAAGTGTGATGTCTCCATTCGCGGCGTTGGAAGCGAGAATGTTGATACCTGTCGCTGCCGCCGTCAGCGTCACATCACCGGTGGTGGACGTAAGTGACACCGTCGTTTGAGCCGACAGTGTCAGGGGGCCAGCTGTGGAAGCCAGCGTTGCAGCAGTGGAGCCGTCCATGGCCAAGGTAGCACCGTCGTACGACATTTTCGAGTCGGTTGTCAGCATGTCGTTGTTGGTCAGTACAATGCGATCGTCAGTCAACGTGGAGGGCGCGAGGATCACGTTTCCTGAGGCATCAGGAAAGTTGATCGTACGGTCCGCTGTTGGGTCTGTGATGACGAAGGAAGTTTCGAATGCATCGGCTGTCGCGCCTTCGAATACCAGCGGGGTGCCTCCCTGAATATGCGAGTTGATGGTCAACTTGTCAGTTACAGCGTCACCCACGTTCATGTCGCCGTTGGCAAACACAGCACCATCGCCCTGGGCAGAACAACACAGACACGTGTCAGACAAGTTTCCGACACACACCAGCGATCTCTACATTCGTACCCGGACTCGAAACACAGGGGATGAGTTGTCATTCAGTGTGAGGAAATCGTAGGCCGTGGACGACCCCCGTGTTGCAGTGACTCGAAGCACTGAGTTGATGAACGTTCCGTGAGAGGCAGACAAATCCAGAACAGGAACCGATGCGTCTGACTCGACAACCGTCATGCCATCATCCAGCACAGCCAAGCCCCCATCGGCAATCGTGAGTCCACCCGTCACTTTAAGTCCTCCCGCCGTCACAGTGAGTCCACCATCAACCGTTAGACCACCGGCATCAACGGTGACACCTCCAGCGTCAACGTTCAAACCGCCCTGATGAACAGTGGTTGCGCCTGTACCGCTGACAGAGAAAAGATCCACACCATTTGCTTCAAGCAGCAGCATGTTGAAGGCGGAGTTGGCAGCGCGGGTTGTCTTGCCCGTGATAACGTTCGACGCAAAAGCTGCATTGGAGGCCAGCACATGCAAGCCATTGGAGTTGGCTCCAGGCTCGGTGATACGCATTCCACCGTCAGCGATCGTGACGCCTGTGTCCGTCACTTCCAAGCCCCCAGTGACCGTCAGTCCACCGGCGACAATGGTGACGCCGCCTTGAGTCACAACGCTTCCTGTTCCGTCAACAGAGAACTTGGTGCTTCCTCCAGCCGACGCTTCAATGAGCTTGAAGCCAGCTCCCGTGCTCCCAGACGCCACCGACAGGATGGTGTTGTCGAAACTAGTGTGTGTTCCTGTCAAAGTGAGGGCCGGCGTCGATGCTTCTGCTGTGGTGATGACAGAGCCACCATCAAGCACGAGGAGTGGGCCTGCATCAAGCGTGACGCCACCGGCGTCCACTTGGAGCCCAACAGCAGTGATCGTTGCGCCGGTCGAAGAGGTAAAGGAGTCTGCCGTCACGGCTCCGGAAGCAGTAGCATCTCGCATGGTCACCTTGCCCTCTCCAGTGACTTGAAACACAACGGTGTTTTGAGACTTGGCCAAAATCATGTTGAAAGCCGAACTCTCGGATCGTTCCGTCTCAATTATGAGCATGTTGCCCGTGAAGCCGGTGTCAGTGTCCACGAGATGCAGCTTCGGATCATCTGTCTCAGCCAGAAAAAATCTGGTCTGGGAACATCCCAAGCCCCTGTTGACAGCAACACTTTGAGCCGATGATCCATCCACAAGCGACATGGCATCTGGACACGTACTCATACATACGATAGCATGCGCACAGCCCTGTCGACATGTCACACACTCCTCTCCCACCGCATGGCTCGTGTTCACTGTTGAAGCAGAGATGAGCACTTGGCAGCGTTTCAACGAGCACACACACGAACATACACTTGGGTTGGTGACGAAAAGATGGCTGCTGACGAATCTGTGACCGTGACAGACCAGCTGGCATCCAAGGTGTGACCCGTGCGGGTTGCAAACGTCACAACGACTGCATTCTGCAGTGTCACGGACAAACCCACTGGAATCGCAACTCCAGTGGTGTATGCTCCACCGTCCACATTCCACTTGAATGTGTTGGGGTCAGACGTTGCATCGTCAATGGTCACGATGATTGTCTGATCGCCGCTGGGGCTGTTGTTTCCCGCAACACTCATCTGCAAGCAGGCAATTGTAAGTAAAGTGCAAAGCCCTTGGACCACCATCACGTACACTGGTGTCGACATCAGCAACAGCACAGCTCACTGTCCCAGTCGCAGCCGAAATATCCGACCCATCACAAGTAAAGGTGCTCAGTGGGATTGTTGAGTCGACATGAAACAAGTTGTTCATTCCGTACTCCGCAAACTTGAGAGCCACAGTGTACGTCGCAACGCGTTTGTTGGTGCCAGATACTGTCCCTTGGAAGCAGCGTGCAGATTCGATGATTTCCATCTCTTCAAACGCTTCTTTGCAGACTGTCGCCGTCGCAGTGTCTGCATCGGCAGAAATTGCACCGGAACGATGGCCATTGAACCAAATGTAGAAGCTGCCGGAGATTACCTCGTCCACAGTGTTGTCTGTGGTAAACGATATGGCTCGATCATACTGAGCTGTGGTTTCAGGGTCGTCGGTGTACGCGCAGTATCGCAACGAGCAGTCTGGCCCAGTGAACCCCCAGTCACACACGCAGCCGTACTGGACCTCAGAGTCCCACACAGTGTAGGATGGGCCTGCGCCGTCCCCCATTGTGGCAGATCCTGTGTCAAGTCCATACTCCGAGGCAATGCGCTTCATTGTGGTGCACACGCCGCGGCCGCTGCACGAGTTCGGGCATGTGGTCCGCTGGCATGCTTCCCCATCAAAACCCTCGAAGCACTTGCAGTTTCCCGTGCTTCGATCGCAGAGACCAGCATTTGAGCACTCCGTGCCACTGGAGTGCGCGGTGTCCACCGCAGTGGCCTTCTGAATCCAAGCCGCGCCGGTTGGACAACTGCGCAGCGAGCAGTCATTGCCAGTGTATCCATTGTAGCACGTGCAGACATTGTCAGATCCACAAATGCCGTTCTCACGACATGAGTTTGGACATCCCTCTGCTGTCACAAGTACGGCGCAGTGTGATGCCAGAGCCAGGACAAGTACAACAGCCAGCAAAGGTGATGCCCTGCAAGCCGTGGGCTGCAGCCGGGGCTGCATCTGTCTCGTGGCTTCCTCACCGACGAACCCGCCAGCGTGTGATCATGCGCGAGACACCATGAATGCCGGACCGAAGCACAGTTGTGATCCGAAAGAGTCTAACGCTGTTGTCGTGGTCCTCACGGCAATGTTGTGTACGCGTCGTGCTTGTTGCGGACACGACGAAATCACATCAAGCGCGCAGCTATCAAGCTGACGAAACGCAGAGGAGGCGGATAGAACGTTTCTTGGTGAGCATCTTGTCAAAAAGCGCAATTCACAGCCGAGTTACGTTGAGACGATCTTTTCTCACACAGAAACGACACAAGGATCCAAGGAGTTCCGTTTGAGTTTGACAAGTTTTCGCAATTCGCCTCTTGCATCACGTTTCGGCTTGCTTGTTGTTGTGATACGCCTGCTCACGGCAAATGCATGCACTCTGTATGGTGCTAATGTTGGATTGTGAAGGACGTTGATGGAATAGGCAGTAGAAAGGCGCCACCATGCGCGCCAGAGTGCTGCACAGGGGTGCATTGCTGCTTCTGCTGATGGCAGCAGCCTGTCTGCAAGCCCGAGCGCACTGCTTCCAGTCCTGCTCTGGTCATGGCACCTGCGGTGCGGACGACGTGTGCACGTGCTTTGACGGCTTTTCGGGTGCCATTTGCGAGAAAAGTACGTACATAATGTTGCAGGTGGCATGCCAGTCCTTGATTTGTGGTTGGTTGCCAGGGAATTGCCCCACAGGAAGATCGTGGGTGCAGAAGGCAACAGCAGTTGACACCGCCCACAACGACGGCGTTGAATGCAGCCGAGGAGGTTTGTGCAACTACGATACTGGTGAATGCGAATGCTTTGACCGCTACGCTGGAAGTGCCTGTGAACGAAGTACGTAGCTGCTGCACGAGCATTGCACGTGACGTGTGTTGACAGCCGGCCTGTCCCAGCCACATGCCCAAACAGCTGCAACAAGCACGGCGTGTGTCGAAGCATGGCCAACATCGCAAAGTATGAGGGTTGGGACAACTCACAGAACATACCTGGTGGAGTTGGAGACGGTCTCGGACCGACGTACGACGCCTGGGACGCCAACATGACCTACGGCTGTGTGTGCGACCCGGGATTTTCGGGGCCAGATTGTTCCCTGTTTCTTTGTCCCCATGGAGACGACCCACGAACAGAACACCAGCAGGATCGCGTGGTGGTTTTGACAACAGCAAACTCTGATTCGGGGGAAGATCTCAGTGGAACCTTTTTCCTGCAGATTGGAGCTGTCGTGTCAGACGGGTTTGACGCTGACGGCAGTGTGACAACAGCAGCCCTCATGAAGGCACACCTCGAAGCAATGCCCAACATCCACGAAGCTCGCGTGGTGCGCGGTTCTGTCGCGGCAAACAAGGCGACATCGTACACAATTGCTCTCAAGTTCAATTCGCTGCTGTACACAAACAACATGTACGTGTCTCGCGAACGCTACGGCGCGGATGGAGCGTCTGACTAACTGCGGTGTCGCAGCTTCTACCATGAGGGCGACATAGCCCTCACGGCCTTTAGGTGCGATGCCTCCTCGGTGGCGTCTCAAATCACGGGCACGCCAAACTGCACCATTTCTGAGGCAGATCTTCGAGTGAGTTCCAGCCACGTGTGACATCCCTGCACCGGCTCACATTGTGCACTTGGCTGCAGATGACTGTCTCAGGCACACCGGCTGGAACAGAGACATTCCGTCTGCAAATCACAGGTGACACAGATCCCAACACGTTTGCATACTCCAAAAGTGGCGCGCAATGGGTGAGCGACACCATCACTGGAGCTTCACAAGAGCTTGGAAGTGAGGGCGTGTTTGTTACATTTGCTTCGACGTTTGGACACGCGTTGAGAGCGGAGTGGGTCATAGACGTTGCCGGCTCGGCTGCGACGCTCACGTCCTCGCCAACCACTCGGTTCGTGCACTGCATTGCACATTTGTTTGCACACACCACTAACCAACTCGTGGCACAGTGAGCATGCTCCCTGTTCAGGACGGGGACTATGCAGTTTGACAACTGGCCAGTGTACATGTCCCTCACCATTTGGGTATGTGTCCGTTTGTTTCACTTCCAACGCATTTCGGTTTGTTTCTCACCGCGTCGTGTGACAGAGGTGAGGCATGTCGGAATCTTACATTCTTGGAGACGTTGTCCCCATCTGTAACGCACGAATCCAAGCGATTGTACGTTGGCAAGGCCAACTACACGGGAGATGTTATCAAACTGGAGAACTGGCATGAGTTCAACACCTCTTTCAGCATCATTCGCGGGATCACGAATGAGTTCGAAACATTCAAAGTTGACGGTGCTGGTCGTCTGACTACGACCGACACCATCACTATTGATGGAGACTTGACAGGTGGTGTTTCTGCCGACAATGGTTTGACGATCCTGGCAGGTGGACTCAACATCGAAAATGCACCCGCCACCATTACGGACGGTGGCATAGCAGTGAAGACTCTTGGTGCAACGATTTCCTCCGGTGGAATGACCGAGGACGTGGCAGTGGTGTCAGCTACGTCCGGATCGTATACGAGCTCAGTCGTTAGTGTGGCAACAGCAACAACTGGTGCTGGTTCGTTTGAACTTATTCAAGCAGTCGCGGGCAACTCCACGGAGGTTTGGGCTGCACGTGCGAATGGGGTGATGTTCGTGGCCAACGGGATGACGGTAGCATCCGGTGCGACAGTCAAAGCAGGAGGCCTACGGGTACGTCATGTAATTGTGGGCTCTAAACATGAATACAGCTCACACGCTTCGTTCAGATGGTTGATCTGGACGCTGTACTTGGAGGAGGCCTAGATGTGACGTCGAACGCGATCACAAGCGACGTGGTCATGGTTCACAACTCGGAAGCAGGCAGCACGTTCGACGCGGACGTGTTGGTGGGCTCAACTACCAGAGCAGCAGACAATTCATTCCTGGCCATGGCCCTTCAAGCGGCGTCTGATCCGCTGTTCGAAGTTCGTGGGGATGGTCAAACAACCATTGACAATGGCCTTGATGTGGACTTGGTGGGCATGACCGTTGGGGCTGGTGGTTTCGTAGCAACGGCTGGGTACGTGTTTCGTGGTAATGTTGGGCTACCGTACTTTACGCTTACTATGTGTGGATTCAGAGGCGTTACGATCAACGATGGAGGGCTGAATGTTGATGCAGGAGGAGGGTCAAGTACTACAGGTGTTCGTGTGCTAGATGGAGGTTCTCTGGTTACGCATTCAGCTTATCGGACCGCAGCGATGGACCTCAGTGCAACGTTCGCTTCGTATGCCACTAGCGTCATCACCACAGATGTAAGTTGCTTGGGCAGCATTTCACGGAAGCGGACTCCATGTAACCGGTGTGTTACAGGTCAACGCAGGCGGAGGAACAAATCACAATATGCTTGATCTGCGCCACACGGCAGCTTCCCAGTTCCGAGTCGGCGGCAACGGAGAAGTGCACATTGCTGGAGATATGACAATTGGAGACACCAGTACCGATACTGTCACCATCACATCACATCTTCAGACTCCGTACGTAACTGGGTGGGGCCTTGGTACCGGTGAAGTCGCCATGACCGTGTTTGTACAGGTCGCTAGTCTTTGAAGGAGCCACCGATGACGGATTCGAGCTTACAGTGGCAATTGGTGATGCAACTGCCGACCGCACGTTTACATTTCCGGACACAGCTGATGGTGACACTGTCCTTCTTTCAACGGGCACCTATGACGACGATCGCATCATGTATACAGGCTCTGGTTTCTTGACTGTGTCATCAACGATGACGTACGTTGGGCACCGCACCGTATGCTTCGTCCCGTGCTCACAATGCCTTGTCCAGGTTTGACGGTGCAACTCTCTCCATGTCACCACCCACGAGCGGCAGTCTGACTTCGTCTACCGGCCCACTCACACTCTCCGCAAACGGGGCCGCATCAGTGGTAGCGACCACCGGTGATGTCTCAATCGAAGCAGCTGCAACTGATGTCATTGTCAGTGCCTCACACGCAACAAATGGGGTCATTACACTGAGTGGGAATGATGATGTCTCCATCATGTCAACGAGTGCTGCCCTCACGGTGGAAACGAAGTCAGACTCCGCTGCGTCGCTTGTTGCAAACACAGGTGATGGAAGCAGTGCTCATACGGGCACTGTGACCATCTCAACTGGTACATCGGTCGGAGCAGCTTCTGGCGACATCCTCATTGCGTACGTTGTTGGTTGTTGCACAACTCACTGTCTGCAGCAAGCTTACTTGTGCTATGGAACATGAACAGAACTGGAGCTACCAACAACGTGCCAGGAGATATCTCCATTGTTACAGGAGGAACAACCAAGGCTGCGACAAACGCCCAGGCCTTGCTGGTTTCAGCAGGTACAGCTTCATTTTGGGACGGCGTCATTGGTGCCACAGGCGGCTCTGTTTCTGTTCAGGCTGGAAACGGCGTGACAAACGGCGGAGATGTGAGTGTCATTCCCGGCACCGGCACAACAGAAGGCAGCGTGATCATTCAGTCCGGCTCTGGAGGCAACGTTGTCCGTATCACTCCAACCACCGTGACGCTATCTTCCACGTCAAGTACACTCCTTTCGGCCGGGGCTGCTATGTCCATGACCACGGATGCAACACTGAGTATCACTTCCTCTGACGTGGTGACCATGACTTCCACTGGATCTTCGTTACAGCTTCTGGCAGAAAGCACAATGTTGCTAACAACCGCAACAACCACGGCTACACGACCTGGGGACATCACCATGGCGGCTGGTGCAACTGGTGCAGCTGGAGACCATGGCGCCGATGTCACCATGTCAAGTGGTGATGCGGATGGCAACGGGGGCACTGGTGGCCACGTGGTTGTCGAAGCGGGAGACTCCACAGGTGCACCGGTGTCGTCTGGTGGAAGCGTCAGTATCACCGCCGGTGCTGGTGTAACAGGTGGTGATATGGAGCTACGAATTGGTGTTGGAAGCGGTACCAAGGGTGCTTTCGAAATCCGTGACGGAAACAACGTTGTCAGGGTCCAGTACGATGAAGAGACTCAAGACATGCTCCTCTCAAGTGCTGATGATGTCGAAATGTCCGCTTTGAACCAAGTGTCAATTTCGACAGGGTCTTCACTCAAGCTAACATCAAGCGGCGCCATGAGCCTGAGTTCTGGAGGTTCCTCGACGATATTTGCCGATGGACAACTGCTTCTTTCGACGGTATCGGGAGGAGTGAAGGCGGACATTTCGCTGCAAGGTGGAAAATCTTCAACAGGTGGTGGCTCGGACTTGCAGTTTCTTGCTGGTGCAACAGTTGGAAACACCGCAGGGAGTGTCAGTGTCATAGCTGGTGATGCTCCAACACTCGGGACAGGTGGATCGATTTGGATTCAGCCCGGAACTGTTCTTGAGTCGTCCGCCACAGCTGGGGCTGTTGGGGTCAAAAGTGGGAACGCCGCATCAAGATTAACCGTGGCAGCAGACGGCACATTGTCCCTCAACCCTACATCTTTCTCTCTTGTCACCGCGGATGCCACTCCATCTGGTAGCATAGCTATGGACACGGGTGATGCAAGCGCTGGAGCATCTGGAGGTCTGACAATAGCATCAGGTGATGCAACGGCAGCCGGTGGCACGTCTGGCGCGTTCAGCATTGGTGCCGGGTCTACAACCACAAGCGGTGCTCCCGGTAGCGCTTTGCTCTCTGGCGGTGACACTGATGTTGTCGATGGGACCGGTGGCAACATTGTGATCAGCAGTGGGGCTTCAACTACCCAAAACGGTGGGGATGTGTCGATTGTCGCCGGTGCTGGGAGTTCCAACGGCGGACGTGTGGTGCTGCGAGGCTCCACCATGCTGCAAGATGGAACTGGCACCACACGTGTTTCCTCTTCGTCAACAGGGGTGTCACTTTCATCCTCAGCTTCTGGCATCGTTCTGTCCAGCACAACCACGCTTGCAGGCACTTCCAGCAGCACGTATTTTCTGTCCACCGGGGGTGCTGTGTCCATTCTGTCGACGGGCTCAACGGTTGACATGAAGTCCGCAGGCGCCATGCTTCTTCGAACCGGTCCCGCCGCGCAGCTGACTGTCAACCCTGGCACGTCTGTAACAGCAGCACCTGACCTTACGGTATCTGCTGGTGGGATGTCAGGGGGGTCCTCCACGGCCGGCAACATCAGAATTCTCAGTGGGCGCGGAGACGTGGACTCTGGTCAGGGTGGCGACATCAGTGTGATTGCTGGGACTGGCAACGTCGGCGGTGACGTTGTGTTGAGGGCAGGTTCGGCAGGAAAGACTTCTATTCAAGATGAGTGGGGCAATGACCGCATGTGGTACGTGATGATGCTGTGCAACGTCACAGCATTGTAGCGCTCTGGGTGACTGTTGACATGTGTGCTATTTCAGGACTGATGGCAACACCGGAGCAACGTCAATTGCAGCTGCCGATGGACGCAGCGTCACTCTGACCGCTGCTTCCACGTTGAGTGTCACCGCCTCTAGCACATGCTCTCTCTCTTCATCGCTCGGCATGGCTCTCACCAGCACGGCGAGTACCATCACCGTTCAAGCCAAACAAGAGGTGCTGCTGAGCACTGCCAACAAGGATACCGCAGCTCCCATAAACATCCAGGTTGGGGCCACTGCAAACGCTGATGCAGGTGATGTCATAGCGACGGGCGGTTCTACTTCAAATACAGCAGCCACAGGCGGCGCTGTGAGTCTTCTAGGTGGAGCTGGAGCTTCTGGTGTCGGTGGCGATGTTGTCTTTTCCTCCGGAACTGGAACGACAAACGGTGCTGTCACATTGCAAGACACAACACCCACATTGCGTGTGTCAGTAACTTCAACTGGCTCCACATCTGTGTCTGGCTCCTCCGTTGTCCTGGCAACAGAAGCGGGCAATCCTACGGGAGATGTCCAATTGTCGTCAGGAGATTCTTCAAGCTCCAACTCTGGATCCGTAACGATCGGGTCTGGGTCCGCCACAAGCACCGCAGGTGCGGTCTCTCTGCTTGCGGGAAGCTCAACCGTTGCGAACGGAACACCGGTCAGTATCGTCGGTGGTTCATCAAGCAGTGGAACTGGTGGACCTGTTGAGGTCGTTGGTGGGGCAGCTTCGAGTGGCACGACGGCTGTTGGCGGCAGCGTCAGCATCCTCTCTGGTGTTGGCGCCACCTCTGGCGACATCGTGCTTCGCGCTGGCTCCGGGGCTTCTTTGGGCCAGGTATTGGTCCAGGATGGCGCTGGTGGAGCAATGTTGACAGTCGGCTCGACCGTCGCCGTGGGGGGCAGCACGATTTTACTGAGCTCAGCATCCTCTTTGGACGTCGAGGCAGGCGGAGCCATGTCGTTGACTGCAGCAACCCACGTGGAGTTGACTTCCGGTTCCCAACTTGTGGTTGGCACACCCAGTGACATCGTCTTGACGACCACTGACGGAACCGGAACACGCGGTGACGTCAGCATTCTGGCGGGGCTTGGAAGTGCGGGTGGCGCCACCGCCGCACACGTGCTATTCCAGGGCGGTACTGACAACGGGGGAGTGCAGGGAGGCCACGTCCGCTTCACTGCTGGCGCGGGGCACCCAACGTCAGGAACGGGTGGGAGTGTCACGCTGGGCGCGGACACGGGACAAAGCGAGCCCAACAACGGCGAGGTGTATCTGCGAAGCTCCGATGAGACGCCCCGCTTCACCATTGAAGCGGATGAGGACGTTGTAGTTGATGCCACAGACGTAGCCGTCGCCTCGAGTGATGCTACGACATCGGGCTCGGTGGAAGTCGTCACGGGGGACTCTGCATCAGGAGCCTCTGGGGTGATGACAATGGCCACTGGCCCTGCCACGGGGTCAGCTGCAGGGAGCTTCGCAGTGTCTGTTGGATCCTGCAATGCCAACAACGCCGCCCTGACCGTCGTTGCAGGTCCTGCCACAGCTGGAAACGACGCCGGCACTGTTACTGTGACGGGCGGCACAGCGTCCGCCGGATCATCTACAGGTGGAGCCGTGCGCATTGTTGGTGGGGCAGGCGACACCACCGCCGGGAGCGCTGTGGTGCAGCCTGGCACAGGTACAGCAGCTGGTGCAACGATTCTTCGTGATGTTGCTGGGACAACATATGTGTCAGTCACATCCGCTGGAGTGCTGAACATGGCTTCGTCCACGTCAATGCTGCTCCAAAGCGAGTCAGTGTCTTTGTCTGCGGCCACCACCGTTCTCCGGGGTGTAAGTGACGAGGTCTACATGTCAGCATCAACCATTGCGGAAGCACGAGGCGACACTGTCACCATGATCACAACGAACACCATCGCAGGAGTCCCCGCTACCGTGACTGTGCAATCCGGATCTGCTTCTGCAGCTGGTGGTGGCCACGTTCTTCTTCAAGGGGGTACGGCAGGAGGGGCATCAGACACCGCTGGTGCAGTTTCCATCAAGGGCGGTCTCGCAAGTCACGTGACTGCAGGGGCGGGTGGAGATGTGAGTGTCGTTGGTGGGCCTTGTGTGTTGGGCACTGGTGGCGACGTGGTTTCGCAAGCCCAGTCGTCAGCCGCAACAGGTGTGGTGGTCAAGGATGGAAGCGCAACCACACGGTTGACCCTTAGCCCCGCTGGAGTGCTCACACTCAGCGGCTCCTCGCTCGATATATCTGCGGGTACCGCTGTGACAGTGGCTTCCGCGGGGGCAATGACCCTGTCTGCAGCAGGTGCTTTCTCGGTCCTTGCTGCCTCCGACAAGGTTTCTCTCGATACAGCCACCGCAGTTGAGGTGCGAACAACCGATAAGGCCACAGCAGCTGGCGTAACGTTCCAACCTGGGTCCACCAGCGGGGCAGCGGACGGCGGCCTTGTGCATGCAGCGGGCGGACACAGTGCCGGTGTCACCGGCCGGGGTGGGCATGCGTTCGTGATAGGTGGTGAAGGATCCCACGCAACTCTTGGAAACGGTGGAGACGTGTCCATTGTCGCAGGAGACGGCGGGAGCGGAACAAACTACGGCGGAGATGTCGAAATTCGGGTGAGTGGTGCCCTTGGCTGTTGCGCGGGCACCGTACTGGGGACCGGAATGCATAACCGTGGGTGTGTGTGCAGGCTGGGGCTGGAGGCACACTTGCAGGTGCGATTGAAATTCGGGCAGACGACGAAGCACACCTGGAGGCGCAGATTCGTGTCCACACAGACGGTGCAGTATTGTTGAACGCATACGCGTTGTTCGTCAACGCAGCCAACCTAGCGAAAGCCCTTCGGTGCTCAAATATTCACTACGAGTCCGCGAGTTCGGTGGGCGAGGTCGCCGTGAACTGGGATCGCTGCCTCACGGTTGTCACTGACGACGCGAACCCCGCGAGTACGAACATCATCTCGTTTTCTGGTTCGAGCAGTCCACCCACAGACGGCACCTGGACGATGATTATCAACCTTGACGACAATGCTTTGACAGGGGGCGTTTCTCTGGCATCGGGACAATCTACGTGGGTCATATATGTAAATTCGCAGTGGAACCAGGTGTCATAGTTTGCTGAGTTCTGAGACAAAAAGATACGCTGCTGGTACCATTCGTTTGAACCTCCACGCCGTGGACGCGCTCACACCGAATGAAACGTGGTGTTCAAGTGCAAATACAACGGTTTGATGGTGTGGAGCCGAAGTTTCTTGCGCTTTGGGTCCGTCGGCTTGCGGTACAACTCAAGTGCGATGGGGCCTTCCTTGAGCTCGTCCATCTCCAGGAAGCAAAAGCACCTGGTCGATAGTTTCTGCTTCTTGGGTTTCCAATGCTTGAACTCGAAGAATATCGCTGCGTTGGCTGTACAAGCTCACAAGGCGCTCCGTCAGGGCAAGAAGAACACAATGATGTGAATATCTGCACGGGAACCGCACCTCTCTTCATTTTGGCAACTGACGTTTGAATGTGAACGCGGTACCCGAAATGCACATGCATGCCACGCTTGAGCGACGCGATCGGGGTATCCTGCTCCGGTTCCATTGGGTTTCCAGCAGCATCTGCCACAAGACAGAGATAATACGTGAAGGCCAACGATGTTGGCCTGATCCCAACCACACCACACCGCCACTAACGCACCGAACACACAAACGGTGACACGAGGGTCAACATAGTCCTCCGCATCCTTCAGTCCCCACTTGTCCACATCAAACGACACAAAGGTCTCGCCTGTTTTCAGAGCGGGCGCGGCACGCAGGGACCCGCCCTTGGTTTCTTCAACATCTTTTGTGGTATCAACAGCCACCAAGCCAGTCGATCCAAAGCGAGAGGTGTCAACGGGAAACACCACCTCCTCACCGCCAAACAAACCCTTCAGAACTGAGGCAACCAAGACAGACACCACATAGATGAGCACAGGTTCCCGATACACCACAAACTTGAGAAGGCCTCACAAGGAATCAGTTTTGTCATTTCATCCTTGTTGGGGGCGTTTCGGGCTGGGCCCCCTTGTATTGCACTGCTGCGAAGGTTCAAGCACAGAACAACCTTGTTCAGAGCCGTCTGGAAAGGAACATGGACGCATGAGCAACGGCATAGGGAAGGGAACGAACAACTTAATGCACCAATACTCACACGAAGTGTGGCGTCGGGTTGCAGGGCGTCGATGTTCGCTGCGATGTTCGTGGAGAGCCTGTGGGCGATGTACGATCAACCATCATCGAAGACAGTGCTGCGCCGCCATGCGTACTTTTCGTAGGATTCCACAGCTTCCACTATCTGTCCCCATCCATCCGCTTGGAGACCTTTCTGCAAGAGTCGTAACCATGCGGCCCCGAGCTCCGTCAACTCTGTCGTCGTGGCCGCCATTGCAAACGAAGTTGTCGATCGAGCTGCACAGCCATGCACACAGCAAGATGTTGACATAAAATTATGGCCACACGTTTCAGAGCCCCTGATCATCATCAGGCCCTGAGCCAAAGCCTACGAACTTCCTTGGGGTGTAACCCTGGGACTTGGCGGAGTGTCACGACTCATGAGTCGCGAGTGACAAGTATTGTTACACATTGTGAATTGGAAGACCAGAAAACATACCCACTTGCTTGACACTTGGTAACAATTGTTCCCATTTGCGTGAGTGCTTGAAAGAATAGCTCCCACGAATTTCCCCAAACATTGTCGGCTTTCTTCGGCTCCAGCAGCAGAAAGAGCTCTTTC
>Ga0213833_1000674_pt1 | contig 30158 bp, 36 predicted proteins | sample SWATP21_FD_160575 | JGI IMG/M metagenome (GOLD analysis project Ga0213833, IMG submission 160575) | Coastal seawater microbial communities from Marineland, Florida, United States - SWA TP2 #1 | ecosystem: Environmental > Aquatic > Marine > Coastal | place: USA: Florida | collected 2016-08-14 | reverse complement strand
ACACACACACACACAAACACCTCATGCTTTGAGCGTCCACACACGCGTCGGCAACCACCCACTGTGTTGTCGAACACACCTTGTTGGGCATCGCTGTCTTAATGGGGGCCAAGTCCACGTAGTCACGTGGGTGCAACTTGCGCTTCACGTGCATTTCCCACCACAGCTTCATCCTTCGACGCCGGGAACGCCACCGCTGCTGGACGCGCAGAAGGTACCTATCACGCCTGCTTCCTTCTCGAAGGGTCCACGTCTTGAGTTTGATCCAGTCTTCATACGCAGTTTGCTCGCTGTGCACTTTCGTTTCGTACGCATGCCACGGATCTGCTGCCAACAAGCCGATGCTTTCATACCACTCAAAGCGCTTGATACGGTGGGTGTAACTCCGTTGGCCAAGCAGCTTCATGAGAGTGTTCAGTCGTGCAATCCGGCGCTTTCGCCCGTCGTTGATGCGCTGGAACTTGCGTTCTCGCCGCGCGCGCATCTTCCCCAGATACCCTCGATAGTACGTTTGAATGCGCGTGGCAAGACCGTTGATGCGTGCCGTTCGCCTGCGATACACTCGTTGGACTTTCAGTGCCGCTCGGGTCACACGAATCAGCTCCATGTGTCGCATGGCTGCTACGCGAGGAACCACAACATGGCGCGCGATGTGACCTCGGAACAGCGCCTGGATCTTGGTGGCTTGTTTGGCCAGGTACTCTTGGTACTGAACGTCAGCGTAGCTGCGAAACCCACCCCACAGCAGCGCACAGTGTCAGTGTTACATCCGAGTCCGGAACCAACGGAGCAACTGGTTTGATACCCACAGACCACCAGCGTACCTTTTCAGCGTTGCTTCCTTCTTCTTCAGGTCCTGAATCGCCAATTCCTTCTCATACGCTTGTCGCTGCAGCACAAGCCTCTGGAACATTTCCTGCTGCTTCTTCTTCTTGTACTCCTCCACCCAACCGTAGATGAACCGCTTCAATCGAGCTCGGCCTTCTTCTGCACGACGTTTCACCTCCAGTAACTTCTCGCGGCGCTTGTATTCCTGCAACCTCCACAGCCGCAGCTTGCGCAGCATCGCTCGCCGGCTTTGCTTCTGCCTCCACGCGCACTGAATGCGGGTGGCGTAGTAGATCTCCACCACCACCACATCGTGCAGGCGCTTCCACGCGTTCATCACGTGTCGTTTGCGAAGTGTCGCAGCCATCCTGGTCTGGATGCGCTCGTCTGCGTGGTTTCGAATTGCCGCAAAGTAACGGCGCAGGACCAAGAGACGCCATGTTGCCTTGCCAGCCTCAAGGGTGACGTTGAACTGCCCAGGCACAGACACATGTCTCGGTCATGCTCACTTGCTGCTGCACACAGAAATCCCACACCAAAGCGAAGCAAAACACAACAGGGGACACACCTCCACTGTTTCGACGAGATTGAACAAGGTCCATTCAATCGCCGCTTGCTGACCACGAGATACAACAGCGCGGCGCCAGTCGTAAAACGCGGTGCGCACCACAGCTTTGCGCCTGTGGTTCTCGATCTTGAGGCGCAGGTTGCGCTGTGACTTGCAGTTCCGCTTCAGATGCAAAAAGATACGGTACTGCAAGTTCTTCCCGAACATGGCTCGTGCTCGTCTCGCTTGCCGTTGCACGCGGATGTTGTCACGGATGATGCGCAGCGCCTGAGAGAATCACCAATGATGCGCGTACCACACACACATGAACACGTGGATGAGCACCCCTGTCGTCGTGACCGTCGTCGTATCACATGGCACGCAACCCCATGAGCACCCAAAGCCACGCACCCGCAACCGGCCCCAGTACATGCGGAACTCATCTGCTTGTGCACTTTGCTCCCTCCACTGCTTTTGATCCGCAGCCGTGTCATACCACTTCTTGAACGCGGTCGGCACGATGCCAAAGTTGTACCGCGCCCGACTGCCCTTCAGTTTGCGCTTCATGCACCCTTTGATGGAACCGTACACGGGGCTGTCGTGGAGAGCTGCGAATAATCGGGCGATGGTGACCCAGCCATGGTAGTACTTGGCGTGCGCTTTCCATTTGTTCCACGCCCTCCAGCGACCCAACCCCACAGACTTCCGCAGCGCCAGGCGTCGCTCTTGTTGGTCTGCGTACTCCTGGAGGTTGTCCTCCGGTACATCGGGGTCGTGTGTGCGCAGCGCCTCCACTCGATCCCTCAGCATTTGAATGCTGCTGCGACGCCGGCCTGTGGTGGAGGGCCCGAAAGAGACCACCCCCATCGCGTTTTGCACGACACGTCCGATGGTGGTGGTGGACACCACCGTCAGCACCGTGACATCCGAAGCAGAGGAGGCTCGCCGGTCGGCAAGAGAGGCAGCGTGCTTGCTTTCGCCGTCACGCATCCCCATCCCCGACGGTGTCGCAAACACGGGAACTGGGCCAGTTGGTAGGGCATCATCACAGTTGCTTGCGTCGAGGCTACCGTCTTCCCCTTTGTTCTCACCCGCCTCGAGATCGTCCAACATGCCCCCACTGAGCTTCAAATCCAAATCCAGATTTGACTCGGCTGCCAGTTCGACACTTGGCTGTGGCTGCAATCCCATGACGGTTGGAGTCGCGTTGGCCTGTGCTTGTTGCTTCAGCATGTCGCGCACCAGGTTGGCAAACTCGCTGCCCCCACCGAGGTTGAAGCCTACTGCCGTGGCCTTCCGCCCTTGCGGTCGAAGCGGCTTGCACTTGCGTCGAACATACGGGTAGGATGGCTTCTCAAGCTTGCAGGCGCTTCCCTCGTAGAACTTCAGTGCCCTGTCCAGGTACAACCGCGCGCGTCAATCCCCACAACAGGACAGCCAAGCATACGAAGCTCTGCACGATGTGCGTACTTGTACTGTCGCCACCGCCCAGCTGCACTGTTGTGCGTGTGTACCTCCGCCACCAGCATGAAGACGTGCCCCCACAGTTCTCTGCGCCGGCGCTCGAGCTCCATGAAGCGCAGCCATTGATCACGCACGTAGGTGTGTGCACGGTACGAGTTCAAATAGCGATGGAAGTGAATCGTGGCGATGCTTTGCCGGTAGATGTATGCCAAGTAGCGCCGGTTCTCACCCACCCAGTACAGGAATTCAAGCCATGCTTTGAAGTGCTTCTTTTTGTGCTGTCGCCAGTAGTGGCGTCGAGCAATGCTGTCGAGGGTGTGTCCAGCACACACGGCGCATGAAACCTGTGAGCTGACGAACGACGCACACTTGGCACCACACCACTCACCGCCTCTTCTGCCCCTCCTCCAACTTCATCATTTCTTCTGAAAACGCACGGATGCGGTGGAACATCACACGCTTGAGTTTCATGTGGTAGTTGTGGACCGCGGCTCGCATTTTTCTCAGGCGCTGCTTCCGGCGCCACAGGTACTGCATCTTGATCGCCAGGGTCTGACGCAGTCGGAACAAGCCAGGGAACTTGTTGCGGGCAAACCCACCCCGAACGCGAGCCTGGAACCTGACAAAACGATGCACACGCTCGGGGCCAAGATGGCGGATGATGTGCCGCCATTCCTCTGGGTTGGGAAACCGGGGTACCGGACCTTCCAGAGGCATGAAGTAGAACAGTCGCAGCACTTCATCGTTGGGGATGGAGTCCACAACCTTGTCCACGTGCCGCTCACCATACGCGTGCTGCTCCTTCACAAAGTCGGCACAGTGTTCGTCCAGGGCTTGCCACGCGTTCATTAAGCTCTTTTTCCGAGCAAGTTGTGTCGGGTAGCTGACACAATAGCCAGACAGGCACCAGGTGCGCGGTGAGCACGTCGCAACTCCAGGACCAGCACATACGCAGCTGCCTGCAACCTTCCTAACAGTGCCACATGCCACTCCACCCCACGTACAGCATGAACTTCTTCTTTGCTTTGCGGTGGCCCTTCCACTCTACAGCCACGCTTTCATGCGATGGTTGTTCCCCCACACGATGTCTTGGTCGGCGTCGGTTTTTCTTTTTCCGCTTGCCACCCTTCCGTCCTCGTGGAGACGACACCCGCCGTGACTCACTACCCTGACCTGCACCTGCCGCGGACAGGTCCAAGGACGTGGGAGGAACGATGCCACCTGGTCCACTCTGCCCTTCACCCAACACGAACGAGTCACCACCTCCTGGTGGAAGTGACAACATCGCCGACATCAGTCCACCGGAGGTGCCAGTCGGTGCGAGCATGCCACCCAACAGTTTCGCTGCCGCGCTTCGCCGTTCTTGATCCGTCATGGAGGCAAGGATCTCGGCGGAGTTTCGGCGAGGGCGACGCTGGGAGGGTGGAGGCAGAGGGTCAAGCAGTCGAGGGGATGACCGAGACCCACCACGATTGCGTAAAGCGGTGAGCGAAGTGGCTGGATCGGGGGCTGCGGTGTTGTGTGCCATGTTCGGCGCACGCAACCCCTTCTTGGACTTGGGTCGCCGGCTTCGCCGACTTGCGGAGTGGGGTGCACTTCGAGGTGGTGGTGGTGAGGTACCAGTGCGTGCGGGTAGCTGTGTGAGCGACTGCGTATGTCCCACGCCATCGTGCAGTGCCACCACATCCGCCAGCAGCTGGTGCACCAGTTTATCTGCCTTTCTTCTGTCGCGGTGCCGTCTGGCACTTACATCGCTTCGTAGCGGGGCCACAGAAATCGTAGATCGCTGCTTCAGAGTCCTTGGTCCAGATTGCAGAAACTGCACGCTCGATACGAGGCCTGCACGCGAAGCAACCACACCGCATGCCATCAGTTCTGCAACCGCGTCCGTGACCACTGTCAAACGTGTAGCCCCGTTCCCCCACCGGAGGGGAAGCCCTGTTACTTCTCCATGAGTGAACACCGTACCTGCATCATGGCTTCTCGCAAGCATGCCAACAGCATCAACGGAAGGGTGCTCATTGAAGCCTGGCGCTGGCCGAATCCGGGAACGGCGCCTTCGTTGTGGCAGCTGTGGCCGCGGCCCCAGCTCCGTGGGATCCATCGCTGGCCTCACTACCGGCTGCCAATGGCACTGAATCTATGCCACGCCGCTACAGTGGTTCGCTCGCTCCATGTTGAGAGGGTGACGGCGTTGCGGGTGTCGATCTGTCTGCATGCAGCAGGCAGCACGCCGAAACGGACTCTCGAACTTCTGGTGAAATTGGCGTGACTTCAACAACCACTACAACTCAGTCTGTTGCCAACAGCCTTTTGGTTGACTTCAAGATGGGAGAAAGAAAGGAGTATATTACGCAAAACTGGCATCGTGGCATAAAGATGAGGCCTGTTCCTACCCAGGGTTGGATCGTGTGGCATGTTGTTCCCACAGCGAAGGCAACCGAACCTGCTTTTCTTCCTGTTCTTCCCATTTGCGCATCGCTCGCCTTCGACGCTGCTTCATTTCTTGTTCTCGCTTCAATCGCTGTTGCAGCTCGAGCGTCAACTTGTCAGGACCCTTCTTGTTGAATGCATTAGGATCCCACACAAGCTTGCGCGGTGACCCATCTTGTGCCGTCTCGCGTTTCTGTTCTTGCCGAGATACGGCGTCCGTGATGCCGAATGCGGCGTCCAAGTCGTCCTCAGGCACAAGCGACGCTGTCATGGGCCTCACTCGCTCCACGTCATCCACTTCGCTTTCAGCACTCGTGGAACGCGCGACATCACTCTTTCGCACGATTGGAGACGCCACGATGTTCGCACGGCGCGACGGATGTGACGGGGTGAGTCCATGGAAGGCACGCGGTTTGGGGGGCACCGTTTTTAGCTGGGGCACACCAGACAACGGACCAGCGGTCTTGGGTCGCGGCCACAGGCTGCCCACGTCTCGCGTCTCCCAGCCACGGCTCACCACGGAGTCTTGGGAAGGGCGCCGTGACAGCGCCGTGCGCGTTCCCCAGACAGTGGACCCCCATGTCGAGTCCATCCCCTGGGTTGCATCCAACCCTAGCTGCGGAGGCTCAGGTTCAGGGGGCAGAGGTGGCTTGTAGTCAGGGTCCTCGCCACGCTCAATGGCAGCCTTGCGTTCTTCGGCGCGCTGGGTGTGGTAGTTGTCGAGCTCCCACCACTCCATGCGCGCGAGGCGTTCTTCCAGAGCCATGCCTTCCATCTCCCGCGCGACACGGGCTTTGTCCCACTCTGCCAGCTCCTTTTGGTAGCGTGCCCATGCTTCGGCTTCACGCCGAGCACGCTTGGCCCTCCTTCGTGTGCGTCGCAGCGTGGCTTCACGGTCCTTTGAAACCAACTGGACGATGTCGTCGAAGCGATGGTGGAACCGTGACAGCTTCACTGCTCGCAGTTGGCCGGCCATGTTGATGGTTGTCCACTCGCGCTGCGGCAATGAACGCATCACACGCCCGCCATCCATCACGCGGTGCACTTCACCCAGGCATCATCATGACACGACCACGTACATGGCGTCTTCGGAGCTCCCTGGCATGGAGCTTGGCCCGAAACTCGGTTTCTTGACGACGACGCTCTTGCCGCTCGCGCTCTTCTTGCTCCAGCTGCAGCCATCCACCACCACAACCCAACATTAATGCACATGCCCAGCAACGCTTGTGAGTGACAGTCTCTCGGAAAAGAGACAGAGAAGGAGACAAAGAGAGAAAAAAGAAGAGGGTAGAGATTATGTGGCATGTTGCGTACCGCAAGCCGTGCTTGTTCGGCGTTGTAGAACTCCAAAGCTTGCTTCTCTAGCTCGTCTGCGCGTGCCTTGATTTCACGTTGTCGCGCGCGTTCCATCTGCCAAAGGCGTCAACAGATTGGCAAGGTCCGCATGTCAAATGACATGACGCGTGCCAGCACCACCACAGTACCCCTCGACGCCACATCCACACCCACACAGGCACCCCCCCTACAAAACCAACACGCACAGCGGTTGCGCGGTCTTGCGCCTCCTTTCGTGCAAGTTTCTCTCTGGCGATGCGCTGTGCGTTGAGAGCCGTGTCGCGCTTCGATTTGTAGGTGTACCCCCCTTCATCGTCGTCAACCTTGGCCGCGTTGTCCGCCACAGTCTGTTTGATCATGGCCATCAGGGGGTTGAACGGCTTCTTCTTCTTCTGTCCTCTCCCACGCTTGCCTTTTTTCCCCTTCCCCATCTTGCCCCCCGGTAACCACACGCACACCCCCCAAAGCCCCAGCCTTCCAACCGTCTCTTGACCTTCACACTGAGTTGGGTGCACGCATTGCGAAAGCGGTACGGTGCGGGGATCTGCCACGACACGCGCGGGGGCGGATCTTGCAGCTGGCGTGCGCCAGTTGTTGCAGCACAACCGATCACTCCAATCAATCAAATCGACGGGTGCAACCCGCGGCATGTGCAAAGGCCGCCGTTGGTACGAGTTGCGGCACTCGCGAGCGTGGTTGTATTTGTTGTGTGCTGCAGAGCACCTCCGTCCGCCCCATCTCAGCGCTTGCACCCACCAAGTTGTGGGGATCCTGGCTGTTGTGTGGGTGAATGCATCGGATATACGCCCACAGCACGCGTGCTGTGGGTGGGGATCATGTGCCCGCAGTCTCCAGACCCTCCACCACAGCACACACACGCCGCGTTGTGGTTCGCCGCAGCGCCACCCCTCGGACAATCCGTGAGCAGGCACGACGTGTGGCACGGCGTGCCGCACGCAAGGAAGAGCGTCTGCAGTTCAACACCACGGGCTGGAGCGTGCCATCGACTCGATCCGGCCGAAGTGCCGCATCCACCGCGGAAGGCGGGTTTTGTGGTGGTGGTGGTGGTGACACTGCCGGTGAGGGTGGTGGTGTTGGTGGCATTACTGGTGGTATTACTGGTGGTTGTGGTGGTGGTGGTGGTGGTGGTGGCTGGGGTCGGGCAGGGAGACCGGTTTGGATCCGGCGGCGCACCGCCCACCATCGTCCCATCGCGGCGTCCACCACCGCAACAACGGCCCTGGAAACGGACAGCATATGGGGCACCAGTCGCCGTGGGTTGAGTCGCCGCGTGGCGAGCGCGACGCCACGCGCGAAAGACATGCGCCGCATGCAACTGCGTGGCGCTGGCGTTGTGGACGACACGCCTGCGCGCGCTTTTGCGCCCGTCTCCACTCCACCCACAGCCGTGCCTCACCCACGAGACTACGACCGCCGCCGCCATTCGTTGGACGGGCTTCCACCAGGTGCAGCCACAGCGACAGCTGGGGTCCCACCTCCAGCGGCAGACGACGGAGCGACAGACGGAGCGATAGACGGAGCACAGCAGACAGACCACGTGCCTCCGCACCATGCCGCCGCCGATGTTGGGTCGCGCACGCCTCCACGCCCACGCACGTTCTCCGCGCTAGGCCGTCGAAAGCGGTTGCCGCCGCCGTTGACTGTGCCCCGTCCACAACCCCACGTGGACCCGTGGGGCTGGGTCGAGGGGCATGACGACCAGGAAGCCGCGGCCATGCGGTGGATTGAGGTGCTGGTGCACGAGTGGCCCCGTGCGTCACGTGCAAAGCAGCTGGCGCTGTGCTTTCGCGCGTTGAAGGACGTGTTTCGACGCGTGGAGCCTTCGCCAGGCGTGTTGAGTCGACTGCGCCATGTGTTGCTGCGCTCGGTGTACTGGGAAGTGCCACACCTGGTCGCTCTGGATGACACCGGGACACCACTGCCCATGCAGCCCAATGTAGTTGCCCAAGTGGTTGCGTTTCCCGATGCTGCGACGTCGCTGCGTCAGCACATGAAGCACCTGCCGCTCGCAGAAGAGGCGTTGGAATCTGCAAGGAGGGTGATTCCGCACGTGTTTGCGAGCTCATCGTCCTCATCCGACGACAACGGTGTCGAGGATGCAACGACCCATCGACGACGGTTGCGTGGTCACAGCGCGGCGCCTTCAGAGCTGCAGTTGCTGCACGTCACGCGTCTCGATCTGGAAGCTTGCATCCTCCGCGCTTTGATGTACGTTTGTGGTGTGGGTGGGGTGTGACAGGAGATGTGTCACGTCGTGTGTCTTGTCTTACTGACATCAACACTTGTTTGCTTCTTCACCCGTGGGTCGGGCCCACACACAGTCAAGAGGAGGAGGTACGACGAGCAAACGTGAAGGCCACTCTCGCCAAGACGGGGAAGATCATCAACAACACTGCCAAAACCTACCTCAAGTCCAACCTGCGAGCCTGCTTTGAAAGCTGGAAACAAGCCACCACCGGTTGGCGAAACGTGGGAGGTACGCTGCGTTCCGTGCGCAGTGTTGCCGCGATTTGCATTTGATGCTGTCGTGCCGAATGTGTTTGTGTGCTTCGCACGCATGGTGCCTTGTGTCTGCCTCACAATGCGCTGTGGTGTATGGACAGCCACAATTGGACGCTTCTTTGCCAGTCGCAACAGTCGAGCAGTACGGAAGCGCGTGTTCAAAACCTGGAAGTTCTGGGTGCACCGCTACATGTTTGAGCGCCGGCAAGAGCGCCTTGCCTTGCTCATGAGCGAGCTGACGCGCTTGCAGAGCGACGTGGAAGGCAAACAAACTGAGGCCACGAACTTGAAGACGAGTCTGGAGGTGGCTCGGGCGCAGCAGTCACGGCGTCGAGAACTTTTGAACCGAGTGAACGCCAACATTTCCTTGGGTGCGGAGGGCAGTTGTGTGCTTGTGTGAGGGGGGATGGAAACAGCATGCATCGTTTTTATTTTCCTGACGTGCGCATACACCTGGGTGAATGCACGTGTCCCTGCCGTGTGGCGGTGGCGGTGGCAGTTGAAGTCTTGCTGGGTCACGATAAAACGGATATGATGATGGCCACGGCACTGTCGTGGATGAACCATGCAGACAAGCTGGTACGTGACCTTTGGCTCGTTGTTTCCAGCACATCAGTTGGATTTGTTTTTTTACCGTGTTCCGTGAGGTTAACGAGCTCATGCTACTGCTGTCGCTGTTGCTGCACCTTTGCTGTTGCGCTACGCCCCAGATGGCAGCCATCATCCGCCGCATCCGCACCCACCTTGTGCGACTGGAGCACGAAAGTTGTCACGACCCCTTGTTGCTCTTATCCACCCACGAGCTTGCGGACGTGCTCCAGGTCGACAAAGTGGACAAGCGCCGGTTGTTTGTGGGCATTGGCCCACAAACAGGCAACGGGCACGACTTTGTTCGTGGAGTCAACGGAGAGTTGGTGTTGGAGGGGGGCGCGGCTCGAGCTGTGGAGTACCTCACCAAGCTTCCTGTCGATGCATTGGTGCTGCGCTGGGCAAACCTGCAATACCGCGAAGGGCACCGCCACACACGGAAGCGAGGCTCCTTCATGGATGACCTCCTCCGTGCGAAGCAGGTGTTCAACTTCTCCGGGGATTGGCGGGTGGGTGCAGTGGCGTGGTGTGGTCCACCGTGTGGTGTGGTGTGTTTTGGTGTGCACCCCGGGTTGCATCCGGACTCATGCACGTTCGGCGTCCCCTTCGCGCCCTTGTCCTTCCTTGTTTCCCTTTTTTTGCCTTTCTGGCAGGATTGCTCCGCGTTTGCGTTGCTGACACACTTTCTTGCCGCGTCTGAAAAGCGCATGACGGAGGAGCTTCGCGTGACGGAGTCCATTCGTCTGAAGCAAGTGCACCAGGTGGCCAACACCTTGTTCCAGCACCCTTCAAGCCCCCAAGCCCCTTCATCCAGCCAACGCCAGATCAAGGTGAGCAAGCACCGAAACAGACGCCGCCGCAAGACACCAGGCAGCATGTCAGCCGAGCTTCCGACCACGGACCTGGACGAAGCAGCCTCGTTGATTCTCAAGCGCCTCAAGAAATTGGGATGCCCACGCATGCTAACCCGCGAAGCAATCACGCAGGCAAGTCGTGTGCGAGGTTGCCGTTTGTGCTGTTTCAAGACATCTAGCTCATGTGGCGCGTGGTCCGTGGTGTGAGAACGAGAACAGGGTGAGGCACCAGACATGGTGTTTGCCACAGTGGCATGGCTCATGCTGCACTTCCCAACCATGCGGGTTCCCATCTCTCGCGTCACCAAGCTCATCCCCGACGAACACTACGGCGTTCGACAGTCCGCCGCTGGACCCCGCAAGCTACCCGTTCACATGTTCCCCAGCCAGCGCCACCTGAAACGCCGCCGACATGGTCGGCCTCTCCAAGAGCAACTCGAGCGTGCAGCGTCTCGCACACGTGGCGGAGCATTGGACCCCATTGTTGATGGGGACGACAGTGCCAGTGACAGTGACAGCACGTATGGTAGCGACGTGACGAGTGTGTCGTCAGGTGACGATCTCGGCGACACGAGCACAGTTACGACCGTGGTGCGTGCTACACACGAGCGTGCCTCGACTTCCACAGTGCCTGCCACGATCCCGGAAGAGCCTGCCGTACAGGTCCACGAAGTCACCCAAGGAACTTCAGCCGTCACAACACACGAGGCGGACACCAAGGTTGGAGGTGGCGCCAAGAAGAAAGACACCAAGAAGAAAGACACCAAGAAGAAAGACACCAAGAAGAAAGACACCCAGTCCACAGCCAATGGGGCTGGGGCTGGGGCTGGGACCATGAATGCAAGCGCCACACCTGCGTCGTCCAACAGCTTCTCAAACGCAGTCCTGGAAGCCCATCGTCACAAGTTTTTCCAGACACAGCAGCACTTGCACGTACTGCGTGATCCCATGCTGTTGGGTCATGCGTCATGTGTGCGCGTGCGCGCCATGCTAAGTCTGGTATGTGGGTTGGTTGTGGCGTTGGGAGGGTGGCTGCGTCGCACAAGTGGCTGTGTGGCTTTTCGCTCACGTGTGGTGGTTGCGGTGGCTGCGTTGTGTTGCAAACAGTTGTTGGAGGAGTGGCAATCGCTGGTGGTCGACTTTCAGTCCAATCCCCGAAAGGTAGGGAAGGGTGTTGGGTGCCTGGCAAGTTGATGGGGTGGTGTGTGCGCGCCCACGAATCTTGCTGTCGCTTGAGGGTTGAGACCAACTCGTTGCGTGGGTGGCCTCTGTGCTTTGTTTCTTTTGTTTCGTGTTTTGTTTGTTGTTGTTGTTTCCCGGGTGTTCTCCAGATCAACATTGTGGATGTGTTGCACGCACACCACCAGTTCCACGCGCTGGACACGTTCCTTCGTCGAGCACTGCGCCTGAGGGCGGTTCGACAAGCCATGTGGAGCAAAGTCAAGGCGCATGTGCAAACCAGTGTGTGGCACACCATGCGTCGTCGCGCGCAGGGTCTGCCATGCTCCATCCTGGACCGAACCTCCATGCTTGAAAGCAACGCTTACACCGTGCTGAACTGGGAGAAGAGCAGTTTGGACGGAGTGTTGAGGGTGTGGGGGAAGCCTGGTCAGTTCCTTTCCGATGCCACTGCCATTCAAGCTCTGCTCCAGACGCACATGAGTTCGTTTGGCGGAAGTTTTTCGCACCAAACTAGCCCTCTCTCGGGATGGTGTGTTTCTCACGGTGGTGGGTTTGTTGCGGGCTCTTGCTGTTGGAACAGTGGCGCTGAAGAACATCTTCCGCCACTACTCTGTAGGATCAGCAGGAGTGACCTCTATGGATTCGACGGAGTTCCGCCAGTTCCTGAAGGACTTGGGGCTGGTGTCGAATAACATCATCACAAAACGTGAGTCGCTTGCAATGTGGTTGTTCGTCGGACAGTGTCACACTTTGTCCTGTTTGGCTGCACAACACAATTGATGCGATGTGCTTCGTGTGATCTTGGTTTCGTGGTGTCCTCGCCCACAGATGCTGCGTTCGACGCATTTGCCAAGGCAGATGTCGCAGAGGTGCGTTGGAGCGCATGTGGGCAGGTGGCAGGTGGCAGGTGGCAGGAGGGGACAGCGTGTGCGAGAGAGGGTGACGCACATGTTGGTGTTGCTCACAGGACGAACTGGAGCTTGGATACGAGCTCGAAGCAAACGAGTTCATTGAACTCCTGCTACACCTTGCCCTTGCCGTGTATGAGCAACAGCCTCGGTCGTCCATGCCGCTGGTGCAACGCTTTGAAAAATTCCTTGCGGTGTTTGTGCTGCCCAAAGCATGCCGCTCAAGCGTCGCGGAATGGCGCCAACAGCTTCAAGCCCCGGCCGTCAAGTTGGTGTTCAGGCGGTACCAACGACAACTGCGCTCCATGTTCCAAGTGTATGCCGGCAGCAATCATCGCGCCATGAGCCTCCTTGGCTGCATTCACTTGCTCAAGGTACAACGTGCTTATGCAGTGTCTGATCTGCACTGCAATGCGCCACCCTTATCATCGTGACTGATGTTCGTGCAACATAGAACTGTCAAGTGATTGATGACAAATTCGGGCTGGAAGAAGTTGCACGCGTGTTCAACAACGTTCAGGACTGTCAAGACACCGCGGAGACACTGTCATCCCTTATGACGCCTGCGTCACGTCACTCCACCGCCTCCGCATCTTCGGATCAGTCCATGTTGAACATCCTGAACAAGACACGCACGCCTGGTGGTGTGTCAGCGGACTCTACGACAGAGATGTCGTTCCCGGAGTTTCAGGAGGCGTTGGCAACAATTTGTGTCATCAAGCACAGCAACCCGTGCGTCACGTGCACGCTGCGATGTTGTTGGATGTCAATGGTGTGCACAGGGACAGCGCTTACGGGTGTGAATATCATGCGTATCATGGCAGGTTCACGTCTCTGGACAGCCGGTTGAACTTGTTTTTGGCGCAGCTGTCCGCCCAGTATGGACGAGTGAAGAGAACCCTGCGGGAGTCGGGCGCATCCTTTCGTGCCCACTGAAGCTTGCAGTGACCAACAGTGCCATACAGTGCCATGCTGCGCTGCATGGCCCATGCATGAGCCCGTTTGTTGTGTGGACCTTTGTACCACTCGCACCACGTGCTGGGACCTTTATTGTTGGGGGTATGGAATGCGGTTGACGATGCAATGCGTCATAGTTACAGCTGAAGAAACACATGCCGTGCGACTACTGACTCACTTCACACACCACGCACCACTGCAAAGCACCACGCCATTTCCCAGGCAAAATTTGCCTGCCAAGCGGCCTTCGTGTTGCCGTTTCGTAACCACTACTTCTTGGACATGTCAAACCACGAGTCCTCGTCCTCGCTAGACGATGCAGTTTTGCCACCGTCAGCCTCGTTATTCAACCGAGCAGGCGGGCTTTGGAAGCGACTATGGGGAAAGGAAGGGCTGGGTCGAGCAGTTCGATGGGGCGTGGAGGATGCCTCTGAACTGCCACCGGTCAGCGCACCATGCTTCAGCGTCATGGCACTCAGCACATTTTCTGCTTGTGTCAGCCCTTCCGTCAGATCCATGTACTCCTCACCAGGGCTCTCTGTGCCAGCAATCCAAGGGTGTTCCAGCAGCTGGTCCGCGGACCATCGTTGCTTCGGATCAACGACCAAACACCTGCGCAAAAAGTCTTGTGCGGGGTCTGACAGTTCTTCTGGGATAGTCGGAGTGTTGCCTGCATGCCACATCAGGCGTTAGACTGGACACAACACGATTTCCACACATACTTCCCATGCGGGCACAACCACAACCACAACCACAACCACAACCACAACCACAACCACAACCACAACCAAAACTGCATAACCACCTCACACTCACCCTTGCTGATCGTGACCATCGCAGTGATAGGGTTGGTGTACTCTTGCCAGGGCGGTTTTCCTGTGGCCATTTCAATGACCGTGCACGCCAAGCTCCAAACATCCGACTTGCGCCCCGCAACTCCTTCTTTGATCACTGCAGGGTAGGGGTGGTCATTGTGATGTCGACGTCATGGTTGGGTAGCAAGGAGATGCACAGTGTAGCATTGCACTCATGTGAGTATCCACCAGCACACACTCAGCCACACCTGCAGGCACACGCAAACGAACACACGCCAAAGAAAAGCGCACAACAACTGTGTACCTTCCGGTGCCATGAATGGTATGGTGCCGCGGACTTTGCGAAGCGACGCATTCATCGACTTGGTTTGCGCGCCATCGAGCTGACTGGAACACCCAAAGTCACTTAGCTTGGCCACGCCGTCTTTCGTCACCAGTGTGTTGGCACCTACATCACAGCCACAACCCGAAGGTCATTTCGTCGCGATCGGGCTGCAGCACAACGAGAACAACAGACACCTGCTTCCTGCGCAAACCCAACGCCACACCGAGCGCGCTGTGACGCAACGCACCTTTAATATCACGGTGCACCACACCCTGGGAGTGCAAGTAGGCCAGTCCACTGAGCATCTGCTGCGTGTACCCCTTCACAACTTGCTCAGGCAGCGCCCCGAACTCCTTGATGAGCTCTCGCAAGGTGCCGCCGCCAGGCACCAGCTCCATGAGCACCGCCAGTCCTCCAGGAACTTGATCGCAGCCAAGGTAGCGGACAATGTGTGGGTGCTCCAACCGCCGCATCAGCCGCACCTCCTTGGCAATCACCTTTAGGTTCTTCTCGACAACCACACCACTCGAGTTCTTGAGCGGGAGCAGCTTGACGGCAATCAAACCACCCGTGTCTTGATCCAATGCCTTGTACACCTGTGTACCCAGGCCACGTCACCACGTTGCACCTCTCAAAAACACACCCTTTCTCAAAACAACAAGCAAGCACCCAGTTTCTTCTCGCCCACAAACACACACCGTTGCAAAGGTACCACGACCGAGTGCCTTGCCCTTCTTCCAGTTGATCTGCGTGTGTTCCAGCGATGCGCGCAGCAGCGCACGCCCTTGCGCAAACAAAATGACATCCGGGTCATCGCTGGGGTCACGTTCTTTCGAAGACGACCTGCCCTCCTTGGCCCGCCTCGGGGTGTGAATCGGGGAGCTCCCTCCATCACTCGGGGCACGCGGAGTGGCATGTGCGCCGTCCTCGCCATCCACGCGCCGATGGCTGCCACTCCGCGACCTTGAACCGGGTCGGTGTGGCGGTGTGGGTGTGGGTGTGGGTGTGGTGGTGGCACTGGGCCGCCGTGAAGAGCGGTTCGGTGTGGGTGTGCGTTGGCGCGCCTCGTTGTACCTTCGTCGCTGCTCCGCCAACATCGAATCGGGCGTGTTGGACGACGCACGACCAGCAAAGGGGTTGGGACCCGGCGAAGGTGTGGAGCGGCGAGAAGAAGCCGCGGCGCTTCTGTCAGAGGACGAAGCAGCGGAGCCACGACGGTGTGTGTGTCTGGCTGGTGGCTCGTCGTCATCACCACTCCCTCGTGGTCGTGCCGGCGGTGGGCCACGGGACGTAACGATGGGGGAGTGCCCGCGTGCATGAGCGTGCTGTCGCTCCTGTTGTTCCAGCCGCTCCTTGTGCTCCGCCTGTGACACCAAGCGACGCCCCCTCGAAGGCCTGCGTGGCCCCACTCCACGCCCACGCCCACCACCACCACCACCATCACCATCACCATCACCATCGGGGTCGTGCCCACCACCCCCGCTTGGAGGACGTCGAGCAGCGGCGTACGCGCCTCTGCCACGACGCCGAGTGGAGGACGGGCGAGATGGGGGCCGACGTGGCATCGTGGGTGGCACCGGTGACGCGGTGGCGATGGGGCTGGAGGAGGAGGATAACGGTGGTTCACCACGGCGATGGGGAGAGGCACTGTTGCTTGAGGTGGAAGCAGAGGCATGGGCATGGGGGCTAAAGCGTCGAAGGCGCGGATTCGAAGGCCGTCTGTCACGACTTGGGGGAGACCGGAACGTCGTGGACTCCGCAGTGTGGGGCGGCGTCCCGGCCGTTCCATGGTTGTCGTGCAGCACCAGTGGGTGTCGGGGCTGTGGAACCGGCTTCAAGTTGCGAGGCGAGGCAGATGCAGGGCTACCGACGTGGCCGCTGCTGCGTGGGCTGGCGTGGCTTGTTGGGGACTGCCATGATGGCCTGCGTCCGGACACAGGCTTGGTGCTGATCTTCCCAGGATGGGCGTGGGTGTGGGCATTGCTGGTGGTGCCGTGTGCCACGGCGCCCGTGCCGCTGCCGTCAGGTGAGGCGATGGAGTCGGGGTCACACATCAACGCATAACGATACTTGCTGCTCCCATCGCTGCCCCTGCTTGACGACCGACTGTGGTTACCACGGCTAGTGCCGCGGCTGTTGCTCCGACTGTTGCCCCGGCTGGTGCCGCGGCTGTTCCCACGGCTGTTCCCACGGCTGTTCCCACGGCTGTTTGTGCCGCGTGACGCAACTCCAGGCAGCGGTCGATCGCCGTGGTTGTTGTTGCTGGACGGGTGTGACACAGGCGACCCATGGGTGGACAACCGTGACAGTGTCGTCGTCATGTGCCCGTCACGCACGACGACACTGTGCTGGCGACCACTTGAAGGGCTTTGACCAGGACGAGGACTGGCGCGTGACCCCAGCGACTCGCTCGAACTCAGACGGCGACGCAGTCGAGAACGGCTGGCACCATTGCCGGCGATTCCAATGGAAGGGAGCATGCTTGGGCGCTGATCACTTGGGCGTCCACACGTGCGCTACAGTTGAGCACATCCACAGCGCTCGTTAGGTGCGCATGTGGCGGCCGCCAGTGGTGCAGTGCCTGTCAACGTCGCACACGGGAACAAGCACGCAATGAAGTGAGTTCAGCGTTGGCAACGTTGGTCGGGCCAATTTGGCGCACGTGGATTTGATTGATTGGATTTCACACACAGACCTCAGACTGTGAGTCACAGTGTGCGCGTGCATTCAAACACTCTTCTCTCGATGGAAAAAACGGACACACCAACTCGAAAACCACTCAACGCAGCAGCATGCTTCTGGCGCCTGATTGCATGATCGCATGGCTGCACCAGACTCTACTAGACTCCTGGCTCTACGCCTGCGCACCACCCGTTGCCGTACTACCGCTCTGTGCCTGTGCTCGCAGTGGCCGTGTCCGTCCGGTGGCTGGGTTGTACCGGGTTTCACGCCGGTTGCGCTCGCGTGACCGCGTGTGAGCCACAGCACGGCGCCGATGTGTGCCGCGTGCGCGACGAGCCTTGGCGAGTGACGACTGCAGTTCGCGGGCGGTTTTGTGCGTGTGTCCGTTGTGCGCCTCAACAATCGCAAGCGCGCGCTCAAAGGCAACCACGGCTTGCTCGAACTTGGCCTGCTTCATGAAGCATGTGGCGAGGTTGCGGTAGCACACAGCTGCCATGACCACCACCAACACAAAAACGGCAACAGCAAAGAATGATCACAGGGCTCAAACGCAACGCACAGGAGCAAGGTGTATGTCGCATGCTTTCATTGAATGCCAATCAAGGGTGCACAGCGCACCTGTTTGTTGGCTGTTCAAGCCAAAGTGTCGCTCTCGAATTGCCTTGGCAAAGGTGTAGTGCCGCTCTGCTTCGCTGAAACGTGCCAAATTTAGGTACACGTTGCCTGGTTCGCATGGATCAGCAAGCAACAACAACCGTCAACATCTGACGACAAAAGAACAGACTGCCAACACACGTCGCCATACCAATGTTGTTGTAGACCGTCGCAATGACAAAGTACTCTGCACCATACGCCTGCGTGTACAACTCCAGAGACCTGGCATAGCATGCCAAGGCGGCACCCGCCCCGCCACTTCGATCCATGCGCACACGCAACGCGTTGCCCAGATTGTTCAGCAACAACGCCTGCGTGGCTGCACTTGCCGACACAGTGTTCGGCGCCTTGGACGCAGCCCACACCACGTTTTCTTCGTCCGAGTCACCAAAGGAGAACTCGCTTTCAAGCGTGTGGACAGATTCGTCTTCACTGCCGCTGGCACCCCCATCTGCACCCAACCCACACAAAGCAACAAGCCGTCAAAGTCGGCGTCAAGTCTAAAGCTATGTCACCACGCAACAGCAGGGGCCACACTGACACGTGGAACCAACGACAGCAGACTTGCTCGCCACAGTCACACGCAGGTGCAACGCCCGGACGCACCTGGTTGACCAACAGCGCCTTCTTGCCACGCTAAACGCCTGGCGGTGCCAGCAGCACCGCCAGCACCTCCAAACCTCACGTGGCTGGCGCCAGACCGAGGTGAATGTTGGCCATTTCCGCCGCGAAGGGCGGATGGGGGTGGTGTGGTGACGGTGCGGTGGTGTGGGGAGTGGTGTTTGGGGCTCTGCGCACGCGGGTTGCCGTTGATGGTGGCCACGGTGGGACGCATGGTGGTGGTGGTGGTGCCTGCCTGCGACAGCTCGTTGACACCACTGGCGTGGCTGCTGCTGCTGCTGTGGTTGCTACCGCCGCCGCCGCCGCTGCTGCTGCTGCTGTCAGCCGCGTGCGCTTCCATGGCGTTGACTTCCAGCAACAACGACTTCGACATGGCGAAGGACTCCTCGAACGCAGTCGGCTCTGCAAACCGACTCCGCGCCAACCTTTCATCGGCTGCAACAGGCGCGGCAACACCACCAGCTGCTGCGTTTGTCACGTCGGCGTCGCCAGCATTGGTGCCAACACCAGCACCAACACCTCCTTCGTCATCGAGGCCACTGTCAAGGTCAGACGGCAGGAACTCCGTGAAACGCGGTGGCTGACGGTTCAACAAGTGATGCACAGCCGGGTGCGCCTTCGCATGGCTGCCTGCCTGCTTCACCACGGCCTTCGCTGGGGCCGGCAGATCCACCTGACACCGCAGCAGCATGCCAGCATACAAGGCAGTCGCTGCGTCGTGATGACCCAACTGAAACAACGTGTGGGCAACCTTGCTGCCAAGAAACACAACAGTGGCATGGGCCGGTCCAAGATCACGCAACGCCACGTCCTCTGCGCATTGATACGCGCCGATGGCCTCTTCTGTCCGCCCACTCGCGACCAGCACGTCGCCGATGGAGGCGATGCAATTGGCAGCCCGAAACCCAGGGCCCGTAGACTTTGCGTCAGCGCCAGCGGAGGCGTTGGCGTTTGTGATGTGGACGTGCACGGCCAATGCGCGTTGGTAGTGGTCCAGGGCTTCTTGGAATTGGCCTGTGTGGGCATGGAGGTCAAAGAAAAAGGGCTCCATATCATGAAAAAAACAACCACGCAACAACACAACGACACAGACACCAAACCAGGGACACGGCAAAAGGTGGTTGTGTCCTTCCGTACCTTTGTCGTGAAGGAGTTGGCCGTAGACCATGAGCGCGTCTGCGGTGTGAACATGCTGCCACAAGCCAAAACAGTGGGGAGCATAGCAGAAAAGCAGAGAAAAAAACTTGAGTGACAAACGGAAACCTGTGCACAAGGCTGTTGCAGCAAGCGACGCACCTTGGACCCATACAACGATGTGCATAGGCTCAACAATCGCCTCCCAACAACGACAGCTTCTTCCACTTGCCCTTGTTGCCTCAGACACGATACCATTGTCGAAGCCACGCCACGTTGTAACTCCTGTGTGTTAGGGCACACGGCAAGCACCCCCCCCCCCCCCCCCCCCCAGGTGAATGGGTGAGGACACGGCAGAAGAAAACAGGTGGTTGACTAACGATGCGATGCTTGCGTACCCCCCAGTCATTCGCAATGGCCACACGCAGACATCGAGCGACGAGAGCCAGACACTCTTCAAACTTGCCCTGCAGCAAAAACAATTGCCTGGTGCAACAAAAACAACACAACGAAAACACCAGGGAACGTCAGCCAGCGGTAACCAATGCACACGCTTTACAAGGTACGCTGGACACGACGCACGCAAGGTTTGAAGCCGCGTTCACTGTAAGCTTGTGCTCCGGTCCCAATCTCCTCTCTCGCCACTGCAACGCTGCAACGACGTGTGCATGCGCGGCTGGAACGTTCTCCAAGTACTGCGTCCAACCATGGACACATGCACGGCCACACAGATCAGCCGCCTTGGCAGCATAGCAACAGCCAACGATGGACGACGCACCTGAAACGTGCGACCAAGGTGCATGTGGCACGATCCCACGTCGCCACCATGTCGCTTCTGTACTCCCGTCACGTACGATACGATACGATACGATACGATACGATACAAATGCACACATGTGAGCCGAGTGTGCCGAAGTGTATCGATGGACACGCACCACACCAGGACGCACCATCCGACTCAGTGCCTCCGCAAACAGCGCCTGCGCATCTTCGTACTGCCCTCTCCGGAAATGAAGTTGAGCTTTGTGTTGCAGGCAGGTGATGGCGCACTGGGCAATGGCACGGGTGTCCCACACCTTGGGATGATCCGCGATGAACAAGGATGCACTGGCCAAACTGGCAATACAGCACAATGGACCACCGTGAAACCCACCCCAATCCAATCGAACACACACACACCAAACGGCAAGACAGTGTCTCTGTCAGTCCTTGCAAACGCCATGCAACAAAGGCAGAGGGTGCGAGAAGCAGCTGTCGCAGCTGGACAAACACACACACACCACACACCACACACCACACACACGCACTACTCGAGTGCAGCTCCATGACGGCGTCGCTTCACGTGTACTTCCGCAATGAGAACCATCGAGTACAACAGGCGTACGTCATGTGGACCGCGGTGCTGCACAATGTAGCGGACGCTGTCAACAGCCAACGCTACTGCAGCGGAAAAGTTGCCAGCTTGAAGCGCTTCATCTGTTGCGCACAAGCGGGCCACGCACATGAACAAACCTAGCATCCATCGATGCAACCACAAACATCGAGACACGCGAGCAGCTGCCGACACAAGCAAGCAGCAGCACACGCACTGGCCTCTGACTGAAGACGAAAAATCTCTTGTTCCATGTCTTCCTCGGGACGTCGGAGCAGCTCCGCAGCTGAGGCCGCCTTGAGACTGCCACCACCACCACCACCACCACCACTCATGCTCCCACGGCTACTCATGAATGTGGCCTTGGTGTGGGCAGCACTAGACGCTTTCTGAAGGGTCCTGCGCTCTTGGCGTCGCCCAGGTGTGCACACATCGCAGTTACGGTACGTTCGGTGCCGAACAGTGTCCTCTTCGGGGAGAAACCGAGCCAACGAGCTGCCTTTGTGAACCAATCCAGACGCGGTTGATGCGGGTGTAGCAGCACCCAGTTGGTGCTTCGATCCGTGACTCGATACCGAGGCGGCCGCCCGCAACGACTTCCGCGTGGACGAATGGCTTCGCAAGCTCCTAACACTGCCCATCGGCCGCTCCCTACGCCCCGATACGCGGACCGACATGAGACGCGCTCGCGTTCGGCGTGACGGTTGCTTTGGATTGTTGCGTGCTTGCACATGTCCAAACCCGTCGTGCATGTGTTTCAGAACTAGTTACTTTTCACAGCGGCAGGCATGTGCAGTGAGTGCGTAGTGGCTTTCGCTTTGAGGATGGCTGATGCAAGGTGCGTGTCGGCTGCGTGGTGGGCGTGTGCGTTCGCATGCTTGGTACATGGTGTATGTGCAGGGGATGTGTCACACTGTGGGTCGTGTGGCGTGTGGTGCGCCTGGCCACGGGTTGGGATGTGTGTTTTGTCTGCTCATGACCAGAGCGACACCACCTGCACCCCCAGCGCGTAAGCGCTCGGGTGCGAAGGGCGGAGGTGGACGTCGTCACAACGTATCCGACTCTCTTCGTGCTGCGCATGGACAAGCAGAGAACCTGCAACGACTGGCTGTGGCGGCGGAGTATAGAGACCTGGGTCGTGTTCCCCCCCGGCATGTGTTTGTGATGCCGTCTCCGCAGTCGTTTCGTGTGTTCCATGGCGTGATTTTCGTCGTGCAAGGCGCGTACGCTGGGGGCGTGTTTCGCTTCAAGATCACACTGGCCGAAGAGTACGCGCATGCGCGCGCGTGTGTGTCGTGGGTGTTGTGAGTTCTCATGACTGACTGCTGCCCGTCATCTTGCAGCTACATTGGCGCCACAGAACCACCCCGGGTAGAATTCCTTGACTTTGTGTTTCACCCGCTCGTTCGACCGCATCGTCCCTACCGTGTGCAACTCCGTGAGAACTTTCCTGAATGGAAACGTGGCCGCAAGTGCTGTTTGAAGGAGGTGGTTGTGTTCGTGAAGAGTATTTTCTTCTCTTCGATTAGTGGCAACACAGAAGCCCCCTTCAACCCGGAAGCTTTGCACAGGTGCGTTAGTGAACCCTACGGGAAAAAACCAGCGCTTCCCTTTGCGTTTCCCTTGTGCCTAATCCTACGTTGCATTCGTGTCCCCTCTTCTTGGGGGGGCTGTGTCTCTTTCTTTCTCCGCAGCTTCCGCTCCAGCAAACTAGAGTACCAGCAGCATCAACGGGACTGCGCAACTGCTGCAGCCGAGGCATTGGACCAACGTTCCAAGTCCGGTGTGGATTCGTCGTTCGCGATCCCACTTGAAGCCCCTGACAGCAGCAAGGTTGCCAAGGCGAGACGTGCGCTTGGCCTCAGTGGCAACATGTCACCGGTGTGTCATGTGTGTGGTGGCACCCCATGCGTGTGTAGCAACGCGTGTGCTGTGCTGACTTGAGAGCGTTGTGGCTGCTGTTGTGCAGGACATGAAGTACATGCAAGACCTTGCTTCTGGGCGCTTGGAGGAGCAGCTCAAGTCGGAGCCGCTGCCGAAACGTGCGTTGCGAGTCGCGACAGGCTCCGCTTCGCCTTCTCGATCTCCCACCAAAGCCAAAGGAACGCGAACGGCACAGTTGAGTAAAGAAGCAGCGCACCACGTGAAGGCTCGAAGTGCGCCTAGTCGTGCTGGTCCAGCCTCAGGCTCAGCCCCCGCCTCTGATGCGGTGCCTGGTGCAACGTCTGGTGCCGGGGCCGGTGCCGGTGGAGATGCTGGCGCTGGTGCTGGTGCAAAATGAAACATAGAAAAACAACAAACTGTAACCAAAACAATGTTGGCTTGCATGCCGCATTTCGTGCACAGCTCTGTTGTGGATGGAGCCAAATGAACAAATGGAGCAGCGATACAGTGTCAGCCTTGACTTCGACGCCGCACCAGAGCGAACAGTACATGAGTCCCCTTCGATCTCAAGTGCGTTTCTTGCTCCACTTTGCACACGGAGAAGGTGCATGACGGTGCGTGTTTCCACAGGTCGATCAGATGTGACAGTCGTCGCGCCTCGAGTCTTTTCAGCCTGGACGTTCCAAGTGCACCCTTTACCTACGTTTGACAGTGTGGATACTGCCCAAGCTCCTGTCCGCGTGCGCCACACAGTTCCCACCAAGCCCGCCAAGAACAAGCCTCGGCGCCGATCTGTGCTGTACCAAGTGTTGCCCCCTTCTGACGACAGCCACATTGCCTCCCTTCCGGATGGCCACAGTCCTCCCACAAAGGCCGACGCTTCCAAAGAAACCCATGGTGCGTACAATGCCTTCCATCATGGCGAAGGTGAAGCAGTGGGGACCGTCGAGCTGAAGGCAGCGGGTGACACAACCCACAACCCCAACCCCAGCCCCGCATCGCGCACGGTCACTGCTCCTGCTCCTGCTCCTGCTGCTGCGTCTGCTGTTGCATCTGCACCGTTGAGGCTCCCCACAACAACCGCACACGCGCATGCTACTGGGCACGCACCCGTCCTGTCCAACACGTGCCTTGCGCCTGGGCCAGCGTGCGATGGCGGCACCACTGGCAGTCTTGTTGTGGGCGGGTACCATGCCGCCACTGCGTTCAGCATTGCTGCCCCACCCCCAGTGGTATCACCACCACTGCAAGCCAGCCGGCAGCCACACGCCAACAACACAAGGTATGCGCCCAGTCTCACGCTCCCGACCGCGGATGCTTCCTCCCTGTACCGTGCCGCGTGTGTGTCAAGCATTGCACCATCACCCCCACCGCCTCCTGTCGAGGCGTACACTGCGTGCGTGGGAGATGTATTGAGGCCACCCGCCGCGCCTCCCATGCTCTACCACGCTGCCAGCACCTCTAGCATCATGTCGGAACACGAGTGTGCCGGTGCAGGGCCCGCCAGTGCTGACTCCACGCACGTGGACATGGGCATGGACATGGAGTTGGACGTGGACGTGGACGTGGCTGGTCTGGACGCCGCGTATCGAGCGTCTGAGCCCGCCCTGGCATTGGTACAACCTGGTTCGCGCTACCACTCTGCAAGCATTGTGAGCATCAAAGAAGCAGATGTGGGTGCGGTAGTCCCGCCCGCAGCCTCTGTTGCCGCGCAGTGCCCCGCCGCTGATGCGTCAGCTGCTGCGTTGACGTCGGCGATGGGCGATGGAGGCATGGGGGCAGATGACGGCTATGGTGTTCTTTGCGATCCAGCTGTTCGACGCGAACCTACAGGTGGCGGCTCAAACGACAAGCCGGTTAGGGCAGCGCATCCAGATGAGGACAACGCGTATCACCCACATGTAACCAACCTGGCAGTGGGACATGTGGGAGCATCCGTGTACTCCTTTGGCGGAGCCGGTGGTGTGTTGGATGGCCATTCCCATGTGCCAACTCCGATTCGTGGCACCTCAGCAGCAATCAACTCTTCGAGCAACGGTGTCATCCAAGCTGATGCCGCAGCATACGTGGAGGGCAGCATCGACGCAGGACGTGGGGCGAGTGACGTGATTGTGGCAGCGGATGAAGCCGCACACACTGCCAGAGTCGCACGACCAAACTTTTCGGCACAATACCGGTGGAACGAAGAGTTTCAGTCTCTCCTGTCTCGCCCGTTGTCGAAAGACGAACGTGCTCGACGTCTACAGGTGCGTGGAAGACACGGTTGGGGTGGAATGGGCGCTGTTTGGCGGTGATGTGACACAGGCACTGCACCGTGCGGAATTGTGTCCGTGCCACGTTTGCGGTTGTGGTGTGGTAGCAGGCATTGGAGCAGGAGTTCCGTCGTGTTGCCGTACCGATTGCCAAGCTCTTGGTGTTGGAGTCGAATCTTCCCTCCCACGAACGCACCAGCAGCCGGTTTTTGGCATCCGGTGAATTGGGTGGGCGTGCTGGGGGCAACAAGTACCTCGTTCCCCAAATCGATCGCGAGCGGGGGCTGTTCTTCAAGATGTGCGACAACGAAGGCATATACGGTGACGTGTACACTGCTCACAAGGTGTGTCAGCGGCGGCAACTCGTCGTGCATGGCACACCATGTTGTTGTGACCCTGTTGTTGTCGGTGCGTTGTGTGCTCTGCGCATGTCCGTGCAGGCTGCGAAGCATGACTTCAAAGGCGCCCAAGCTTTGTTGGATGCCGCCGTTCCCGGCCTGCACTTTCCACTCACGGCACTGGTGTCGTACCTGGGCCAACGGGTGCTGGTGCAGAGCTGTGTGCCCATCAGTGACTCCAAAACTCTGCAGTACGGGTCGTGTGACGGCGGCGTTCACGCCACCAACAGCAACCCGGAGTTGGATGCCCTCATGACACAGCTTGGCCGCCGTCTCAACTTGGCGCCACATTTGTGTGGGAGCCTGCCAGCCCAAGCCACACTGCATACGTGCACCGACTTGGAGGGCCACTTGGGGGCTGATGGGCGGTTCTACGCTGTCGACGCTGCACGCCTCATGCCACCTGCCTTTCCGCTGTTCGGAGAAACCACGACGGCCAACCCCAATGCGGCGGTGTTCACGCAGCTCCTGCGTCCCGAGTTTGTGCGCCGTTGGTCACGCCCGTTGTGTTCCGACGCTGTGACGATGTTCGCAGCCGTGCAACCGGACGGAGGCGAAGCCAGTAGCGCGGAAGTTCTACAGGCGACGCGGCACTTGACACGGCACACCGTGCCCGCGTTTGCAAGAGATGTTCTGCCGTCCATCACCACCTGCAGTGCGCTTGTCGAGAAGATGCACGCATCGGGGATTAACGTGCGGTACCTAGGTCTGCTGTGGAAAGTTGTGACCACTGGATACCCGCAGCACCCGCAGCACCAGCAGTCACAGCACCAGGACACGATGCTGTCTGTTGCACAACGCACGCGCTGCCAGCGCTTGCTGTTTGCAGAGATGGCGGCGCGATGTCACAAGGAATGCGTGGAGTTCAACTGGCTGTTGGTGCGCGCACGCGAGGAGCGCGTGTACCAGACGGTCGCAGCTGTGCTGTTCAACCTCCTGACCGGCAACACAGCCCACCCACAGGTGGCTGACTACTGGCAGTGCGGCCTCCTGCCGCTAATGTGCAAGAAGTTCGTGGGCCTCTCGCCCCTTCCTTGGAGCCATGTGGTCGCCCTGCTTGAGCCGCTCATGCCGGTGGTGTGGCGGCGTGCTCTTGTGATACTCGGCATGCAAATCACCCAATCACCGCCCTTACAAGGCCCCAGCCATGTGGTGCTGGGGTGCCGCATTGCGTTTCCGACGCTGAACCACACCCCGGTGGCGACTCGGGATGCCATCACGGCGTTGTTGGCCGACATTCGACGGCGCACCAGTGTGTGCGAGGCGCGGACGGACGGCGACCTCCTCGCAGTGCGCTCCGACAGCGCCCGGCGTCAGCGCAGTACGAGCGTGGTGTCCGTGAGCGATGCGACAAACAGCGCACACCTGGCGGCAACGACGGTGACCTCCGCGATCTCCGACTCGCACGACGGCAGCGCCTCTCACGACGGCAGCGCCTCTCGTGACGGCAGCGTGGATGTTGTTGGTGTGAGTGTCGTGCGTGACGCCATCTCCCTTGGACAGTTGTACTGCCAAGACGGACAGTATGAGCAAGCCGAGGCATGGCTGCAGGCTGCCATTCGAGTGTGCGTCATGGAAACCACAGACAGCACGGCTACGACTGGCAAGGCCACGAGCACCGGGGCTGGTCGCAGTTCTGGGCCTGCCATCGTGCACGGTGCTGTGTGCGGCGTGAGTGACAGCGATGATGACGATGGAGGCGATGCCACCACAGCATGTGTGGGTGTGGGTGCTGGTGGGGGTGACAGAGACGAAGACGAAGACGAAGACGAAGACGAAGACGAAGACGCCGCTCTTCTGTCTGGCATCATCGCACGCCAGCGTGGCGCCGGTGCCAACTTTTTGTTGCTTGGCCTCGCCTTCCAGTCACTCCGTGCCGTCTACGAGTCTCGATCCGTGTGCTGCCCTCCCACAGACGACCCACCTACTACCGACACCAAAGCCGAAGCCCAAGCCAAGGCGAATGATGGAGCAGGCTCCGACAGAGATGAGGAAGCTGCACAAAAGTGGGCTGCCAACAGGGCGTATGGATACCTGTGCAAGCTGCTAGAGCCCGAGCACACTCCACAAGGTAGCCCCACGTCCGAGCCTGAGTCGTCTCCACCGTTGCGGCTTGCGACTGTCATGCAGAGAGTGGACTTGAGTCCAGCGCATGGGGAAGAAGTGGTGCAGGTGCTGGTGAGCACGTTGGACTTCTTGGTTGCCTACAACCGCAATAAGAGAACGTCGTGGGATGGGAGTGAGGGCAAGGCAGCAATCGCGAAGGTAGTGACGCATATTGCTTTGGAGCAGCATGTGTGCCTGGACACGCTGTGGCGGCTGCTGACTCGCCTGTCAAAGAAGTTGACGGAGGATTCGAAGTTTGATGAGAGCTTTGAGATGATGCAGCTGGCATTGCACGTGTGCGAGTTGGCACAAGGGGAACACGGCTTCCGCGATGAGCAAGCGATCATGCTGCTGAATTCGTTGGGTGCGGTGCTCAGGTGAGAAGTGCATTGCAAACTGAATCATGAATGATAGATGGCACCAGCAAAGATAGCGTGTGGTCCTGTTGCGTGATGTGATGCACCAGCCGAATTTTCGATTGCTGTCGCTGCACCCAACCCACTGTGCATGCCTTGAACGTGTGTGGCTTGTTGTGCAGGTATCGAGGGGAGTACCATCTTGCTGAGGTTCATATGAAGCGTGCGCTGACGCTCTCATCACCAGACACAGAGGTCATGGCAAGCACATGCAACAACCTCGGGAATTTATACCAAAACACACACCGGTGGCAAGATGCAGTCAACATGTATGTCCATGGCTTGTGTTGCACTGGATGTTGTCTGCGAGAGTGTGTAACTGTACGACGGTATCACAGGTATGCGCAAAGCATCGCAATTCGACGAGCATTGAACGTGAGAGACGAACGAGTGAGGCCACTATGCAACCTGGCGATGTTGTACCTCTTGCATGACCTGCCCATGAAAGCTGCACCGCTGTTGCTGGATGCCCTTGATGTGTGTGGGATCAGCGTCACCCAGCTCGCGCGTGGATGTTTGCCTGATGCCAAAAGAGATCGCCTAGAAAGTGTGGCTGGCTTGGCATTGGACTACTATGGAGTGTTGCTACTGGCCCAACAGCGCTATCCTATGGCAGAGTGCGTGGCCCTATCATCGTGTTTCACACCTTTATTCCCATGTGTGCATTGGTGTGCCTGGTTCTTTGCTCAACGGCTCAGCGTTGTGTGTGTGCGGTTGTTGCTACTGGGACTGCCACTTGTTGGTTGTCACCCTCGGTTGCTGTGTGTGCTTTGGTGGTGGCGACCCCTCCCAGATACGTTGCACGTCTCGCGGTTCATGTGTACTCCCGCGTTCATGGCCCTCAACAGGTGTTCACCGCCCGTGCCCAGTGCAACTTGGCTCGGATTCTCACTGCCCGCGGCAAGTTCGAGGAGGCATGGGGGTTGGTGCAGCAGGCTCGAGACGTCACGCAGGCACGGTACAAAAGGCTGGCGCACATTGAGGTCGGCCACGTGTTGCACTTCACCGCTCTTCACCACATGGAGCGCGGGCAGCATGCACTAGCTGTGGACACGTTCCGCTCCGCCGTACACACGTACGAACACAGCTACACGCACTCGCAGGTGCCACCCTCGCGCAACCTATTCTTGCACCTGGCACACAGAGGTTTGACCAGCGCATTGAACCCGGGGCTGCATGTTGCCGCACGGCTCGGGGTGTCTTCGATTGATGAGCTCGCTCAAACCCCCGACACCAAAGAAGGACCGTTCCCCGGTCAAGATGCGAACCTTCAGCTCCACCTGCCGCCGTCATCGCGAACCACGTGCGTGTCGCTGTTTTCTTGCTGTGGCGGGGGGGTCCTGAGAAGGATTTGATGCCGTGTTGTGTGCCGTGTTGGTGTCGGGGGCGTTTGCATGCATGTACGGTGGGTGGGCATTCCCTCATACCAGATATGTGTGTGTTTTGTCAATGTGGGTGTGGGTGTGGGTGTGGGTGTGGGTGCGGGTGTGTTTGTATTTGTGCTGGATGTGGACCCAGGTACTGTTCTTTGGTACTGCGCTTGCCACCCCCGACCCGAGATGCTCTCTGGGCCTTTGTTCGGCGTCGGCTAGGCTCGTGGAGTGACCACATCTTTTGTCAAAAGCCCGACAACTACCACATCACGTTGCTGTCCACCCTGTCGCACAACGCCCATGATGCGGCACTCCTGCCGCGTGCTCGTCGTGCTTTCGTCAGCGCGTGCCACGCATGGCTATGCCCAAGCCGTTCCCCAGATTGCTCAGCGTCGGGACAGTGCTCTCAGTGTCACGAGCAGGACTCTCGTGGAGGTGACATCGGTGCTGGTGCTGGTGCTGGTGCTGGTGCTGGTGCTGGTGCTGGTGCTGGTGCTGGTGCTGGTG
>Ga0213833_1000673_pt1 | contig 30187 bp, 32 predicted proteins | sample SWATP21_FD_160575 | JGI IMG/M metagenome (GOLD analysis project Ga0213833, IMG submission 160575) | Coastal seawater microbial communities from Marineland, Florida, United States - SWA TP2 #1 | ecosystem: Environmental > Aquatic > Marine > Coastal | place: USA: Florida | collected 2016-08-14 | reverse complement strand
GGGGGGGGTGTGGGGTGGGGGGGGGGGGGGGGGGGGGGGGGGGCGCCCCCCCCCCCCCCCCCCCCCCCCCCCCCCGTGTGGACGGTGCCATGTGGGTGTGGCAGGCTACCAAGCTCAAGTACTGCGCGGAAGCGATTCCCATGGTCTCAAAAATGGCGGTAGGTTGGTGCAGTGACCGCCGTGGCTCGCGACGGCTGTGGTGGTCGTGGTTGTGGTGGTGGGGGTTGGGGGTTGGGGGCCGTTTTGTTGTTTTTCTCCTCCTGGCAAAGGCCACTCCGTAGAACGTCTGGCACGCTCACACTGCCTGCTCAGGCTGGCATCCAAAGCTCCGACCCGGCTGTGATATTGGCAAACATCCAGCTGGTGTCGAAGCTGTTGGGCATCTCCATGGAGTTCACCTCCTCCACGCTGCGTAACGAGGTGGCACCCACGCTGTTGAACATCTGGCATGCGGTGTCCGAGTGGAACATCCCTGTCATCTTGTCGCAGTTTTTGGCCACGGGCTTCGGACTGGGTGCAGACACCGTTGCATCGCGACTCATGCGCAACCAGATTGTGGTGCGTATGGGGGTATGGGTGTGGGTGTGGCTGTGGTTGTTGGGGGGAGGGGCGGGAGCGAGTGTGGGATGTGTTCCCGAAGGGAAGGAGAGTGCTTTGTTTTGTTCGTTTCTGCGGCAAACACGCACCATACGACTTTCGCTCGTTGGGAGAATGAGGTCTCACTGTTCTTTGTTTTGTTTTGTTTTTTTGTTGTTGTTGTGTGGATGTGGTGCCGTGGTGCTGTTGCACTGCTTCAGGCCGCCGCGATGGATGCGTTGTACTTGTACACCCTGGGACCGCAGGTGCCACACCTGCCTCCCTCGTCACCGTGGCACGATAACAGCAACTGGATGCGAACGAAGAAGTGCGTGCCGTGCAGCCAAATCGACACTGGTGGTGGTGGTGTTGTGGATGTGTGTGTGTTGTGGCTGCGACGTCCCCTGACGAGTGGCATGTACTACGCTCGTGACGTCCCCAGGCCGCTGCTGGAGCGCCATGCCGTGTCCAACCTGAAGACTCACCTCTCTCAGAACGCCGACAAGGAGGTGCGTCGGTGCTGGTGGCAGCCGTCGTTGAGCATGCATGCGGTGGTTGCTTGCTTGCTTGCTTGCTTGCTGGGTTGCTTGGTTGCTTGGTTGCTTGGTTGCTTGGTTGCTTGGTTGTTTATTTGGGGAGTCACCCTGTATGCCTGTGTTGCCGTGCTTGCCAACGCGCGATAGATTCGAGCCAACGCCGCTCGGCTTCTGGCTGCTATTGCTTCCAAGCACAAGCACCCGTGGCTGTTTTGCAACGCCCAAGACGTCATGAGTGCTGTTCTCGCTCGGTTGAAGTTTCCGCAGGTAACTGCCACCGTGTGCATGCGAACTGGCGCAAACGCCGTTCATGTTGTTTGACTGCCTATTCCATGGCAGGAGTTTCCGAGTGTGCTTGAGCCCACGACCTTGCTGGCGAGTGTGCTCGTGGGCGATACCCACACGTTTCACCTCACCAAGGCGCAGTTCGATACGGTGCGTTTTCCACTTTGTTCGATGCAAGCCCAATGCTGTTGTGCTTGTGTCGTGTTGTGTTGTGTTTTCGCATTTGGGGAACTCACAACACACTGTTGTGGGTGTTTCCCGTGCGCCCTTGCATTGCAGCTCAAGGGTATGGAGCTGCTCGGCGTGTGTGCGGCGATGCTGCAGCAGCCTGCCTTCCGTTTGGGAGAGGAGGGCCCGGGCGTGATTGCCAACGTGTGTGCGGCCCTTGCGAAGCTGCTGCCTTGGACCCAATCGGATCCAAGTGTGGTGAAGCTGGTGGTAGATGTGATGCAAGCCAAGTGCGTGACTGGTGCTGGTGCTGGTGCTGGTGCTGGTGCTGGTGCTGGTGCTGGTGCTGGGTTGTACGCGACACGCGTGCGTCGTTTCAACGTCTTCACGCCTTGTGTTGTCGGGCTGGGCTGCAGGGAGTTTTGGGAGGGAAGCGAAGACCACAAGTATGCCGGCAAGGTGGCTATTCAGTCTGCGATATCGTGCCTGCGTGAGATCGTGAGGTGTGTTGGCGGTGTGCTCTACATTGTGGAAACGCTTGCCCAAGAAAGGGAGCTGTTGGCTCGGGCTACCCATGTTGGTGTGTGACCACCACTCTTCTTGTGGAACTGCAGGTTCAACGCCGCCGCTGCCACTTGGCTTGTGGACAACACGCAAATTCTCGACGTGATTCAGGTGCGTCCGCCAAAAAGAAAGGGATGGTTGTTGTTGCTGCTGGGCACGTTTGCTTCATGTAGTTGGGTTGGGGCAAGCGCATGTGCCCGTCATTGTTTCGCTGCCGCTCGCGTTATCGCTCCTTCCGCTCCCATCACACCACTCCGTGCGATCGTGTCTCGTGGCGCGGTGAATGGTTGCGTGTGTGGGTGTGTGCAGACATACTTTGCAAAAGTGGAGCACAAGGGTCTGCGGCTGTCAGCTGCCAAGCTGTTGTCGAGCCTTGCACGGGGCGGGGCGCAGCAGGTGAGTTAGCTGGTGGTGCATGCCGTGTGGAAAAAGCTGACGTTCAGTGTGGCATGGCATACACCCATGGGCGCTTGCTAACGGCTTTGTGGGGTGCGTGCTGTGCTCCGACACATGTACTTGCAGAAAGTCGTCTGCAAGCGTGGAATGGTCGCGGCACTGGTCATGTTGATGCAGAACGATGATGTGCTGCAAACCCGAATCGCTGGGCTTGTGGACGGTTTGACCAAGGCCGGTCCACTCCAAGTCAAGTGAGTGCTGTCGGTTCGCGCTTCGATGTTGTGAGCTGCATGCGAGTTTGTGTGCATGCGTGTGTGCTGCTGCTCCGCAGCTGTGAGGGTCGTTGTCATCATGTGGACTCGTGCCCCTTTGTAATGGCCTGTACCTCCTTTGTGTGTGTTGCCACCACCATCACTGCCTCGTGTTTCTTGTTTACATGGCGCGTTTCGTCACAGGGAGCTCGTGGCTCGTGGCGTCGTCCCAGCTCTTGTCAAGTGTCTGGGATTGCTGCGCGCGCACGATGCCATGCTGGCGGAAATGTACGTCATGGACATGTGTGTGTGTGTGTGTGGGTGGGTGGGTGTGGGGCTGGGTGTGTGTGGGTGTGGGTGTGGGTGTGTGTGTGTGTGTGTGCGTACGTGTGTTGTGTTGAAGTGGCCATGTGCCTTTGGTTTCTCACCGCCGCTGTCACGTTGTTGTTGCTGCCGTTGCTGCTACCGCTGCCGTCAGCTACAACTTCATTGGCACCACGTACAACTTTTCCATTGTCCACCACTCCTTGTCGGCCCTCAACAACATCCTCACGGTTGGAAAAACGGTGCGTCTGTGTGATTGGGCTGTGCCAACGGGGTCTGTGGTCCGTCGAGTGACGCTTGCGCACCTGCTGCGCCGCAGGCCAAGTCTGATGGACAACCGAACCCTTTCGTGTCCCACTTTTCCACGGAAACAATCGCCGGCATTCGGTCCCTTCTTGTTGTGCTGGTGCGCCATGCCGTGTGTGGTGTGAGGTCGGTTGGTTGGTTGTGATCAACGTTGTGGCTCCCTTTCGTGCCGATGCACACAGGCTGAAGAGCGGGGCACGCGCCACTTTAGCAGCAGCCAGGCTGCTTCGGAGTCGGGTGACATTGCTGCTCAAGTCACGGCACTGATGACCAATGTACGTACGCACGCCAACGTTGGTTTACGTGTTGTGCCCGGCCCACTCTTCCTCCATCGTCGGTTCTTTCTTCTGACGCCTTCGTCTTCCTGGCCTGGTCTTCTTTTCGTTTTTCGTTCAGATCCGTACGGAGCACAACGAAGCTGCGGCTCTGGGGGTCGCGGTGAGCGCGCAACTGGTGCGCCAAATCGACCAAATCGGCGTCATGTGGAAGGTACGCACGCGTCTCGCGTCTCGTTCGCGAGCACGCTCGAAACACGGCGGTGCAGGTGCCATGTGCCTGTGTGTGATGGGTGCCCTGCTATGTTGGGAGGGGTGTGCATGATGGTGTGTTGTTCCGTTGCCTTGGATTTTTTGCCGTTCCAGGCCGCCATTGCCAAGTGGGCGATGCTCGAGTCTGGCATGCCTCTGGACAAGGGTGGTGATGTGGCCATGGGCGCTGACGCATCCAACATGTTTGATGTGGCGTACCACACTCTTGCTGCGAACACGGGATACGTACGTTGCTTCTTGCCCGTACATGTTGTGTGTGTGCTTGTCATTGGTGCTGGGCATGTTTCTGTGTGTTGTTGTTTTTGTGAGTGGAACACCTGTCGCAACGCACACTGTGTGCGGCTGATCGTGGCTGTCCGCATGGTCTTGTTCAGGTCAAGGTCAAGGCTGTGTATCGCCCAACCGTCGGTGCAGATGCTGGCCTGGGTGTTGGTGCGGGTGCAGGTGTGGGTGCCGGCGGGATCGTGGGTGCCGCGGCGTCTGGTATCATGCGCGAGGCCAGCTTCACGGTGCGTGCCAACGTCGCTTGGCAGAGCTTGCGAGCCGAGTGCATCCGCCAGTTTGGAGTGCCTGTCCACGTACGTCATGTGGTGCGCCTTTGTGTCGCTGCGACGAACAAGCCACGGTTTGGCGTCTGCTTGTCGCGATTGCTTAGTGTCTGTGCGCGTGCATCGATGCTGTCCTTGCGTTGGAGTCCGCGTCCTCACAGTGTGGTGCGACTTGAGTTTTTCTTTGTTTTGTTTTTTGTGTTGTTTTGTTTGTTGGTGGTTCGTGGTGTTGTTTGTGCGGTTTGCACCGGACCGCTTCTCCTCAGCTGCAAGTGGAGCGCGCTGATAGGTCCCTCATCACCGTGAACTCCCAACGGGTTCTCACAGATGCCATTGCAGAGGTGCAACGCTCGTCGGGGCGGGTGCTCCACATCTACGTCATTGACGAGTACGCGATGGGGGCGGCACGACCACCACCGATGGAACACCGTGGGCTTCCACCGAAGCGCGTGGCGATCACGAAGCTGGAGAACCAGGGGTTGAACATGAGTGCCTCGGAGATGTCACGGTTCGTGTCTGCCTGCCTGCCTACCTGCCTGCCTGCCTGCCTGCCTGCCTGCCTGCCTGCCTGCCTGGGGCGAGTTGTGGGGAGGGGGGAATGACATTGTTGTTGCCAAGCGCGGGGACTTATGCCTCTTTGCTTGTGGTCGCACACGCGTGTGTGGTGGTGCTCACGCCATGTTGGAAATGGCATGGGCGGGTATCTGGCTTTTTTTTGTTTTTGTATGGGCTGCAGTATCTACGACTTCTTCGCGCGCAAGGTTGGCAAGACTCGCGGCATGAACCGGAAGCAGTTCGCTGATAACATGCGGTGCGGTCATAGTGTGCCCCCATGCCCCACTGCGCTGCAACCGGGAGCATTTCGTGCACATGAGGTGCTCACCAGTTGGTACTACCATGTTGTTGTTGCCCCACATGTGATGTCGCTGCTCAGATCGCTCAACGTGTCGCGCATGGATCACATCAACGCGCTGTTTGACGTCTTTGATGTCAACAATGATGGGGAAGTGTCGTATGAGGAGTGTGTGACTGGTTTGGCTTTGTTTCAGCGCGTACGTGTGTGGAGTGTGTGGATGTTGTGTGGCGGGGTGCACGTTGACACGTTTGCTCCAGGGATCACTGGATGACCGGCTCCAAGCGGTCTTCAAGGTGTACGACATCAACAACGACGGTGAACTGGAGGGCCCGTACGTTTGCCCCCTCGAACCGCCTGTGATGTGGTGTGGCGGTGGGGTGGGTGTGGATGCGTGCTCACATGTGTGTGGGGCAACGCCGCGGCGCTGTGGAAACTGTGGTGTACGAACTGTGGCGCACGACAGCGAGTTGTTCCAGTTCGTCAAAGCCTCCACTGGCTACGGCGACGCCGTGTGCTGGCAGCAGGTACGCCCCCCTGCGCTCACGCTGCACAAACACGTACCGCCGCCCGCAAGAGCTTCCCTTTGTGCTCTTTCTCATGCGCAACTTGAACAACTGCTCCGCTCCTCGTGTGTGCTAACCTGTCGCGTGCGCATGTGCAGGTTGGGGCCATGCTGGCTGCTGGGGACCTCACGGGCAACCGGAAATTGAATCTGACCGAATTCATTCGCGCCGTGCAACACAACGATGCGTTGCTAGCTATGTACTGGATTCCATCTGGAGCCACTGGTCGTGGCGGTGTTGTCCGTGATGATTACTATTGAGCAGCTGTAGCGAGGGAGGTTGGGGTTGTTGCGAACTTGTGAATAGCCCGTCGATGTACATCGCGGCCATGTGCTTTGATTCCTCTTGAGCTCTGCCGGGAGTTCCTTCTCTTTCTCTTTCGAAGGCATGGTTGTCGTCCTTGACTCCGCCGTCCGCGTGCAGTGCGACACTGCCAGCGCCACGCAGACTTCGCGCGCGATTGGTGGGCGGCCTACCGTGGGCCCACTGGGGGCTGCGATGGTGCTTTTTATTGATTTGTTGCTTAGGAAAATTAATCTTCGTAGTGTGTCGGACCGCCCTTGTCAGAGCGGATCCACTTTTGTCCGTGCCTCACTGGCACTGCCCATCAAGCGACGGTGGGGTCGGAGCTGATGCTCCGCCTTGGAGTTCGAGCCGCGCCGTGGTTGCTGTTCCATGTGATCGCTGTGTTACAGCTGCTTCATGCGTCAGCCTTGTCTGATAGCGAGCCTGTGGGTGTGTGGAGCACGGGCAACGCCTTTGTGCCAGTCACGTCCGGGTTTGTTCCCTGGAATGCCGACGAGTGCACGGCCCTGAAGGATCTGTCCATGGCATCCAGCATCCCTGATGGTGCGGACGCAACGACGTGGGTGTCACCCATGGCGGTGACGGGATGCGACAGCTCCTCCGGCGTCGGGGCGGCGCTGCTGTGGGCGACGGTTGACCCCACTTCCCGGAGCTTCACCCACGTCACCACCGTCACTCCCAGCGATGGAACAAACGGGCAGCGATTCGGGTATGCCGTTGCCATGTCAGCTGAGTTCGTGGTGGTAGGCTCCCCGTGGGTGTCGACACATGCCGAATGGGGTGGCGCAGCCTACGTGTTCGTGTCGACCAACGCCACCGACGCATTCGCGCCGTGGACTCAGGTGGCCAAGGTGTTTCCACCCACGCCGTCCTACCGTGCATGGTTTGGGTCATCTATGGCGGTGTCCGGAACCACGATGGCGGTTGGAGCGGACCAGGAAAACAGCCAGCAGGGTGCCGTGTATGTGTTCAACATCACCTCCACCGGTGCCGGCCAAGTTGTGGTGGCCATGGTGGCCCGCCTGGTGTCGCCAGCGGCACATGCCGGCGCCGGTTATGGCAACGCCATCAGCATATCTGGCACCACCATGGTGGTGGGCGCGCGAAAGGAGGTTGTCGACTCCAGCAAGGGTGCCGTGCATGTGTACGACTGGTTTGGCGCGCAGGAAACGGTGCCTGCCAACGCATCAAATCCAGGTGCCGGCAACGTCACCACCACAGTGTGGGGGTGGCACCTGACTGGTTCCTTGCGAAGACCGGGTCAGTCGGGACGTGAGCTGGGTAACCACGTGTCGTTGGTGGGTGCCACACTTTGTGTCGGCGCGTGGTACTCGGATGGCACCGATGGGGCGGGACCGAAGGACAGTGGCGCTGCGTTTGTGTGGCAGCGCACCTCCGCCGCCGATCCACACACTTTCTCTCTCATTGCCTCCCTTTTGCCTTCAAACGCGTACGTCTCCACTGCCGTTGTGCACGTTTGATGTCACGCAACATGGTGGTGGTGGTGTGTGCTGTGGTTGGGTGATGTGGTGTGTCGTGGGGACGGCGTTGAGTTGACGAATACTGTTGAGGGTTGTCACTGCATTGCGGCGCGTTGTGTATGCAGTGCCACGGAGGACTTCATTGGCTACCGTGTCGCACTCAGTGAGTCTGGCTGCCTCGTGAGCGCCTACCTGTCCGATCCAAACGGTGCCGACAGTGGTGCAGCCTACCTCTTTGGTCCGCCTGCTGGAACCAGTGCGGTAGCCCAACAAGCCGGAGTACCTGGGGCCACTTGGGGCGAAAAGGCACGGTTGCTGCCCGTGTCACCCCAGACCAACCAGCAATTTGGCTTCACTGTTGCCGCTGCTGGGCCCACGTTCATTGCCACCGGTCGCACGCTAGATTCAGCCACGGGCTACACCGAGAAGCAGCCAGTGTACTTTCAAAAGGTGAAAGCTGGTGACGCTGCGAGGTATGATGAGCGACTGGGTTGGTGGGGTGGGATTGGAGGCGTGCATAGTGTAATGGTGTGGCAACTTTGTTTGCTGCTGGTTTGTTGTGCCATGGGGGGCTGCGGCGGCTTGCCCGTGGTGGAACATCATGTGGTTGGGGGTGAGCGGTTCGCAGTTACGACTACTACGCGACGAGTGTCGGGCTGTACGGCGATGTGGCTGTGGTCGGAAGCTACAAGGATGATGACAACGGCAAAACAAACAGCGGCAGCGCGTACATCTACGTTCGTGAGTCCGCACAACCGGACGCGGGCTACGTGTTCGCCCAGAAGCTGACGCCCACGGTGGCCGACAGCTACGACCACTACGCCTTTGCGGTGGATGTCGGTGCTATGTCCACCGTCGTCGTTGGTGCCTATCGGGATGACGACCAAGGATACAACACCGGCGCAGGTATGGATATGTGTGATGGTTGTATCTCACACCTCACCACCCCCCGCCTTTGCAAAACACTCGTATGCGTGCAATCATGCGTGCACGCGCACCATGTATCTCCACACGCGCGCACCCAGTGCCCGCACCCTACATTTTTATTTTTTTTGTTTTGTTGTTGACATGGCTTGTCTTGTTGGTGCGTGTGTGGTGTGGTGGCTTGACCTCCTCCGCGCCTCTGCAGTGTACATCTACGGGCCTGCGGGTGGCAGCCACAACAACGTGGCACCCGGCGACCGAAGGTGGACGCTCACAGACAAGCTGTCCATCGCTGGCAGCCAGGACCACGAGTGGTTTGGCGCCAGTGTGGCGGTGGATGAAGCCGGGCTCACGCTGGTGGCGGGCGCTCCCCACGACAACAGCCTGGCGGGTGCGGGCCCGGGGACGGCATACGTGTACGTCCGCACCGTCGCCACAGACGCGCTGAGCAACTGGACACAAGCCGCTGTGCTGGAGGCGTTCGATGGCTGGGACGGGGAGCACTTCGGTGACAGCGTGGCCATCTCCAGTGACGTGATTGCCGTTTCCGCGCCGTACGAGTACTACGGTGGTGCCGTGTACGTGTTTGGCCGCACCAACCCCGCGTCACCTTTCTCCACCTGGCAAACCGTGGCCAAGCTAGACACCGTGGGTGCCGCAGCCGGCACCGCCGGCTTTGGCTGGTCCATCGCCATGCGCGACGGCATTCTTGTCGCCGGCAACCCCTTTGATGATGAAGGCGCCTCAGACGCGGGCGCCGCGTTTGTGTTTGCCAGTGCCAACGCCACCCAGGCGCTGGCTCCATGGCGCCGCGGGCCGAAGCTCGTGCCAGACGACATCCAGACGCTGGACTACGGCGGCATCGCAGTCGGCGTGTCCAGCGCTGGGTTCATCATCGTCGGTGCACGCACCGCCAACGAGGGCGGTACGGACTCGGGCACCAGCTACCTGTATGCGCCGGTGGAGCCCGGGCGGCCGTGGGAGGCGTGGGACATGGTGTACCACCTTGTACCCGTCGACTCGCACGGCTACAGCGAGTTCGGCAGCGCCGTCGCCACGGACGGCTTGAACCTTGTGGTCGCGGCACATCGCGACAACACCCACGTGTCCACCTCTGGCGGCGCCGCCTACTTGCTTGACCTGCGCAACTTCGTGGCCAACCCACCCGAGACCCCCACCCCCACCCCGACCCCGACCCCTACCCCTACCCCTACACCTACACCTGTCCCCAACCGCCTACTGACGGACGCGTGGGCACGGGCGGGCTGCGGCGACGCCAACGTGCTCGCACCCTACCCCGTCCTCCTCCACGCCGGTGGCGCCGGTGGCGCCGGTGGCGCCGGTGGCGCCGGTGGCGCCGACGACACAGCGCTGTTCATCCCTCCCAGCGGCCTGCACACGCGGTCGCACACGTGCGCGGCCCTGTCCATCGCTCCCGCGTCGGCCTTCACCGCCACCGGCGGCAGCCGCACCGGCCGCGGTGTGGACGACGGCGGTCTCCCTCCTGGCGCAGGAAGGGGTGCCGGGCTCCACACTGTGGTGCTGGCACCGCGCGGCGGCGCCACCGCCATCCAGGCCACCGGCCGCGTGTCGCTGCGTGGGTGGGAGCTGGTGCGCAGCCACACGTTGGCGTGGGGTGCGGCGCGCGTGACAGCAACACACACGCCAGCAGCGGGGGTGGGGGGTGCCTTTCCGCCGGCGATTCGATGGCAGCCCGCCGCCACAGAGTATGTGGCTGCCGCCGTGGCCACCGGCTCGCAGGGCTTGGTGGTGTCGTCGCGGCGCGTGGACGTCTGGAGCAGCGTGCTGCGTGGTGGTGTGGCTGTGGAGGGCGGCGCCGTGCACGTGTCGGGCGCGTCGGGGCAGCTGCGTGGCGTGTGGTCCGTGCTGGAGCACAACACGGCGCTGTTGGGGGGTGCGGTGCGTGCGCTGACAGGCGCCTCGGTGCAGCTGGACATGTGCACGGTGCGGGGCAACCGTGCCACGGCCAATGGGGGTGGCGTGGCGGTGGACGGCGGCGCGTCGTTGACGCTTGCCGCGGCGTCGACGGTGGATGTGCCGTCGAGTCCCGCATCAGCAGCACCAGCGGCTGCTTTCGTCGGCAACCTGGCGGCTGACCTGGGTGGCGGCGTGTACGTCGGGCTGGGATCGTCTTTGACCATGCAAAGCGGGTGGCGGTTTGAGGGGAACCAAGCCACGTTCCGTGGTGGCGGCGTGTCGTTGTATGGCCCCACTGCCGCATCCATCGATGGCGCGGTGTTTGTGAACAACACCGCCGTCGAAAGTGGCGGCGCGCTGTACATCGACACCAAGGCCGTGGCAGTGACGGTGCGCACGACCAGCTTCAAGGACAACTGTGCCTTGGTGGGGGGCGGTGCGGTGTCTGTGTACCGCTCCACGGTCGTTGGGACAGGGTGGACCATGGACAGGAACACCGCCGGGCGCGACCTGGACGCAACACCTCAGCCGCAGCAGCAGCAGCATCAGCAGCAGCAGCAGGAGGAGGAGGAGGATGGGCCCGTCATCAGTGCGTGCGTGGACCGATTTGTGGACCAAGCCACTGCCCAGGCGCTTGTCGCCGGCATGTCCATCGCGGGCATGGGCGGTGGTGTGTGGGCCACTGCCGGCAACACCACACTCGACGGCGTCGTCGCCACCGGCAATCGTGCGGTGTCGGGCGCCACGTTCCACTGCCTCGGGTGCACCGCGGCACTGTCGTCGCTGCACGCGTCGACCGGCGTTGCCACGCAAACCGGGGGCGCCGTGGCGTGCGTCAACAACGGCGTGCTGACGGTGCAGGGTGGCGAGCTGCGCGGCAACACGGCGGGTCACACGGGTGGCGCGGTTGGGGTTGTGGACTGCTCGTCACAATGGCGGGGTGCGGTGCGCTTCGTGAACAACTCGGTGCCGGCCGGCGGCGAGTCGGGTGGGGGCGTGTACGTGGAACTGTCACAGGGATTCATGGCGGCACGAGCAATGCCCCCCGCTGCCGTCTCCTTTGGGCCGTCCGCGGTGTGGCAAGGCAACGTTGCGCCGCGGGGTGGCGCGGTGTCTGTGTCCACATGGGTGGGCAGCGCCGCGTGTGACGCATGTGCCATGGCGTGTGCGTCCTCATCGCTTCAGGTCGGCTGCAGTCAAGGCGCCAGCAGCGGTGTGGGTGTGTGGTCGCCGGCCACGGCGTTTGTCCACAACACCGCCACCACCACTCCGTCGGCGGGCGCGCTGTACTGGTCCAATTGTTTACCCGACGGCACCTTCAACACCACCGGCAACGCCACCCACACCGGCAGCAGTGCCACCAACGCCACCGCAACTGTCGGGGGCCAACCAGTGGCGCTGGCGTTTGCGCCAGGCCGAGCCGCGCCCGACAGCATTCCCACCGGCGTCGCGTGGCCGGCGTTGGAAGTGCAGGTGGTGGATGTGTACGGACGGCCGGCACGGGCACCACCGGCGTGGCGGGTCGTCCTTGAGGTCGTGGACGTCACCGTGCATGACCCCCGCCACAACCTGTCCGCTGTGCACTCCTGCGCCACGATGTCCCCGTCCTCACCTCCCCCATCCTCCGTCCTTCCTCTCAGCACGGCAGGCACGGTGCATGCCGCCCTCACCGGTGCCACCAGTGCGGCCTTCACCACCACCTCCTCGGCTACCTTTCAAGGCACGCAGCTGGTGGCATCGCCCCGCGCCTGGGTCACGATCATGGTGCGTGGCGAACCGTCCCATGGCGTGGCGAGTTTGCTGCACGTCATGCGCGTGGGCGGGTGTGATGCAGGTTCCGCCCCTGCCGGGACCGCCTGCAGCCAGTGCGGTGTCGGCACGCGTTCACCCAACGGCACCACGTGCCTGCCGTGTGACCCAGGCACGTACGCGGCGTCGCCAGGTTTGGCACAGTGCGAGCACTGCCCCGTCGGCACGCACCTGTCTCTTCCGGGTGGCACCTCCGCGGGGGCGTGTCGGTCATGCTTTGCGAGTGCCGTGACGACGGCTCCCGGTGCCACGTCAGAGGCGCAGTGTGTATGCCAACCTGGGTTCTACATGCAGTCGCCGCGCACGTGCGTACCCTGCAAGCCCGACCAGCTGTGGTGCGGGAACGTGGGCACCACCATCGCGTCGCTGAAGCTGCAACCGGGGTGGTGGCGTGTGAACACGGAAACGGACGTGCTGTACAAGTGCCCCGTCGCCGCCATGTGTGTGGGTGACGTCTTCAATGCCACGACACCCGCTGGCGGAGGCACCGCCGCCGCCAGCGCTACAACCGACGTCATCATCGGAGGCGAGGGCAACAGTAGAAGAAGAAGCCTCAGTAGCAGCGCCGCAGACAGCATGTGCGCTCCCGGTGGCACGGGGCCGTACTGCATGGTGTGTCGCGATGGGTGGCACGCCGATGCGCAGCAACAGTGCGTGCAGTGCCCCCCCTCCTCCACTTCCCTGAGCCCAGACTCCTTTGTGGGCGAGCTCGTGCTGACGGCGCTGGGGTTGGCGGCGCTTGCCGCCACCTGTGTGGTCGGCCGGCGCCGGTTGCGGGCGTTGCACGAGGACGCTCGAGTCGACGTGCTGCGAGCCTCGGGCCAAATCGTGCTGGACCAGAAGCTGGAGGCTGCTGCGGTGGTGGAAGCGTACGAGAGGCTGCGACAGCAGGCGGGCGCCTTGCACGAAAAAGTGGGCAGCGTGGCCGCAAAACTGCGCGTGGCGGTGTCGTTCCTCCAGGTTTCCTCCCTCTTTCCCGTGGTGTTTGACATTCCATTCCCGGACATCGTGAACAGCCTCATGTCCACGCTGAGCGTGGTGAACCTGGACGTGTTCTCCACCTTCTCCGCGGCGTGCTCGTTCCCGTGGATCAACCACTACACATACCTCGTGGCGTGGACAGCCCTGCCCATTGGCATCACTCTATTCCTCACCACAGCGCACATGGCTGCTTCGTGCTGCATCCGGCGCTCTCTCCAACGCACAGGCAGCCCTGGTTTTGGCGCGTGGGTGCAGAGTCGCACCTTTCCTGCGTTCATGGTGGCCGTATTCCTCATATTTCCTGCCATGACCGCACGCATCTTTCAGGTACGGAACGGAACTGCAAGACCCAGTGTTGACGTGTGTTGACATGTGTTGCGTTGAGCTGTGTGATGTGACGTGTGTGCCAAACCAACATGCTGTCCGCAGACCTTCCCATGCGTAACTTTTGAGGACGGCCGGAGTTATCTTCAAGCAGACCTGTCGTTGTCATGCCAAACGGAAACACATCGACGCTACGTGCTTTACGCCTCTGCGATGGCTTGTGTCATGGTCATCATGATCCCGGCGTTCTATTTCGTGTCCCTGTGGCGCCACCGAGCCTCTCTGGTGGTGGCTCCAGATGATCGAAGTGAGGATGAGCAAGCACAAACAAAGCACCTTGCGTTCTTGGTGCAGGACTATCGACCGGAAGTGTGGTACTTTGAAGTGGTGGAGATGGTGCGGAAGGTGTTCCTCACAGGCGTCGCAGTGCTTGTCTTCAACGGCACGTTGAATCAAATTGCGATCGGACTGTTGGTGTGCCTCGCGTCCTTGCTTCTCTACACGCACCTCCGACCGTTCGCCAACGCCGCCACCAACACCTTGGCCACCCTTGCCCAGCTTTGTTTGTTCCTCACCCTCTTTGGTGGCATGATGTTCAAAGCTGCGGCCGCCGCTGATGCCGCAGATGAAATCAGCAGCTCGGGCGACGCAGCCAGTGCTAGGCGAGCGCAACAGCGCTGGCTCACAGCTGCCATCATCATCGGCGTCAACTTGATGGTGCCACTGGTTGGGGGCTGGCTGCTGGTGTACAAACACGTGGTGCAGCCGTGGCAGGGTCTTCGGCGCGAACATCCTCACACCTCGCGCTGTGGCATTCTGTGCATGACCATGGGCGTCCCCAAAAAGCACGCCCATTCCATCCGCAAGTGCATCGGCGTTGCATGTGGCTGCAACAGGCGCCGTGCTGCCCGACGAAGCCAGCTGCGCCGCCACCGCCGTCACAAGCCCACCACAACGAGCATCCGCGATACACACTCATGCACAGCCACAGGTGCAAGAGCAGCGAGTGGTGGCGGGAGTGCGCGGAGCGTGGAGTTAGCTATGGTGACGGTGCCCAACCCTCTGCGTGGCTCACCACCGCCACAAGACGTGGATGGGAAGGAGAGGCATGGGAGCGTAGGGCATAGGCGTGGTGGCGGGACCACGCTTCGTGAAACTGGTCGGGCTGCACGTGTGCTCAGCATGCGGTCACTTGCCCTTGCGAGTGTGGTAGGCACACCCGGTGGGAAGAAGAAGCCAGCTGGCCAACGTGATGGGAAACAGTAGCCAGCCGACGCGCACGATCACGCTTTGTATGGTACTGCGCTTGGCTGTTTGTGTCGTGTCGTGTCGTGTCATACAATTCACTGTGCTGCAAGCATTGAAGTCGTGGCTCCTCGGCAGTGCGCATGTCTCTCCGTGTGACATGCGCATGGATAGCATGTTTGTAGTTCAAATGTGGATCACGATAGCTCTAACACGACACGATGATGTTTCGGATGGGTGAGTGCACTTGACTGCTCTCCATTTTCACATCAGGTTATCTAATGCTGTCAGAGCGAGTGCCACATGCAAGCCCAGAGCACGAGCTTGTTGTGCCAAGCGACATCAATAAACCGGCGTGGGCGTGACACTCGTTTCCATTACATAACAGTGCATGCACGGTTTGTCATGGCCGGATCCACACCTCGCTCGGCTGGGAGAGAGCACAGGTACTCAACCACGTCCGAGCAACCGTTCGCATCAGCATGAAACAATGCATAGTTGGCACGAGCGCTTGGATCCACACCTCGCTCGGGTGGGAGAGAGCACAGGTACTCAACCACCTGCAAGTGACCGTTCGCAGCAGCACGAGCCAATGCATAGTTGTTTCTGGCGCTCGGATCCACACCTCGCTCGGCTGGGAGAGAGCACAGGTACTCAACCACCTGCAAGTGACCGTACTCGGCTGCATGAGCCAATGCATAGTTGTTTCTGGCGCTCGGATCCACACCTCGCTCGGGTGGGAGAGAGCACAGGTACTCAACCACCTGCAAGTGACCGTTCGCAGCAGCACGAGCCAATGCATAGTTGTTTCTGGCGCTCGGATCCACACCTCGCTCGGGTGGGAGAGAGCACAGGTACTCAAGCACCTGCAAGCGACCGTTCGCGGCAGCATTGACCAATGCATGGTTGTCACCGGCACTTGGATCCACACCTCGCTCGGCTGGGAGAGAGCACAGGTACTCAACCACCTGCAGGTGACCGTTCCAGGCTGCACGAGCCAATGCATTCCAGCATGCATCCGTAAAAAACCAGTGTTGCATGGCACTTGGATCCACACCTCGCTCGGGTGGGAGAGAGGACAGGTACTCAACCACCTGCAAGTGACCGTTCGCAGCAGCATTCACCAATGCATTGTTGTTTCTGGCGCTCGGATCCACACCTCGCTCGGGTGGGAGAGAGCACAGGTACTCAACCACCTGCAAGTGACCGTGCTCGGCAGCATTCACCAGTGCATAGTTGTCACCGGCACTTGGATCCACACCTCGCTCGGCTGGGAGAGAGCACAGGTACTCAACCACCTGCAAGTGACCGTTCGCAGCAGCATGAGCCAATGCGTTCCAGCCTGTATGAGCAAATGCCCAGTCGTGCATGGCACTTGGATCCACACCTCGCTCGGGTGGGAGAGAGCACAGGTACTCAACCACCTGCAAGTGGCCGTTCGCGGCAGCATCTAGCAATGCCCGGTTGTACCTGGCACTTGGATCCACACCACGCTCGGGCGGGAGAGAGCACAGGTACTCAACAACCTGCAAGTGACCGTTCGCAGCAGCATGAGCCAATGCATAGTTGTTTCTGACGCTCGGATCCACACCTCGCTCGGCTGGGAGAGAGCACAGGTGCTTCACCATGAGCAAGTAACCTCGATCAGCCGCGTTCACGAACGCGGCCTCGCCGCTCACTCGGCTACAATGCGCGCTCCCTAACGCTCGCTCCACCAGCCACCACCACCCCTTCCTGCACAGCAATGCCACAGGCACACCTCGTAGCCACTCTGACATTCCACGCGTCCACGGCGCCGTGCTCCACGCCATGCATTCCAACGACGACACATCCCCGGCCACCAAGGCAGTGCCGCCACGAACACACTCCCAAACGCCTGTCCGTGGGCCACGGTACTCCAGGTGACGACGAATGACGGCACGGAAAGAGTGATGGCGACTGCTGTCACCACCCAACGCACGTATGGCAGCTCCAGTTGTGAGGCACAAACGCGACAAGACACGCACAGAGGCAGGACGAATGTGGCCGTGCACAACAAAGTCCGTAGCAGCTTTCACGTTGGCTGCGCTGTATCCAAACAGAATGGACACGTCCAACGCGTCATCCACATGGCTGTCGCTGTCGATGTCCCCTGTACATGCCTCGTGCCGCCTGCAACTGGGGTGGCGCCCGAGTTCGTGCAGCACGGCGCTGGCGTTCCACAGTTGGGCGGGAACATGGGCGGCAAGGATGACATGTGTTGAATCCACGAGTCGTCGTTTCTTGGGGCTGTTGTGTTGTAGCGGCGTTGTGGATGGGCGTGTGCGTCTGGTACAGTGTGTGCCTGCTGCTGTGCTTGTATTGTCGTGGATGTGTCCCGCTGCACTTACTGGCAACACAACGTGTTGGGTCGTGCTTGCGCGGGCCTCGTACTGTACTGACATTGCTTGGACTGTGCTCCCGTGTGCAATGGTCCGTTGTCGCCACTGGCTACGTATCTGGGAGTGGGGCTGTGGTTGCTTGCACGTCGCTGCAGAGTTTCTGAAATTAGCGACTGCACGCCAATGTTCCAACTATCAATCAACGCCTCCGGTGCTGATGGTGGCTACGATTCTGAGGCCCAAGCAAGAAAGGACTACCACAGCTACAGTTGGATTTTTGTCATGCACACACAAATCTGCAGCCCAAATGTTGCTTGCGCGGAGTGTGCTGTGTGCGTGTGGCCGTGGATGACGTACATGTAACTGCCCCGTGTAGCGCGTTGTTGGCAGGCTGCCAGTGGCAGCACATGGAGTGCTTGTGCTGCAGCGCCAATACCGGTCGTGCGCTGGCACTGGTTGTGACAGTACAAGGCGTGTTGTGGTTCACCAACGACTGACCTGGACCACAAGTTTGAGTGACATCGCGTGGGTGACTCTCCAACAACTGTACAGCCACACTCGCTTTGATTCGATGCCAACACACCCTGGAGTGTCATTTCCGCGGGACCCACTTTTTGTTAGCACCTGGATCCCACAGCATGGGCAGCTGCAAGCGAGCGCAGAAACTGAGTCGTCTGCAAGTGGCTGTTACTTTCAGCGTTTCGCAGGGCCGCATTGTTGTTCGCACGCCACTCACACGTACTCAATAATTCATAGCCTTCCTGCAAGTGGCGGTACTTCGCAGCGTCTAAGATGGTTGCGCCATCCTTGTTCACTGTGCTGAAAGGATGGACGGCTTCGTTCCTTGAGTGACAGCGTACACGTACCCCCCCACGCGGGGGGCTCCCCAGGCTGCTGCTTTGCTTCAAACGGAGGTTGTTAGGCACCTTGGTTGTATCCCAGGCGTGCGTAGCGTTGATTCCCAGGCGTGTGTGTACCACCATGGATGCTTGCTGGGCCGGCCACTTGGGTTGTTGAGCAGCGCTCTGTCCTGACGTAGGTGTACGCCCCGCGTGGTGGCGGGACCACGCTTCGTGAAACTGGTCGGGCTGCACGTGTGCTCGGCATGCGGTCACTTACTTGCCCTTGCGAGTGTGGTAGGCACACCCGGTGGGAAGAAGAAGCCAGCTGGCCAACGTGATGGGAAACAGTAGCCAGCCGAAGCGCACGATCACGCTTTGTATGGTACTGCGCTTGGCTGTTTGTGTCGTGTCGTGTCGTGTCATACAATTCACTGTGCTGCAAGCATTGAAGTCGTGGCTCCTCGGCAGTGCGCATGTCTCTCCGTGTGACATGCGCATGGATAGCATGTTTGTAGTTCAAATGTGGATCACGATAGCTCTAACACGACACGATGATGTTTCGGATGGGTGAGTGCACTTGACTGCTCTCCATTTTCACATCAGGTTATCTAATGCTGTCAGAGCGAGTGCCACATGCAAGCCCAGAGCACGAGCTTGTTGTGCCAAGCGACATCAATAAACCGGCGTGGGCGTGACACTCGTTTCCATTACATAACAGTGCATGCACGGTTTGTCATGGCCGGATCCACACCTCGCTCGGCTGGGAGAGAGCACAGGTACTCAACCACGTCCGAGCAACCGTTCGCATCAGCATGAAACAATGCATAGTTGGCACGAGCGCTTGGATCCACACCTCGCTCGGGTGGGAGAGAGCACAGGTACTCAACCACCTGCAAGTGACCGTTCGCAGCAGCACGAGCCAATGCATAGTTGTTTCTGGCGCTCGGATCCACACCTCGCTCGGCTGGGAGAGAGCACAGGTACTCAACCACCTGCAAGTGACCGTACTCGGCTGCATGAGCCAATGCATAGTTGTTTCTGGCGCTCGGATCCACACCTCGCTCGGGTGGGAGAGAGCACAGGTACTCAACCACCTGCAAGTGACCGTTCGCAGCAGCACGAGCCAATGCATAGTTGTTTCTGGCGCTCGGATCCACACCTCGCTCGGGTGGGAGAGAGCACAGGTACTCAAGCACCTGCAAGCGACCGTTCGCGGCAGCATTGACCAATGCATGGTTGTCACCGGCACTTGGATCCACACCTCGCTCGGCTGGGAGAGAGCACAGGTACTCAACCACCTGCAGGTGACCGTTCCAGGCTGCACGAGCCAATGCATTCCAGCATGCATCCGTAAAAAACCAGTGTTGCATGGCACTTGGATCCACACCTCGCTCGGGTGGGAGAGAGGACAGGTACTCAACCACCTGCAAGTGACCGTTCGCAGCAGCATTCACCAATGCATTGTTGTTTCTGGCGCTCGGATCCACACCTCGCTCGGGTGGGAGAGAGCACAGGTACTCAACCACCTGCAAGTGACCGTGCTCGGCAGCATTCACCAGTGCATAGTTGTCACCGGCACTTGGATCCACACCTCGCTCGGCTGGGAGAGAGCACAGGTACTCAACCACCTGCAAGTGACCGTTCGCAGCAGCATGAGCCAATGCGTTCCAGCCTGTATGAGCAAATGCCCAGTCGTGCATGGCACTTGGATCCACACCTCGCTCGGGTGGGAGAGAGCACAGGTACTCAACCACCTGCAAGTGGCCGTTCGCGGCAGCATCTAGCAATGCCCGGTTGTACCTGGCACTTGGATCCACACCACGCTCGGGCGGGAGAGAGCACAGGTACTCAACAACCTGCAAGTGACCGTTCGCAGCAGCATGAGCCAATGCATAGTTGTTTCTGACGCTCGGATCCACACCTCGCTCGGCTGGGAGAGAGCACAGGTGCTTCACCATGAGCAAGTAACCTCGATCAGCCGCGTTCACGAACGCGGCCTCGCCGCTCACTCGGCTACAATGCGCGCTCCCTAACGCTCGCTCCACCAGCCACCACCACCCCTTCCTGCACAGCAATGCCACAGGCACACCTCGTAGCCACTCTGACATTCCACGCGTCCACGGCGCCGTGCTCCACGCCATGCATTCCAACGACGACACATCCCCGGCCACCAAGGCAGTGCCGCCACGAACACACTCCCAAACGCCTGTCCGTGGGCCACGGTACTCCAGGTGACGACGAATGACGGCACGGAAAGAGTGATGGCGACTGCTGTCACCACCCAACGCACGTATGGCAGCTCCAGTTGTGAGGCACAAACGCGACAAGACACGCACAGAGGCAGGACGAATGTGGCCGTGCACAACAAAGTCCGTAGCAGCTTTCACGTTGGCTGCGCTGTATCCAAACAGAATGGACACGTCCAACGCGTCATCCACATGGCTGTCGCTGTCGATGTCCCCTGTACATGCCTCGTGCCGCCTGCAACTGGGGTGGCGCCCGAGTTCGTGCAGCACGGCGCTGGCGTTCCACAGTTGGGCGGGAACATGGGCGGCAAGGATGACATGTGTTGAATCCACGAGTCGTCGTTTCTTGGGGCTGTTGTGTTGTAGCGGCGTTGTGGATGGGCGTGTGCGTCTGGTACAGTGTGTGCCTGCTGCTGTGCTTGTATTGTCGTGGATGTGTCCCGCTGCACTTACTGGCAACACAACGTGTTGGGTCGTGCTTGCGCGGGCCTCGTACTGTACTGACATTGCTTAGACTGTGCTCCCATGTGCAGTGGCCCGTTGTCGCCACTGGCTACGTATCTGGGAGTGGGGCTGCATGTCGCTGCAGAGTTTCTGAAATTAGCGACAACGAATAGTGCGAATGGTGCACGCCACTACCAATCCAAACCTCCGGTGACGATGGTGGCTACGATGCTGAGGCCCAAGCGAGAAAGGACTACCACAGCTGCAGCATGTGGCCGTGGATGACGTAACTACCCCGTGAAGCGCAGGCTGCCAGTGGCAGCACATGGAGTGCTTGTGCAAGTGGCCGTGCTTCGCAGCGTCTAGGATGGTTGCGCCATCCACGTTCACTGTGCTGGAAGGATGGGAGGTTTCGTTCCTTGAGGGACAGCAGAGAGTACAGATACCAGTGGATGAACCTGGCAGCGTGGAGAACTGCCATCGGCGCGTACATCTACATCGCCAGGAGAGAGCGCTACCTAATTAACAACCTGTTGTGGCCGGCCCAGCAAGCATCCATGATGGCACATACACACCTGGGGAGCAACGCTACGCGCCTGGGTTACAATTCAGGTCGCAGCCGAGTGTGTGGTGTGCGGTTCCAGGCGTCCGTAGCAACTGGGCACTTATGTGCGGCCCGAAACGGCCACACGCAGGTTGTGGAGTACCTGCGCTCTTTCCCGAGCGTGGCGTGGGTTCTGGCGGCTATGAAGGTGAATCCCTGCGAAACGCTGACAGCAACGGTGACTTGCAGATCGCTCAGTACCAACGCTGGGTGCAGCTACGCGTGCTGTGGAACCAAGTGCAGTGCTGACTCAACAGTGTGGATCCGTGAGGCTTGCAGGAAACTGCAGCTTCCAGCATTGTTGTGCGCCCTGGCTTCCAGTTTCAAGCGAGTGTGGCTTCATGTTTCCTATCCACGTGACCGCGCTCGTGCGTGCGCGGAAAACATCATCCAGCGTAGTGAAGATGTGAAGACTCATTGGACAAACTCAGGCGGTGTCAACTCTGGTGTGTCCCCACAGTTTTGGTTATGTTTTTGTTCAAAGCCCGAGGCGAAACGGGGCCTAGCATTGACTGCATATGCAACGACTTATACCAAACGACGACCTCTTCCTGCATTGTTCTGCCCCCTTCTGTTCACACTCGCCGGCTTGCGGAACTGCGAAGCGAGTAGCCACTTCGAGCTGTGCGCCGTGTTTGCAACTCGATGGCTTCCTTCTCCAGGTCCTCAAGGTCTTGCAGCTCTTCCAGCAGTTTCGCCTGTCGTCAGCACCCCATCACCGTCATCACAAGCACTCCGTCGCACGAATCGCACGAGACAAGGCACAACATGGGAAGAAGAAACGAAATACGACGACGGAGGCACACACACACATACAACACACACACACACACCTGCACACACATACAGACACAAACAAGCCGCTCTCATCCCCCTCACCTTGCGATCTCGAAGCTCATGGATAATCTCTGTCGATACGCTGCGCCCCGTTGTCAGGGTAGCAGTGGAGCGAGACATGCCTGAGCGACCAGTTGTCAACCTTGTCGAACGCGACATGCCAGAACGGCCCGTGGTCAGCGACCCACGGGATCGAGACGACACCATGCTGCCACTGGCACCGCTGGCGGTCGTCACACGCGACCTGGCCGTGGACCGCCCACTTCTTGCGCTCGCCAGGCTGCGCCGAGCTGACATCATTGCCCGGCTGGCCCGAGACCGGGCCACGGAGGCCGCGCCACTCATTCTGCCAGAGGGGTGTTTGGGAGGTGGGCCAGCCCCCACCGCTGCGCCACCACCACCTCCCCGCGCGGGTAAAGGGTCGCCACCAGGACCTCTTCCACCGCCGCGTTTCTGCCCACCGGCCCGCGTCGACGCCCGTAGGGGAAACAAGTCGCTAGTCACGTTCCTGTCGTGCTCCACGCGCTTTCCGCGGCGCTGCTTGGTGTAGCGTGCGGAGGAGGGGTTCCAGATCCGTTCTTGTCCCATGGCCTTCTTCGGGTTGTGGAGCTGCTCGTACAGCGCATCTTCCTCGCGCTGGTACATTTGTTTGAAGAAGTTGTGGCGCTCCGCTGTGTAGTACTCCTTCTTGATTTTGTGGTGGGGGTGCCCCGGGTAGGTCATGATGACCAACACGACGCGTGACAAGCGTCACGACAGCAGCTGCGTTCTCGTGGACGAAATGCACCGGCTACAGCAGCACGAACACGTGCGAATACCCGACGTTTGCCGTAAGTAGAACGAGTCTAACTCAACACCAACCAACCAAAGCCCCAACCGCGCTGCTTTCACAGACCCGACCGTCCGAAGCCCTGCGGTTATGTGACAGCGTACGGACAAGGATGTCAAGCAACGAATAAGTGCGCTGTGGTGTATGTGTATTCGTAATCACCGTCACAAAACATCAAAAATGCCCGAACACAACAACATTGTGCTTGTGCAGCAGGCCACAACGCGTTTGGCATGGCTCAGCCCACCCCTATTGGGCACCCGTTGCGTCGGAAGGGTGTTGGGTTCGTTGGCATACGAGTTATTGCTGTCCTGACTGTGGCAGTGTGGTGGGTGTTGACATCTTGGTCGGAAAAAGCAGCCAGCCTTGTTGCTGCGTGCGGATTCTCCGTTATCGAGTTCAGCTGGTGCGTCGCAGCACAACTGTCGCCGCGTCGAAGGCACACTCCATGATGTTTTGGAACGACGGTGCAGGTACTCCACGACCATCGAGGGTCCCGATGGAGAGGTCACATTTTCACCCGGAAACCCGAAATGTCGCAAGGGCCACACTGTGCGTCCTGTGCCGTACGCGTGGCGTTTGGGGGCTTGTTGAGTCACCGATCCGACCCATGGCGTTGTGTTTTTTGTTGTTGTTGACACAGACACTGGAACAGTGGTGGATGAACCTATTGCTTGCAGTCAAAGTATGTCAGCTGTACAACGGCGGGCTGGGAGCGGTAGCGGGGCGGATGTTGTTGCATCCCTTGGTCTTCGGCTTGCTGCGGGTTGCCTTGTTTCCTTTTGCGGTGTGGTCCCTGGAGTTGCTGGAGGGGTACTTCCTCATGACGTTGTATGGCTACAACCCCGCGTGGACGTACACCACCCCTGATGCGCGCTTCCATGGCAACATTCGGCTTGGATACGCACCGTGCGTATCACTGTGTGGCGACCGTGCGGGGTAGCTGGTTGTGGCTTGGACGGGTGCGATGGCGTTGTTCTGTTTGTGTTGCGTGACTCTGTCTGTGTGATGGTGGGTGTGGTGCCGTTGTGGGCACAGACTGTGGTGGGCACTGGCACTTGCCTTGGAGCTAGCTGGTGCCCATACAATGGTGTCTTGATAACGGGAACTTCGACCTGACTGACAAGCTTTGTTGTTGAGAGGCCACTGGCGAGGTACCCAAGCTTATTCAATGGGTACCTCAAACTTTATTTGGCGAGGTACCCAAGCTTATTCAATGGGTACCTCAAACTTTATTTTCTTCTTCTGTGACGTGGTGTGCACATGAACCGGCGCAAGCCATGACAGCCACGCGCGGCGCAGTGGGCCAACAGGCTACCAACGGAACGCAAAACCCGCGACTGTAACAAACAAAACAAACGCCAAAGCAACTACAAAAACACCCCGCCATCAGCTTCAACAGCAGGGTTTGTGGGGTTGGTCTCGCGTGTTTGCTTGGGTGCAACCACAGCCGCAGAGGCTTCCTCTGCAGCAGCGGGACCAGATTCTGAGTCTTCTGCAGCTGTTGTGCCCGCCTTGCCTGCCTCGTCTGCCTCATCTTGTCCGTGAGACCCCTTCAAACGCCGCAGGTTTTCTTCAACACCTGCACGAAAGGACATCGAAGCGCCCCCAGACAGACACAACACGCGCGCACGCACACAAACACATGAACACACGGCCGCGGCAAGTGGCAGCACCGTATCCTTACGTTCAATCGTTGCCAGTTTCTTGGCAATGATAAGTGTATTCTCCTCCTGCGTTTTAGGACGCGTCATGTGTCCCGTGCTCGTTGTTGGTTACAAAGAACAACCCCGCGCAAAGAAACGCACCACTGCCTGCAAAAAGTCGGCATCGTCCGGGCAGGCTTCAAGGGCCTCACGCTGTAAGACCAACAAGAAAACCACAGTTTCGTGTGAATGCCAACGATAAGGAAACACAACAGCCTTTGCCATCCCACAACGCACCAGCTGTGCATTCGACGATTGCAAGTGGCTCACGCTGTTCTTCAGGCGGTCGCGTGCTGCACTCAGCATGTCCACTGTCTCTGTGATAGAGTCCGCAAGATCCCATGCCTCCCTTCGCAGCTCAGCTGTTAGCACGCCCGGGACACCCCCTGACTCTGCGCCTTTGCTTTCTGTCGCCATGCTACTCGGCCCAGCGCAGCACTGCTGCAGCCGCCGCTGCACACATCCGTGGCGAAGTTGTTCATCAAGGAGGGAAAAAAACACAAAACAACAAAACTCAACAAAACTAAGACAAGGTTGCTGCTTCAATCATCCTGACTCGCCCTCAGCATGGACTGCCGCGCCGAAGCTACCAGTGACGACTTCGCCGTGGGGGCACATGGACATGGACATGGACATGGACATGGACATGGGCATGGGCACGGTCATGGCGAGCACAAACATGAAGCAGAAGACCCGGACGGGTTTGTTCTTTGGAAGGTGATCGACATCGAGAAGTGCCGCTGCTTGAACGAATCCAAGCGTGGGAGCTGCAAGAACGTGTTCAAGAAGTGGGAGGACCGTCTGGAACGAACAAGAGTGCGTTGTTCGTGTGATTAGTGAGAGGGGGACGCTTCCAAGCGCTGACCTGCAGGCTGCGCCCGACTTTCCGTAGACGCTTGCCAGCTACGACGGAGATCCAGAGCTCATCTTGACCGTGAAGTGCGTACCGTACTGCCTGCAAGCTGTTCACACTGTTCATCTCGGGGCCTTCATTCCCTGGGTCAGCAGTTGGCTCATGCTGAACGTGTTCGTGCGATTGGCACGTCTTGTGCGTGTTGTGTGTGCAGGTTCACCGAAGGCGTCCACATCAACTCGTTCTGCGTGGTTGGCGGGGGTGAAGACACCAGCCCTACTGATGTTCGCATGTCCGTAGCATGTGTGTGTGTGTGTGTATGTTGTGTGTGTGTGTGTCAGGGTGAAGTTTTGGCCAACCCGCGTCTGCGAACAGGTTCAAAAACCGGGAGGACATTGACTTTGACACCTCCGAAGACACGCAAGAGGTGCAGAAAGTCGAGCTGGTGGACGATACGGAAGCCCGCGTTTGGTACCCCCTCGTGTATGTGCTGTGCTTTGTTTTTTTCGTTGTGTGCTGTGCGCAAGACATTCCTCGAACATGTGACCTATGCTCGGTGAGCACACAGGCGCCGCAAGTGGCAGAACATCCACACGTTGGTGCTGCACTTCACATCTCGAGAAGATGCCGAACAAAGCGTCATTTCGTACATAGGTTTCAAGGGCAAGGCCACAAGCGTGCGTTGTTCTGTGTGTCGTCAACTGTGCTGCATGCATCTTCAGTCCTTGCAGCCAAACCAAGCGAGGCCGTATCTCATTCAGCGGGGTTGGCTTGCACAGGTGAAGCATGGTGTGGTTGAGTGCGTCTACGAAGCTTCTGCTGCTGCAGAAGACCACAAAAACCTGGCTGAGAGCGCTGCAAGTGATCGGATCTGTTGAGTTGTTGCCATGCTGTTGCGTGTGTTGTGGGGGTGCCAACACGCGATTGCCGACACATCAAATCAATCAAACCAAAACCAGATTACGTTCAGGTTCGTTGGATGTGCGCTTTCCTTGCACCGACACACGCAGCCTTGTGCACTCAGGGCGGGCACTCGTGCCCCTTCTGCATCTGCGTCCACCGCTCGCTCCCTGCCAACACCAGACCGTGTCCGTTGACAGCGGCCATGGCGTCTCCTGCTGCCCATCCACACAGCCGCGGTAGTCCGCCTTCCGGCCTGCGCGAGTTCGCTGCTTCACGCCAGCTTCCGTTTTCAGAAGCCACAGAGGCGGCCTTCCAAGCCAGTCACCCCTCCTCCTCCCCCTTCACAACCTCCGCCAGCACCCCCCCGCACGGCCTGTCGACGTCCACGTGGGATGCTTCACGTGCAACCCTGCGGCAGGCAAGCACGCACCGCGTGCGTGGTGGTGCGATGGCCAGGCACGCTCACAACAGATCCCCGATGCTGAAGAAGGCACACGGGCGTGGACCCGCGCTTCGCCGACACCCAGATGCCCGGACTCCACACCAGCGACGTCAACTGTCGCGCTCCCTCAGCGCCACACAGTCTCAGCTAGGTGCGCTCAGTCGTTCGTCAGCGCTGGCCGGGGACAGCTCGGTGCTGACGGTTCCGTCCGCTGTCATGATGCCTGTTCACCAGCGCTCCAGCAACATCTTTGCGGTGGACAACCCGACGTTGGTGACAGTGGACGCGTCGCCCCAGCGTATGGTACAACTGCGCCCACGCAGCAGCGGCCAGCATGCGATGTCCATGCAGAGCCCGTCGCAACCCGAAGCTTGGTCAAACACACGGCGCACTCCTCGAACATTGTCACCCCTTCGCCCGCCGTCACTTCCTGAAACCGGCGACCCTTTGTCCAGAAGCACCACTGGCGCAGCTGGGACGACACAGGTGCCGCAGTCGCCCATTCAAAGCCGATCACCTGGACCCACCCAGTTCATGCATCGCAGTGGTGTGCTGGAGGGTGGGAACTCCGTGTTGCTTTCATCCGTGTCCATGCTGCGCGACGCTGACTCACTCACACTGTCCCTGAAAGATGAGCTCAACGATGTACGTGCCTCCCTCCCTCCCTCTCCCTCCCTCCCCAGTCAATGCAGTTGCCCCTTGTCGTGTGTTGAGGTGCGCAGCGAGCAATGACGTACCGCTGTGCCCCTCTGTTGGTGGTGTTGGGTCTGCAGGATGATTTTGCTCTGGCTCGGCAACGCTGGGCGTCCACTCTTGTGGAGCGCAAAAGCAAGGCCAACGCCACCCACCAACGACGGGTGCTGGTTGCCAGTCACGAACTGCAAGCAGTGAAGGAAGTGGTCGAGCAAGGGTCCATCAAAGCTGCGGCGGACCGAGAAGCCCTCGTACTCGGGACACTCACGCGCCAACAACGACAACGCATGGGGCGCAAGTACGCCCTGCTCAATGCATGGAAGCGTGCTGTGGAGATGGAGAAGCGGTCCTACAACAGCACAGCAAACCATGCAGCTGTCAGACTGCAAATGGCCGAGGTGTGTTGCTGCCGCGGTGCATCACCTGGTGTTGTGTGTGAGTGCGGTTGGTGCCTTCCCTTCAGTGTCGTGTCGTGCAGCTCGTGTCGTGCAACTCGCGTCCGCACTGCGCTGTTTGAGCGACTAACCGAGCCGCTGTGGTTCCGCAGACGTTTGCTCCCAGCAAAGGCACACGGCCTTCCGAAATCAAGCTGGCCACGGTGTTTGAGGTGTTCGAGTCAGTCATGCACCGCTTCGGCAGGTTCGCGAGCCTCATGGAGATCGTCAGAGACGTGTTGGCTCGCGCAGTGTATGTGGATCCGCCCCAACGACCTCCGATGGAAAGTCGGTCGTTGGTGGACGGCGGGACCGTGCGCATGAAGGGCGTTCGCAGCGCGTCGATTGGTGTCGAAGACGCCTTGACCTCGTACGTATGGCCTTGCACTTGCGCTTGGGGGCGCTGGTGTCGGTGTGACTGGACCTCCATGGAGACCTGTGCTCGCGACTCACGAAGAATGTAATGCGCTGTGCTGTGCATGTATGCATGTGTGTGCATGTGTGTGTGTGTGTGTGAATGTGTATGTGTGAATGTATGCATGTGTGAGTGCGTGTGTGCGCGCGCGTGTGTGTGCACGGCAGGTACTACGCCTCGACGCCGTACTACATGGTGGTGTCCGACAAGGAGGGCCGTGACCTGTTGCTGCAGGGCGTCGACACCTTCTCCATCAAACGTGCGGCTCGATCCAAGAACCGCGAGCTGTTGCTTCGCTTACTGCGGCGCTGGAAGATGGCGGTGCGCATCCAGAAGCAAATCCGGTCGCAGGGACGACTGCAGACGCAAATCGTCAACGCCCAGGCCATGATCGACACCCTGCAAGAGGAACGCAAGGAGCTGGAGTCCGTGGAAGGCATGGCGCAACTCCTCGCGGCGTTGGATCCAGACCAGCATGAGGCGGCGATGCTGAAGCTCTTGGAACAGCTGGAGGTGCGTGGCTGCGCGTGCTCTGTTGTTGCTCTGGTGCATGGTGCATTGCGCAGGGGTGGGGTTGGGTTTGGTGGACGGGGATCCACAATGCCGTTGTGACGAGGGGCGTGGTGGCTTGTGTTGGTTGGGTCCTACCACCAACCTCACGCCTGTGAGCTGTCGCACAACCGTCGTTCTCATGTCATGCCATGCCAACAGGGCCGACCACAACTGCTTGAGCGCCTAGCGAGGGAGATGTTGACTCGGTTCTTGTCACCGGAGAGTGCTGTGAAGCTGGCTGTCACTGTACGTTGTGCGGGTGACCACTGCTACTGCTGCTGCTGCTGTTGTTGTTGGCTGTTGATGTGCGTACCGACCATGCATGACTTTCTTTGACGCGTTCACGTTGGTTGTTCGTTTCCAGGGAGTGCGTGACAACCACCAAGTGATGGCAGCCGACTTGCTCCTGGCCGCGGCTGGCTTGATCGATCCGAGTGGAAACCGTTTGCACGGAGCTGATGGGGACTCTACCAGACTGGATATTCTCAGCAAGGTGCGTTGGCACAACTGGGTCCTCGCTTATCATTTCAACATGATTGTGTTTCTCACACGACGTGGAGCTTTGTGTGCAGGTGCTTGATGTGGTGGATCCGGCGTCTCGTGAAGAGATGCTGAAGCACCTCCTGGAGATGCTGAGTGACTCCGAAATCAAGATGCTGATTCGCGAGCTCATCAAGGTGGAGGATCCCATGCGTGCCAAGAACAGCCAGGCTGCCATCATGAACATCCCTTCGATGAACGCAAGTGGTGCAGGCGGTGCAGGTGCAGGTGCCGGTGGTGCCGGTGGTGGTGCTGGTGGTGCAGGCGCAGGTACTGGTTCCGGCACAGGCACAGGTGCCGGTGGAGGTGCAGGTGGAGGTGGAAGTGGCGGGGGCGGTGCGGAGGGAACCGGTGGCGAGCCTATCATCGAGCAAGAGCCCCTGGGCCCCGGGACCAAGTTCCACCCACTCATCTCCAGCTTGGAGATCGAGGACAAGATGGACCTGTTCGTCAAGCTGCTGGCAAGCATGAAGCCTGACGTCGCAGCGCGTTGCTTGTACGTTTGGTGTTGGCGTGTCATGTTCGGGTGTGTGGCGTGACGCATGAAACGCGCGACTG
>Ga0213833_1000672_pt1 | contig 30223 bp, 42 predicted proteins | sample SWATP21_FD_160575 | JGI IMG/M metagenome (GOLD analysis project Ga0213833, IMG submission 160575) | Coastal seawater microbial communities from Marineland, Florida, United States - SWA TP2 #1 | ecosystem: Environmental > Aquatic > Marine > Coastal | place: USA: Florida | collected 2016-08-14 | reverse complement strand
CCCCTTAAAATGACCCCCCCCCCCCCCACCACAAACACACACACACACAAGCTGCGCCACGGCACCACTACGAACCATAAATGTCCCATGTGGTCGCCATAGAGCCTGATTCTCGCGTGGCCGGGGGCGCAGCCATGACCTCCTTGTTCTTGAGTTCAAAGTTGAATGTCTGTGTGTGGTGCGGCACGTACACGTCCGCATCTTTTCCATGGGCCGCCGCAAACTCAGCGTACTTGGCGTTGCGCTCCAACACTTTCTTCTCTTCCTGTGTTTCTTTTTGCACACGGACGCCGGGGATGTGCAGCAGCGTCATTGTGTCTGTCTCGTTGAGGCTCAGCACCACAGGCGCTTCAAGCTGCTGCTCATCCAGCTCCAGGACCATATCATCGTTCTTCACCTCCAACTCGTCGCCATCATCACCACCGTCATCAATGAGAGGCGATGCCAGATCGTAGCCATCGTCCTCGTCGGACATGCCAGACTCCTGTGATCGAGCAGACAGGCCCGAACGGCTAAAACCGGACGAGAGGCGGTCCATCACGTTGTCGGAGCTCTGCCCGCTCACGTTGGCACTCATCTGGCTGCGGTTGGGCTGACTGAACCGCTTGTTGACTGGAGCTGCATCACCCTTGGCAGAGATGAGCGACTGTGGCGTCGCAACCTTGCCATTATGCCACACTACGCCAGCCTGGACAACATGCATCAAACAACGCGCACAGTGTCACCCCCCGCTCGCAGCGTGGATCATGGTGCAACACTACGCCTGACGTACCGGGCCACCTTGAGCATGAGTACCGCGGCGTGAAGAACTTGCTGAAAGCCGCGTTCCTCCAAGCCGTGACCTGGAAGCACCAATGCGCCGCGATTGGCTCCCAAGGTTCCGTGTGTTGGACTGGCGAATCGAGCTGCGTCGTTTGGACGACATTCTCACACAGTGGGTGCACTAAACTCACTCGAGCCAGCACCACCCTGCCCTACAATATGCTACGTGAGGTCGTAGCGCGTGCAAGAGGCACACGGAGTCCTTTCAGCTGCCCTGTCGGGAGACACGACGCGGATGGCTTGAAGGATTGACTGTTTGCAACCGACAGCGTTTGCTGCTTTGATGCGACTGATCACAACAAAATGTGTATTCATCATAATGTCACGCCAAGTTGCCATGCTGCTTGCGGTGGTTGACGCAGAAGCACAGCACGACGCGCAGACATTGTTGGTTTGCTTGCTGGTCTCCTCGGGTGTGGTCGTCACAATGAGTAAAGTTTGGCTCCCGAATATGACGATGACGTTGGTGCGAAGGACGTCCGCCAAGTTGCCTCGCAACAACTTTATCTTCCGGACGACGCCAGAAGTGACCAAGCCAGAGATCAAAGAGTACCTCGCCAAGGTGTACGGTGTTCGTGCCACCCGCATCTCCACTGTGAACTACGGCAGTACGTTGTCTGTGAAGACACATACACATCCTTTGCACGGGACCGGTGGTGTTGTGTGTTTGTGTGTCTGTTGTGTGTGCGTGTGTGTTGTTGACTCGTGTCGTTGTCGTCAACAACCCTGTTCACCATCCTCGCGTCGTTGGTGTGTGCAGCTCGCATGCGCCGCAGTGGAGTCAAGCTGTACAAAGCCAAGCCGTACAAGAAAGTGTATGTTCGAGTGAGCGACGAGCAGCCCACGTTCCCTGTGCACCCTCAGAACCCAACCTTCATGTGGAAGCGAATGAAGAAGCAGCGTCAAGCAAAGAAAGACTGAAATGCTTGCTGATTTCTTGCCTAGACCAACAGTTGTCCTTGTTTTCGTTTGATTATGGTCAATACCATCCATATGGAGTCTCCTACTCATGTTGTTCTGCTTGCTGTTGCTTGTACTGGGCCACACCTGCCGCTGAGTGCATGCGCACAGGGGCTTCACAGCAGTGTCACATCAGCGTGGTGCGCCTGTTGGCTGTGCTCAAGCGTGCACAGTCGAGATTTCAGGTGGATGATGCTTATTGTCTTCTTCACTTTGTCCCCGCTAGAACATGCGCGAGCCCTGGTATCTTTAGGAAGGACTTTACACCCACTGCGGGTTGTGCATCCGCTTGAAATGCGGACGATAGCACACACACCCGTGCCAGAAGCCGCTCGTCCACAACTCCAGCTGCCATGAGCAGCAAGAAAAGGGATTCGCGCACCACGTTGTCGTGGCTCCCCACAAAACAGCCACCTGCAAGCATCACGACAGTTGCGTACGGGGTGTTAGATGGCTTCACAGCACTGCGACTGCGATCGCAGCGGTGAAGACTGACCGGTGGATATGTATCGAGGCAGACCGTGGATCCGCCACGGATCAAGTTTGCTAGCAGTAGAAGCAACCTCAGGACCTTCAACAAAGATGGGGAGGCCCGTTACTGCAAACACTTCATTCAAGTACCCACTGTTCATCTGTGACAAGTGCTCGTCGCCACCAAAGCAGCGCAACAAGCGCGAAAACTCTGCCGCATCTCGTTCAATGCGAACAAACAAATGGTTCACAATGCAGCGGGTAGCAGGGCCTTGTAGAGTGACACACAAGTGATGCTCAGGCTTGAAGTTTCCCCTTGCTCCTGTCTCCTCAAGAAACTCTCGATTCATTGCCTGCAGGTCGCCACAGCTCAAGCACACAGCCAGGTACACGGAACGCAGACAGGGAGTACAGCGAGACACCCCGTACCTCAATTACAGTTTCTTCTCTCTCTACGCGTCCCCCCGGAAAGCCCCACTTGGGGTCAATCCAGGTCGACACCATGACGACGCGTGGGCACTCTCGCTTTCGCTTCGCGCTGTTTGAAGTGCCGAAGTCAACTGTGCACTGCAAAACTGCCTTAGTGCCCGCTCTTCTTGTGTGAGAACCCATGCTTGTCGAGGGGTCATCACTCTGTTTGCCCTCGACAGGTTGTGCCTGCTGCCCGTCTCTCTCACCACCCGAGACGCACGCACAGGCCTGCTTCGCTTCGTCTTCGTGCCTCACACTCGACGGTACGTACAGCACAGTGCCATAGACGTTGCGTCTATGCACACACAGAGAATCAGGAACATCGTCAATACTAGAAAAGTACCGACGACCGCCTGCTGCGTCCATCGTCGCGGCCGTGTGTGGGTGGGAGTGGTTGGAACGCCGAGTTCGCAATTTTACTACAAATAAAACATTTACCGACGCGTCCCCGCACTGCTCCCGCCACTGGAAGAGGACTGCGACAACAGCGCCTTGCTGGTGCGCGGAGACAGCTGCAAACGAGCACTTGCCGGCACCACAGGGGAGTGGGAGGGCCGACGACCTCGCTTTTGCTCCCACTCACCGCCTGAAACATGCGAGCGCCGGCGGTCGCGCCTCGGCAGGCGAGCCGTGGCTGCAGCGGCAGGTCCCACTGGAACACGACGGCGGGACACGATGTCCATGTCATCATGAACGACCCTGTGGCGACCCCTGGAGGTGGAGGAGGTGGAGTCTACTCTATCTGTTGATGCCATACGCCGCAACAGTGCTGCGGTATTGGTTCCGCCCTCCACACCAGGGCTGTCGCGGCCGGTACGTCCGGCTTGGGAGTGTGGGCTCGTCAACCCCACTGCCATGCCATCGAACGCCAGGTCTGCGTCCATAATGGCTGCGTCTTCGGCAGTCGCTGCGTGTGCGGCCTGGTTCAAGTGCTCACAGTGGTTACCGTTGTTTGTGGGGTTGGTGCCCGCAAGTGCCCATGCCACTCACCTGGAGGTTGATGAGCCAAGACAGCGACATCTTGCCAACAATCCATACAGTCGGAACACCGATGCCAAGCACATACCCCAGCGTCGAGTTGCGTTGGATAATGCCGAGGATGAGAGCCACCACACAGTTAACATAGGACATGGTGTTCAGCAGCACAAACGTGCGGAAGGCGTTCGGTGTGCCGGCATACTGGGCGTAGACGCCTGGTACAGTCACACGGGTGAGATGTTCTCGGCGCGACTCGCCAGCTGCACACCGTGTCGTGTCTTACCGTAGAACGGGCTCACAAGCCATGCCAGGGGGAGGAAGAGGGAAACTAGAGCCAACATGTACTGAAAACGTGCAGACAAGTCAGCAACAGCCACGCACACAGTCACACCAAGCAAGACACAAAACAACGAACCAAGTTGCCCAGTTGGATGTAGCCACTGTTGAGGAGCAAACCCCACCCAAGGTCCCATGCGATCAGGATGGAGACAAGGACATTGATGACTGCTTCTTTGCCCACTCGTTCGCGGTTCCGCAAGGGCGACGTGACAGTGCTACACCATGAAGACAGCGTCGACGCTGCAACAATCAGGAACAAGGGGGTTATTTTACACAAAACGGAAAACAATGCAACACAACTGCCACGCGCAAACGCCCTCCATGACACACGTACATGACTTTGACAAAGCTCCCATGGCGGGGCGAACGAGGCGGGTTTGGTACGGAATGTGGTACTGAAGCTCGGCACTGCTGCTTCGAAGCGCGTCCTTTGGAAGGATGATGACGGCGAGCTTTGACAACCGTGTTGGCCTCGTGTCCTGAGCATGAGTCAGACCAATGGCAAGTGCAGGTGCACCCTCTTCTCCAAAGGACTGATTTCGAAACAAAACGAAAACACAACAAGTGCGCACACAAGCAGCATCGGTATGGCACATCAGCTGCACAAGCCATGCCATTGAAGCCGACACGCGCACGACGTACTGCATTCACCAGTGCAATGTAGTGGTGGACATTCAGCATGCTATCCTTGGAAGATCGAACCGTCCGGAGGAGCATGTTGAGGCGAACAGCAATCTCTCTGCCCTTGGGCCCGAGCACATGGAACCCTTCCGCAACGAGGGGGTCGGTAAGAGGAAGGTGGTACGGCAGAAGGAACTCTCCATTGCCAGCACAGACAAGAACTAAGGGTAAACGAGGTTGACCCATGACAATCCCACCCGTGTCTTCGCTCTGTGACAGCAGCAACACGTGTTGGCGCCGCCGCCGCTGGCATCACACAACCACCAACAGCAATACGAAACAACATGGCTGAAGTTCGCACCTGCATGCACAAAACGTCCATCCACGCAAGGGTGTCGTCGTGGGAGACACCAAACTTGAGCGAGTTGGCAAGGGCCCGAGCACGTGTGTTGCGCAGGAAGGCATGGTCATATCTGGCGCAACACAGCATCTGGATGAGCCTCGGCGGTAGGCAGTGTTTCCACGTGGGTCAACACAGGATCACGTACGCGACATGGTGGCGATACATGCTTTCTGTGTGCCGCCGTCGAACCCAGCGCGCAAACGTCACCGACACGGGGTAGTAGAGGTACTTGAGCGTGCAGAGCATGTGCCTTTCAAACGCTGACCACACCCCGGCGCGGTTACAGGGTTCGGCATACTCCGCGTATCTGGTCAGTGATAACCCCATGTCACAAGGAACTGTGAGCAAACACCACGCTTCAAGATGGTCGCCAACACAAAGCACGCACTCGGCGTGTTTGACGACACTGCGGAGCTCCGTTGGCACAATGGGATCCATGAAACAAGGAGAATTATGCATGTTGTGGCCGTGCAGGTACCTGGTACAAGGCAGCACACACGTCAGGCGACCCGCTCGATACAGATGCGCCTCATACCAACGTACACGCGGTGCAAGTGGAACTCCAAGTCTTCGGGCGACATGGTCTGGGATAACCAACCAACAGTTACATCGTACAGCACAGCACACTGGCACAGAGCAAGCATGGGTAGCGAACCAAAGGCGACTTAGGGATCGTGGTGCTGGCACGGGCTTGGTCATGCGACGCCCCTCGACCCCAGTCCGCCAACGGGGCATAACCTGGCGACAATGACACCCACACACCCCACCTTAGGCTGTGTGTCCCTGCCACGCTTCAGCATGGCTACAGCATCCCAGGTACCTGCAGCAAATGCATCTGATGTCCAGCCGCCGCCTTTCTTGTCAAACTCGGTGATTCTGCGGCAGCAGTGACGGCGGGGACAGAAACGTGAGCAGAGCAGAAAACAGCCAGATCAGACAACCACGTCGCCGGGGGTCCCGCACCTTTGGCCACTGATGGACATGGCACGCGTAGATGGACGCCCGGAAGTGGAAGTGGGCTGTGCGTCACGTGAGCAGCTTGCGACCACCAAAGGGAAAATGGCGGCCAGAAACGTGGCACCTACAAGCCCCAGGAGCACATACAAATGGCCAAAACCAAGGATCGAGATCTGCACCGAACTTACCCGCCGCAGCCGTAGTGGGCATGGCACACGTCACTTGACGATCACACAAACAACATGCATCGCTTTTCGCACCTGGACAGCAGACAGGCATTTCGGGTGTTCTAGGTAGCCATCATCGCACACAAAGTCACATGAGTCGGTGTTTGTGATGTAGTGTGCATGTGCTGGTCGCGAGGAGCAGGCCACACACTCCGTAGCCTGTGGTGCCGAGTACGACCCAACAGCGCACGGGGTGCATTCACCAGCCCCAATGCCCGCAAACGTGTTTCGGGAACAATTGAAGCAGGCTGATCACAACCACAACAAAAAAAGCACCAATGAGTGACACTGCAACCGCGGATTCCAACGGACGCAATGCAAGCCAACAGCACAACTCCTCCTCGTACATGGCGAGTGCTCTGGTGCATACTGCCCACCCCCACAAGGATAACACGCCGAACGATTCTGTGACGACCAGGTCCCGGATGGACATGGAGAACAATCGTGCGACCCGGGTTTGTGTGTGTGCCTGATGAACAGTGCGTGAGTGCAGCTTCCCACTGGCCTGCGATGACGCATCCACGCAAACCACCGACGCGAGATCCCCACTACGCCACACGCACCACCCAGCAGGACAAAAAGAGCAAACGCTTCGTCCAGATGACGATATCATGCCAGGCGGGCACTCAGTGCATCCAAAGTTGCCGTTTGACGGTTTGAACTGTCCAGGGGTGCAAGGAATGCACCGGAGTGAGTTTGACTTCGTCTTCGACAAGCTCGTGTCAGGCTCGTAGCCTGACCCCAGAAAGAAACAACCGCGAGGCAGATTGTGAGTGCATCGCGTCGAACGCATGCAACTCTCGCGCATTACAGTACCCGCACGGCAAAGGTCACAACTTTGCGAAGCGGGTCCGGGCGCCAATGTTGCGGGGCAACTGGTGCACGAGCTCGAGCCCCCCAGGGGTGCAATACTGCCGAGAGCAGCCAACAGCCACGTCACACGGGTAGTGAATTAACAACACTGACACCTCAGGGCTGCAAGACAGTACATGCCGGGCGTACGTATTGTCAGGACACTGTTGGCACTCCGAGGACCCCGTACTTCCAGCAAAGGTCCCAACAGGGCAGGAGTGACATGGTCCAGGACCGGCGGTGGGCTTGTAAAACCCTCTGGGACAAGGCACACACAGGGGGCCATACAGACCTGTAGGATGAGAGCGAGGGTCGTGGTTGTTGTTGTGGTTGTTGTTGTCGTGGTTGTTGTTGGAGAGGCATGCATGTCACACGTGAGACACGAAACCCCTCCAACAACAACACCACGAGAGACACATGTTCGAGCCCGCATGCTGAACCACAACACCCAGCTTCGCCAACAAGCTGCGAGGAGGAAGTAGAAAGACCACAACAACACACCACAACTACTCACCAGGACCACATGGCGGCAGGGCCATTTTTGAGCCAGGGAACCCGTACCCACGTGGAAACAGCGAGGAGCCGCCAGACACGTCAACGTTCAGCGTCTCCGTTTGGGTGATGGTGGCGTTGGGCCGTGGCGAGGACCAGAACATGCTGACGATGCCACCACCGCCTCCGCCAGCGGTGCCGCCTCCAATTCCACCGCGGGCAGACACGGACGACGACTGCGATGTGAGCTGTCCAAACTCCAACCGCACAGCGCCGCCAGAACCACCACCGCCAGCCACTGTGCCACGAGGAACGCACCCACACAGACAAGCAAGCAAACCCATGAGAAACAGCTCCCCCCCTCTCTCGCGCCACACACAAGCCGTGTGGGTGACCGCAGCCGCTTGTGCCAACGTCCAACCGCCCGAACCTTGGCCGCTGGACTTGAGCGGCTTCAACCCGCCTTGCCCATTTGCAGCAATGATCTGTGGCAACCACGCGCACGAAAACGAAAGAACCATCACTTTTTCATTGTCTCCACCAGCACACACACGCACAAAAATTGATACAGTTCTTACCCCTCCGTTCATGTCAAGGGAATCGACAACACTGATGTAAATGATGCCCCCGCCAGCCCCTCCAGTGCTGCCACCACCGCCGCTGCCCATCATGGCAGGAGCGAAATGGGAGTCATACCTGCACACAACGACGGGAAAACCATGTCAATGACACCATCAGAGCCGCCGTGGGGCACAAGTTCCACGGCACGAATCACGGACCACGAACCACGCAGCACAGACGCAACAGACGCCAAGTTACACCCCGGCACACGCACACACACACACACACACACACACACACACACACACACACACACAACCCACGCCCTGCATGTCACACGTACGCTTCGCCTCCAGGGACAACAGCCCGACCATCCCCATCAACCCCGACTCCACCGACTCCACCATGGCCCCCACCGCCGGTAGGAAGGTTGCCATTGTGTCCCCCCGCACCGGGACCGTACCCAGAGGGGCACCCAAAGTTACTGCGTGCCCAGGAATAGCATACACCACGACCACGACCGGAGGCACTGGCTTGTCAGGAGCGGTGCAAACAATGGAAGCTGTGCAACACAAAACAGACCTGGAGATGACGGCTCCATTGATCACAGCGTCGGCTTTGACACAAAACCGGATACCACCAGCCTTCTCGGCACACACAACAAGGAAACGCAACACAAACACGATGAGACGATTCTACGCCGCTACACCCCCCCTCCCCCCATGGTCTGCCATGTGGTACCTGCATGGATCCTGTGCGGCTCACATACAGAACTTCAGCGGAGACACGGAGACTGTAGGTGCAATTGGGCATGTCCTGGGCAGGCACAACAATGGCAACCAACCAATTAGGTCAACACGCTTTGGCAATTGCCGTTAACCGGCCCACACTGGACGCACGAGTGCAAGTGGGGTTAAGCATGAGCTGCAATTGAACGGGAGTCCGCATGAAGACGTGAACCTGGTCACAAAGGCACGCGTGACATTCTGAAGCACAGCATGGGGCGTACACTACATCCACGCACACTTTGCGGGCAGTGACGGTACCACCGACAATGATCTGCAGGAACAGGTTTCAGAAACAAGCGGGGAGACGGCACACACAACCCTGCATTGCAGTATGTGTTCTACCTGAGGCGAGGCCAACGAAATCACATCAGCTGCAACCACACTGGCTCTGGCAATCGTGATTGAGGAATGCGCGCGCACTAGTAGTCGCGTCTCCAAGGAATGGATCCAAGCCTGTTGCCCCCACCCACAGCCCGAGTGATGTCACCGCATGATAGTCGCAACATCGCGACTCACTCACTTCAATCAGATTGTTCTTCAGCACAAATACGTCCGCTTCGATGGACGCGGACTTGCTGTACTTGACGACTGACATGGAGCCCACAGTCATCGCTCCCGCAACCTTCATCGTGATGGCTCCACCCGTGACAATGCTGCCAGTGAGTGTCACTGTCGTCGCTTCCACATACAGCGGCTGGAACAACCAGTCGTGGGGGGGAAAAAGTGAAACACAAGGTCAGTCGCAGCGCATTGCACCGTGCACGACAAAAATACACACAACTGCCCTCCCCATCACACCTGCTCGCGCTCACGTGCTGTGGGCTCCAACCAACTTGAATCGAGGAGCAGAAGTGTGCCGTTCACGACCAGACTCCCTCGAAACATCTTGGAATGGGACAAGGTGACGGCCACAAGGTTCGGGAGGGGGATCAAGTCCACGTCCAGCGAGCACCCCGTCAGAGATAGAATGGTGATGGACGCCATTTCGTACAACAGGCGGGTGCTTGCGGGGTACCCAAAGTACGACGGCTCCGTGTTCCCACACAGCAGCTTCTTGTCCTTGTAAAGGTACCTGAACGCAAAGGATCAACACCGACATACACGATCATTCACCATGTGGGAACCGAAGAAGAAACAGAAAAAAAAAAAGAAAAAGCAAAACACGGGGCAGAGAACACACAGGTGCCGCGTACAAGGTCGCGGTGCCACCGTAGGAACACCCTTGAGTGGAACCACCACCCACCAACACGAATGCGTCCATGTCAATGTCGCTCTCCGTTTGGATTCCAATGCGACCGCCGCCACCGCCACCACCACCGCCGGCTTGACCGAAAAACGACGCGGAGTCCCCGCCAGCAACGGAGAGCACCGAAAGAGAACCCAGCGTCAAATTCGGTGCGTAAATGTACATGGATCCGCCCGCTGCGCCACCGATGACCGCCGGCACGCCGGCCGGGGCACTACCACCATCCGCCAGCACCTGACCGTTGATGACGGCCTCTTGTACAGAGACAAACAGGACGCCGCCACCACGGGGGTTCGAGTAGTTACCGTCGAACACACTCCCGGGTCCACCGAACCATCGCGGGAGAGAGAAGGAGCCAAAAGAAGCACCGCCACTGCCCTGACCACACGTAGAACCTTGTCCACCATGCGAGCCACCCCCTCCACCCTGTCCAGCGCCCTGAATCGCTTTGTCATACCCCATTGCACTGACATCTATCACGCTGGAATCATCGACAAACAAGGAGCCTGTTTGCACATCCAGGGAGGGGACTGAAATCCGAGAGCCTTGTGTCAACGACAGGCGACCCGCAGATTTAATGCTGAATGTCTGGTAGAAACACAGAGGGCTTTGGCACGGAGCTTGGACGATGCTTGCGTTCACCAACCTAATCTCTGGGCCGGAGCCTTGAATCGTCACACTGAAGCCCGTGGGCAGCGCCATCGTCACGTTCTGGATAAGGCACACAGAGTCAAGAGCACCCTGTGTGCACACTTGGTGTGAAAGGAAGGACACTGTGGGAGCCAAAGGAGGGGGAGCAGAGCCAGCTTCCGTGGTTCCGCACAACATGGCCGCAGTCATCAGCACCAGCACAGCCGTGGCGCACACCGCAGCGCCCATCGCTCCCAAAGGGGACAGGAGACCAGCCGTCACGCAGTACAACCACTCTAGCTCAAACAGAGGCTCATTTAAGTGATGTGTGCAGCACACTTATCGTCAATGGAACTTCCAACGTCGGTGCGCGAAGGCGTGAGTGAGCACGCAACTGTGATCGCGGCACGGCACTTGCAGAACAGGTAGAGTGTAACCGGAAGTTTGTCATGTTTTCATCTTTGTTCTGTGAATATGCTGCATGTGCCACGCACGGAAGTACCCACGCTCAGCTGGGGACCAACAGCATTTGGCAGCACACCGTCGCGTCGACGTAGTGCCACGCCGTGCGCCAATGATATCCTGCCACCAGGCTTGCAGCATGTAGACCTAGGAGTGGCAAGCATGGGGGTGTTTTCCCTCGCAAGATGGATCCACATCGGGATCTTGATCCTGTCAGTCAGTGCAGCGACAGCAGCAGACTGGAACACCTCCTTTTCCTGTGCGAGTATAAGCCCGTTGGGTGGCGCCATTGGCAGCTTCCAGGCTGGAAGCAGTGCATGTGTGACCACATGTGATGCAATGTTTGCTGCAACGGCCAGCCCAAACGCCACGCTCCTCGTCCTGGAAGACACACCATTGTCGCCGGCGAATTGTGTCACAGGTGTCTCGCCCGACTCCGCCACAGTTTGCACACCGCAGCTCAGATTCTTGACCCCAGCCGTAGTGCATGCTTCACAGCTTACAGAAGCGCTTGGCGGGGGCGCCTCGACTGTGTCGGCAGCGAGCGCAAACCGCTTTCTGCTGCCCGGTACGTGGACAGTCGCTCGAGCGACGGTGTTGTGTCGCCAGACGGTTTTTGATCGTGCGTCGCGTGTGCTGCGCTCGGAACAGGCCCCCTGCAGTACCGAGCTGCTTTGTTGACGCCCCCAACAGGGTTTCCACTGGAGGTTGTCTCAGTGCAGACGTGGGGTTCGCGTACGTTCGTTCTCTCCACGGACACCGCCAAGGTTTCCACGCGCGTCTCGGTGAGTCAACGCCCGCTTCCAAACAAGTGGCGTCTCTTCTTCTTGCTAACTTGTTTACTTGGGTGCTGTGTGTGTGATCGCACACAGGTGGTTTTGCACACGACATTTGCAGTGGTAACGAGCCCTGTGATTTCGCTCGCTGATGAAGTCAAGGGCATGGTTGTGGTGAGCGCCACCACTGCCGTTGTGTTTGCAATGGTCTCGGACATCGCCATTGCAAAGCTCCTCCCAGATTCTCGTACCATCTTTGTGTCAGTCCCAAGCATCGGTTTGACACCACAAGAAGTGCTGTTCCACCAGTACTGGCAGGGAGTAGCGTTCTTGGAAACCTCGAGCAAGCTTGTGGCTCTGCATCCTGCCGCTCCGTCGACTCTAGATTCCACGTCGTTGTCTAACGTGGTCACAGGGAAGGTTGGGTATCTTCCGGGAGCGGTTGTCGTTGTCAGTCCTTTTGCGGCGACGTTCTTCGTCGCCGCGTCCTCGATGTCAACTTCATTCCTGCAGTCTGGTGGAAGCACTCTGTACGCGGTCGTTTGTTGCGTGTTTTGTTCGTTGCTTCGTCCCAATCACTTGTGCCGTTCATCATCGTGGGTCTGCGCTCCAGCTCTTTCCTTGACACCGTCAAGTTCGCCGCGTACGACTGGAAATCCGGACTGGTTTGGTGTCTGACGCGCGTGTGGAACTTGGAGGTGTTGTCATTCGTGGACGCTGTCGGAGGCCCAGCCCACACCGGTGTCATTTCCACGGGCATCGCAGCTTCCGCCACCATTCGTCACCTGGTTTCGCTCCCGGGCAGCAAAGTGGCTGTGATTTATGATGAAGGTGCCGCCACACAGATGACAGTGGTTGAATCGACAGGACTCACACAGTCCTACTCTTTTGACTCCGGGTGGCTAAGTCTGTACTCCTTAGGTGATTCTATTGTCGCTGTGTACTCCAGTCAGGTATGTGTGTGTTTGTGTTTGTGTGTGTGAACAGTGTGGTAGGGAGCTCGACCGTGGATACAGACTGATGTGCTCCAACTGCGCAGGCATGCCAAGTTTTCCTGAACACTGCGGAGCCCACTGTCTGTGTTTCTGTCAGCCGGTTGGAAGATAGACAGGTTCGTAGTGGCGGTGTGTGCATGTGCTGGCTGAATGGTGTGCTGCGTCTGACCGTGCTACCGCCTGTTATGTTGTTGTGGGCTCAGTTGAGCTCCCAGGTCGTTGCTGTCCGTGGTGGTGCTGTTTTTCCTGATGTCTGCTTGGCGGGGAGCATCGTGGTAGTGTTTTCAGCAACGCACTATCCCGTGACTCGTTGCGGCAACAATGTTGCGTTGCCTGTCCAACTCACAAGCACCCATTTTCTCTTCGGCAATGCCATTGGCGACATCACGGAGGAGTTCGGGGACACCGCTGATGTACTGTCGTTGGCTGATGGGAACAACTGGTTCGTGGATGTTCACCATCATCTCCATCATGTTCACTACCATCACGCCATTACCAAACTGTCCGCTCGGTGTTGTTGCTCATTGTGTCCCGTGTTGCCGTGCTGTACCAGGCCCTTGCTGAGTTCATTCGTTTCACACGAGCACAACTCGTTTCAGTACGTTCAACGCACTACGTTGCGTTTGCCTCATGTTCCCCTCGGAACTGCTTGCGTCATCACTGCTTCTTGTGGCATGTTGTATTGCAGCTTCGCAGCCGCGGAAGTTGCTCTGTTTGAAACACACATGGGTTTCAGCCCCTCCTGGCCACCCGTCCTGTCAGTTCCTCACGCGGTGATTGCCGGCAGTGACGTTGCAAACCAGTCTGCTTACGTACTCATGCCAACTGCCGTTGCCACCTTCTCCTACAACCACACCGTGCCTTCCTACGGAGGTGCTCCCATTGTGGCGGGAGGATGGTACGTTGCGTCGATAGGCTTGCACTGCGGCTCGGTTCGATTGTTCGTTGGTTTTGGTGGTGGCACTGCGACGTGACATTGCTTGGTTGATGCTTGTCTTTTGCAGGTTCCCCGGCGTGTTCGATACCAGCTTGCGCTTCTTGTGTCGTTGGTCCTTTTCATGGACCACAGATATCGTCAATATGCTGGCGGACGCGGTGACGGTTCGGACTGTGCGCTGCACTTCCCCACCCTTCCTGGGGATGGACAGCGACAGGCAAGTCACCCTCGAGATTTCCACGGCGCCTGACTTGTCCGTTGCGCCTCAGCCCCTGGACCGGTGAGTGGCACCGTGGGGCGTCGTCAAGTGGTGTGGCCCCGTGTACCTCATGTTCGACTCTGTGTCTTGTGGAAACGCGCTGGTGGGAACAGAATGCCGCCTTCCAACCTCACTGCACCCGATGCGGAGTTCGTGGAGTTTCGCGCTGCCCGTTTCGTGCCTGTCTTGTCTGTGGCCAATGGCACAGCCACTCGTGGTTGCCCGGTCACACTGCGTGGCGCCTTGCCGCCCGTGGGGCGATTCATGTCGACAGTACGTTCATTCATGCACGACGCGCACTTGTGTTGCATGGGGCGTGTGTGCTTTCTCTTGGTGCACACCGGCGGTGTGTCTGTTTCACAGCAACTTGGTGTCGGCGTTGTCGTGCCACTGTTTGCTTTCTCTGGTGTGACCTTTCGCATGTCGTGTGGTGCAGTTGTCTCTGTCGGCAAGGGCCGCGTGGTGGAACGTGACATTGGCGTCTCCAACGCCGTTCACTACGGTCCGACACGGAGAAATTTGGGTGCCTGCTGATTCTGACGCCATGTTCCAGATCGTTGGCGCGGGGTTCTACACCGACATCCAGTGCCGTTTTGCTGCAAGTGGAGTCGGGTCTCGGGTTGTTGTTGGACCAATGGTGACCCCCAACACGGCTGTTTGCGGAGCGGTTTCATGGACTGCAGAGTCGTCTGTCACAGAGCTCACGGTGAGGACTCTCGTGCTCAATGACATTCCTTACGTCGGTGTTGTACCCGCCCGCATTCGATTCCTTCCCGTGGTCGTTGGTGGTCAATCGACCTCTTCTTACGGTTATGGCAGCGTTGTTGTCACCGTCGATGCGGAAGGCGTTACGCTTGCGGATCAACACATGTGCGTGTGCTGTGCAATGCAGTGTCTGGCTGTGAGCATCCCGTTTTCACTGCGTGCAATTCGTTTTGTGCGGACGCGGGTGCATGGACTGCGTGCCAGGTACTCATGCCGCTTTCGTGATTCATCCGGCCAAGTTGTGGTTACGGACGTAGTGTCTGTAGCTGGAGACGAGAACGTACAATGCAACTCTCCAGAGTGGGATGGCGCGGTTTCTGTGTTTGACGTGACTGTCTTGTATGACGACTTTCCACTGCAAGTGGCTGGATCAGCCAACACCCACAATTTGGAGGGTAGGTTCTCGTCAGCCATGTTTGCGTTGTTTTGCTTTGCGCTCACATGTCTGTCTGGAACCAGCCTTCTGGTTGTCCATGGATAGGACAAGAGGGCCAGCTATCGGTGGTTTTAACGTCACGTTGCTGGGCGGAAACCTCGATGCACTGTCCACGTCGGCCCATTTGTACGACGTGCGTGGCTTTGTGAGACTGCATTGTGTAACCGGAGTGCGATATTTTGCTGTGCTGGTTTTGAACAGGGATCAAGTGCAGTTGAGGCTAGAACGTTCTGGCAACTCTGTCCATGCACCGTTGACAGAGTTCAACAATACCCAGGCCACGTTTTCCGTTCCACTGTGGCCCTTCGGAAGTGGCAACGCGCGAATCACCTTCTTGGACGACAACGTGGCCGTGACACGTCTCTCTGTCACGCACCACCCTTTGGTTGTGACATTTGTTCCTGCGGCTGACTCCACGCTTCGATTCGAGACTGTAGCCACGCATGTGACCCCCGCAAAAGTTGCTGCAACAGGAGGCGAAGCCTTGTTTGTTCACGGTGCAGGCTTTGCCCCTGATGTCGAGTACGCAGGCGGAGTGTCTGCTTTATTGTGCAGTTCCATACCGCCGTGAGCTCTGACATGGATGTGTGATTGTGGCTCCAGCTTCCGCTGCAGAATGAAGGTTGGTGATGAGACGCAGACGGTTGATGCGTCAAGGCTTGATTTTAGGACTGTTCGGTGCACCACACCACGTTGGAACCGTGGCGGCAGTGGTTCCATGGCTGTCAGGTTGCAGTACTGGAAGGGTGGGGCTTGGGTGACCGCGGACGAAACTGGCGAGCTGTCTTCGCAATTGGTTCCAGCGGTGCTTGCAGAGCAAACCAACAACCATTTCTTCGGTGGTGTGTCGGCGAGTGGTGACACGCGGTTCGTTTTGTACCATGCTGGCGTGAAAGCCGCCGCCTTGTGCATATGCCGCTTCTCTTCTCTCGAATTCGAGGCGCAAAATGTTGTGGTGACGGCGCATGTATTTCACTCCAACGTCACATGTGGACAAATGCAGTGGCCATACGAGGCACAAGTGGTCCGTGTTCGACTGGAGTGCGACGGGAGCCTGGTTGGTGCATCACCAGTGAACACCACTGTATCAGTGAAGATATTGCCGTACTGGGGTTTCCGAACGCCTGCCAGTGGGCTGGCATCAGGAGGCAACAACGTTACTGTTGAAGGTGGCAGCTTTTTGGCCCTCCTGGATGGGTCAATCCATGTACCGGAGTATGTTTGCTCGTTCCAACACACCGGAGCTGCCGTCACCAGTGCAGTGGCGGTGTCGAACAACACACATCTCACGTGTGAGGTTCCCGCGTGGATCAAAGGTGCCGCGACAGTGGAACTTCATTTGTTGCAGAACGGCGCAGTTGTGCACAGGTCAAATCCTTTTGTGGACGACTTGGGTACGTGCTCGTGGCAAGGGGTGCCTTGTCTGGCGTGTGGTTGACAAGATGATGCATGCCCACAGGTACCTACTCCTTCTTCCCTGCCCTCTCTGGGGTAGAGTATGCACCACCGGCATCAGCGCTGGGCGGCTCCACACTCCGTGTGGCCGGCTTTGGCTTTGTGTCTGACCGCACGTGCGTGGTTCCACGTGTGGCTTGGTGTGTGTGTCTGTGGGAGGGTGCTGATGAAGATTTTGTGTGGTGCATGTGTGTCCATGTAATGTTACTCATGTGTTCGCCGTTGGCGCAGGTACGCGTGCCGCTTCCATGTGAGCCCCACGATCTCGGTCGTTTCCATTCCCACCGCACCATTTGGGTCTGGCAACGTGCAGTGCATCGTTCCGAGTGTTCCACGTGCTGGTTGCCTTGCCATTACCCTGGAGGAACACGAAGCGGGCGCAACGTCGACTGTGGCAGCAATTGCGGGCGGCGGTCGAAAGGTGTCTGTCATCCAGGGTGCGGTGGTGTCCGTGCAACCTACGCTGGTCCCAACAAGTGGCAACCAGTCTGTGACTGTGTCTGCGGTGGGGCTGATTCCGGATGTGTTGTACGTTGGCAGCGTTGTGCAGGTGTTTACATGTGTGTGTGTGGAGGGGGGGTTCTTGTAGACTCATTCGTGTTTGTCTCGCTGCTTGCAGGTACCGCTGCGTGTTTTCGTGGCGCAACGTGTCCTTGAATGGAACAGACGCGTATCCCAACGCTGCAGGGACGTCACTATCATGTAGGTCTCCTGCCTGGCCACACACAACGGCGTCGGCGAGCATCACGCTGACAGCTGATGCACCCATCTCCATGAGTGAGGCCAACCCCGGTTGCTCGTCGCACGATGAACAACAGGGCTTGGTGGTAACTGGCGATATCATGGTTTCGTGGCAAGCCGGGGCAGTGTCGTTCAAAGACGTGTCTGCTGCAGTCACCACGAGCATGGATGCCGTTGGTTTCTCCCTTACTCGTACCATCAGCGTAGTCGGAAGGGTGGTCGTGCATCTCATGTCAAGAGCCACGTTGGTGGAGGTGGTTACCTTTGAAACCGGCGTTGCCGATGCCGTGGTGTCTGTGCCGGTGTCCAGACTCATGAACCTCGCCGGGCGTTCTCTTTCCGACGACGCTGTCCATTTTGTGGTGTCCTTCTCCCTGGAGGCTGTCAGTCCCGGTGCAGCCATTGGTGAAATGGCCACCATCAAGGTGGCAGTGTGCGGAAGCGGCGCCTACGTGATGACACTGGACACTTTGACGCCCAAGTGTCTCGCGTGTCCTCGTGGATCCTTCGCAAGCGGAGCGGATGTGGCGCAGTGCTCAACATGTCCCAAAGACACGTGCGTTGAATATGCTGGTGTGTGGCCCTTGTCAGGCGTGATGACGTTTGTCCCCCCCTGCGTTCGTTCTGGGTCCCCAACGTACAGGTATGCATCGAGTCCTCGCACAACAAACTGCACCTCATGCCCGCCGAACGCGTTCACGTTGTCAGACGGGGCCCGCTCCCTGCGCGACTGCCGTTGCCCACCCGAGGGCTTTTACCGCTCTGTGCAGGGAACGTGCGAGCCTTGCGCGGACGGTGACCCGCAAGCTACGTGCGTGGTGTACGATGCCAACGATGAGCAGGTGCTTGCGCCGGGCTGGTGGCTGTCGGCGGACGCCCTGGCTCTGTCGGACAACGGCGCCGCAAACATCTCCGGCATGGTGCAGCCTTTGAAGTGTCCCGACCAGTCCCATTCTCCCTGCGAGGGGGGGTCAACAGTCGGCGTGTGTGCGACTGGATACGAAGGGTACCTTTGCACAGGATGCGTGACCGGGTAGGTGTGCCTGCCCGCGGCGTGACTCGATGTTAGCGTCGCTCACCGCTCCCCCCTCTATGTTGCCACATATCCAGGTACTATCGATACGCAAACACTTGTGTCGAGTGCCCATCCTACGCCAAACCGCTTGTGGCAGTCGCAGTGCCTGCCATGGTGTTCTTGGTTGTCCTCGGGCTTGTGTTTATGCCCCTGGCCAACTCGCGAATGGTACGTACTTACTTTGTTGTGTGTGGCATGCACGAGCGATGTGCTGCCTTTCATGCTCACTTGTGTGTGGTTGGTTGTGTCGGACTTCTCCAGTCCACGTTTGGTCTCATTGTGAACCTAGCCCAGTTTATTGGCATGAGCGCGCAGCAAAACATCGAGTGGCCCCCAGAAACAGCTCCGTTTTTCGACCTGTTCTCCTTCACAAATCTCAACATGTGCGTGTGATAGTGTCATGCATATGTTGTTGTCCCAAGCGTCGGATCGCGCGTATCGTGTGGTGCTTTGACCATCCATGCCTTGCAGTGAGTTGGTGTCACCAGATTGCTTGTCGCCGATGACGGTACTGTCGCGACTCCAAGTGTACCTCGGTCTTCCCGCTTTGCTGCTGTTCATGATCTGGGCCTTGGTTGGCACGCTCCACGGCTGGCGTGTGATGAAAGCGCCCCGTTCTCGAGCCGTGTCACAGCCCAAGTCCCATGACTCTGTGTCAGAGCCGCCCTCGCCTATGCTCATCAACCCAATGCACAGCAGTGATACGCTGCCAGCGCCGTCCCTCGCGAACGCGAAGCAAGCAGGACGCCCGTCCAACCAGTTGGTGGAGGCACACTCTTCGAAGCAGCCAGCTTCCACGCCCCAAGGCAGTGAGGTTGTCCCAAAGAACAAAGTCAAGCGGAAGAAAACGAAGGACACTTTCATTCAGCGTGGTCTTCGAGCCACTGCGATCACTTGCTTCATTGCATACCTCACCGTGTCAAAAGAGGCCATTGGGAGTTTCACGTGCATCAAAGTCGGGAGCAGTTTGCTGCTTGCTCGCGATTTGCGAGTTTCATGCGACTCATCGGTACGTGGCGTTCAATGACAACCTGCGGGACTCATCTCATTTTTTGGTTTGCTGGTGCACGTTTGATGGTGCGGGGTGCGACAGGAGTATGACAGTATCTTCACTCTCGCCTTTATTGGGGTTGTATCAGTCCCTGTTGGCGTTTTCCTGTTGTTCGGCTACATCATTTTTGGTGTCGTTCGGCACGACAGGGAAAATCTATGGAACAAGTTGACGTTTGGCGTTTTGTATGCGACTTGTATGTCGACTGTTGCGGTTTCGCACATGAGTGGTGGCCTGTCAAGCTCATCACATCACACGTGTGCCTGCAGACAAATCTGAGTTGTACTGGTGGGAAATGGTTGTCATGGTCAAGCGGCTGGCTATTGTCCTGGCTGATGGTCTGGTCCACCCGGATCTGACCGCGTTCAAGTTCTGCTTCTTTGTCTTGATTTTGTCGACGTACATTCTCCTTTTGGCAGTAGTTGTACCTTTTCGGGTATGCGTGCTCTCCACAGCGAGCCCACAATTGTGATGAAAGTAACGTGTGCGCTTGGTGTCACGCAGGATCCCATGACAAACCTGGTCAGTGTGGTGTTCAACGTGATGCAATTTCTTATTGTGCGTGCGTCCGTTGGCTTGCGGTGTTTGTGATGCTCACATACGTGGTGCATACCGTGCAGGCGTTTGGTGGTGTGATATTCTTCTTCACGGATTCGAACGACGGCGCAAACAGCAAGGCTCGCGCTATGATGACCGGAGTACTTGTTGTCGTTTTCGTGTGTGTCGTCGGCACCTTTGTTGGTGGTCTGGTTATGAAGGTTGTCCAAGCTTCGCGAAGAAGGCGATCGAAGCGTCTTTTGCGCTCAAAGTTTGGGGACGGCACCCCAGAGGATGCTGTGCGCAGCGTGGAGCTCGCGACGACCAAGTCGCGCAACCCACTGTACGCCAAGAGCCACGCGCGCCCCGTCGAAGCTGCTGCGCCTGTCGGTGGTTCAAGCGCAGTGACGGTGACCACAAGATCTTCTGCTGAACCGCCTCTGCCGGATGGTCCGTCTGCACGACGCAAAGGCAGGGCAAGTTTTGCCGCAGCGAGGAGTCGTAGATCAAGTTTGCTCGGTCGTAGGCAAAGCGTCTTCGGGTAGATGACATAAACTTATGTCAAATGTCGGCACACGCCCGTGCAACCTGCATCGCGAGCGCCAACCCGTCGCAGTCGAGGTGAGCACCAGTCCAACACCATGAGCGCAGAAGATGTTGCAGGAGGCGATAGTGGTGCTCTGGTACCTGCTTCAGAGGTAGGCGGGCGGCGTTGGATGGGCTGCTACGATGCTGTGACTCGCAGTCACCCCCTGCATCCTCGGTGGTTTGTGCCGGATTGTGCTGCAACAGGTGCGAGTGAAGTTGACAACTACGATCGAGCGTTTCAAGATTACAGACACTGCGATTGCTATCCCAACGCGTTTTTCTCGCAAGGGCTTGTCAGAAGTGGTGAATCACCTCCTGGGACTCGGTGCGTCATGCCAGCAGGATGGTCCGCTTCGTGCTTCGATTGACGTACTGTCGTGTACAGACCCGGAAGTCCCGTTCGACTTCCTCATCAATGGAACGTTCCTGAGGGGATCCCTGCGCAAGTACATGCGCAAGAATGGGTTGTCTGGGGTTCGTTTCATTGCTACAAGGTGTCGGTATGCCTTGGTCGTCACTTCTGGTGCACCTTGCAGGAATCTGTCGTGGAGATAGAGTATGTTCCCTCTGTGCAAGCTCCTGAAGGCGATTCGGAGCTGAAGCACCCTGACTGGGTGTCTTCCGTGGCATCAGTAGACAGGTACGTTCGTTGCGAAACCTTTTCGGTCTGAGTAGTGCCATGCTCACCCGGCGTTCCATGTGTCAGCTTCCTTGTTACGGGTTGCTACGACGGCAACATGCGTGCCTATGATGACAACGGGAGTCTAGTTGCGACTGTGTCCAGCCATCGCAAGCCAATTAAGTGCGTGGCCGCGTTTCAAGCTGATACAGTGTGCACAGCAGCCACAGGGTCCATGGATGGCGTGGTGAAGCTGTGGAAGCTTCAGGGCGATTCCTGGGCAGAAACCGCCAGCTGTGTTGGTCACGCCGGAACTGTTGAGAGCGTCGCGTTTTCACCAAACGGCCAACGAGTACGTGCTTATCATATCGTGCGAAACCATGTTGGAGTGCTACTGGGACGCGAAGATCTGATGTTGCTCCCGTGCTTCCCCTCAGGTGTGCAGTGGAGGATGGGACGGCGTCATGACGTTGTGGGATGCTGCAGCCGGCGACAGCGACGAGTCAAAGACAGACGGCTCTGGATCTAGGAAGCGCTCACGAACTTCTGCCGGGGCTGTCACCACATCCACAAAGAAGGTTTGTGTCGTGCCATGGCCGAGTTGTGGTATGGTGCGAACGCCAACGGTCTGACGGGTTGTGGGTCGCTTCACAGGCCCCAATTGCACAATTGAAGGGGCATGCACGCGCGATCATGTCTGTGAACTGGCCCAGCCCGAACACTGTCGTGTCTGGATCGCAAGACCACGCAGTTCGCTTGTGGGACTTGTCTGGAGGTTCTGTCGTGGAGTCAACAGCCATGGTACGTCGCACGTCGCGGTAGTGGGGTGTTTTGTGTGGTGGCACTGGGCGACAAGCAAGCCTCACCCATCTCTACGACTTAATCCCGCAGAACTGCAACAAGGTGATTAACAGTGTCGCCACAGCCGCGAGCGGCGTGCTGTTTGCCACTGGCCACCCGGACCATGCAGTTCGCATTTGGGACTCTCGTGCGACCGGCACATCTGTGGTGAAGCTTGTGTTGCGCCAGCACGAAGCGTGGGTGTCGTCTGTGGCATGGCGGCCGGGGTCTTCCACGGTGCTGCTCAGTGGCTCGTATGATGGCACTGTGAACGTGTGGGACATTCGGTCCAGCACTCCCCTCCACACGCTTCGTGCTCACGAAGACAAGACCCTGGCTGTGGCGTGGAGACCCGTTCCCAAGGCCGAAGGCGTGGAGCAGCGATTTGTGTCAGCCGGTGCGGACACGAAGGTGCGGTTCTTCCGCATGCCCACCGTTTCCTCCACGTAGGGAGCGTGCATCCATCCATCCATCCAATCCATAGAGTTCGATGTCTTTGATTGCTTTTTGTTTGTAAAACACACCAACAACGCTCTCGCGACCGTGGCCGTGAGACCGAATGGCTCACCAACGACACTCATTCGCGGCACACTACCCAGCGCCCAGGTCAGTCATCCTCGCTGGCATCACCTTGGCGCACCCCAGCGACGTTGGCAAGGTCGACGCCAGTCAGCTCCTGTGTTTCCTTCTTCCACTCCTCGATTTTCTCCTGGGATATGCGATTGGACTTCGGCTCTGCCTCTTCTTCTTCCTCGTCCTCTTCATCAGTCTTGAAGAACGTGTATGACAGGGTGATGTGGTGCACGTCCCCCATCAGAGGATCTTCCAGGATCTCTGGGTCAACCCAGAACAGCAGCTGTGGACGAGGGAGGGTCACACACAACCACATGAGACGGCACCGTGCGTTCTGCACACAGAACAGCCCACGCACTGGCATGTCAATCTCTTCACGCGGTCGCAAACGCTGTTCATCAAAGCAAAAACACTGGTACTTGGTGAAGTACACACCACACTTTTGCGGTGTGACGTTGTATGTCGCCACGCCGGTGATGGGCTTCTTCGTTGGATTGTACGCGGTGTAGCACGCCAAGGCTGGCTCGCCGGGGACAACCTTGATCGTACGCTGTTGCGGCTTAAAGTCCCAGGGCATGGTGTCCGCGGTGTTGGCAGTGAAGTGGATGGTGATCGGGTGAGCACCCGGCACCTGCGTGTGCCAACAATCTGGGGGGTGAGCCCAAAGCCGGCCACCACTTCACTGCCAGTCACGTACAGGTTTCATGTCCTTCAACTTATCCAAAGTGGTTGTTTGTGTTGTTCCGCCGTAGCCAGTTGCCTGCAGCACTGACACACTTAGACCGACTCGGGGACACCAGCCACAAGACAACGAACGCGGCTCGTCGCGAACCTGACAGAACATTTGGTACAGAGGAACTGCGGCGTACGACAACCCCACAAACCCAACAGCACCAGCAGCGATGTACATCGCAAGGGAGTAGTTCTTTTCTCGCTGTTGCGCAGTTGTCTCTGAGTCGAGGTGTACAGAGTGTGAGTGCGCAACTTGCCTTGACCGAACACAACACGACGCACGCACTCCTTGCTTGCTGGTGTACAGTGCGAACATGTGCCGGCATCATTCGCGGTCCAGCTGCACAACAAGGTATATTGACGTGAGTTTGACACTTGCATGAAGCAATGTGTACACCAGCGACGCCCATACAAGGTGTGTGAAGGGCATACGACGTGAGGCGTTGTACGTACCCGGCCTTGCAGCTTGCTGTACTCGGCAGCCGGCCACACTTTTCGCAATACCTCTGCGGGCATGGTTCAATGAAGACACTGCGCACACTCCATCTGAGGCAACCACCCCACGGGCCCTGGTGGCAAAGAGGCGAGACACACGAAACATGGTTGCAGAGACACGTGGACGCTGCAGCGAGTGCCGACACAAGCAGATTGTTCACCACGGATGTACCTACGATTGAAAGTCATTGAATGTGGTGGGTTTGATTTTCCTTCGCACCCTTCTCCGCACCTGCCCTCTCATTCCCTCACTCCGTACAGACCGTTTTCGCTGTCTAAGCCTCCACACTTCCCGCCAAAGCACCATAACACTGCTTCGTGTCGGACACTATCAACCATGAGTGATTTGAAGAAGCAGTTGCGAATCAAGTTCGGTGTTGCCCACCGGTGAGCAGGTGTCGATGTTGTCAGTGCGTTGTCCGACAGACACTCATCTGTGTTGTTGCATTCATGACAGCACAAAGAAAGAGCTGGCGAGCTACATCAAGGAAGGCGAGAAACAAAGCGCAAAGATCGCAAAGATGCGGGAGGACGGCGCTGATGAGTACGACATCAGAAAGCAGGTGCGCCTCTTGTGCGGTGGTGTTCTTCTTGTTAGACTCCAGCTCAGTGGTTTGTGACTTCCAGCTTGAGGTCCTGGCAGAGACAGAGGCCATGATTCCAGACACCAAGAGCCGTCTTACACGTGCGCTGGAGGATCTCGAGGAGTTCATGGTGGGTGACGTCTTTCTGATTTCATGTGCCAACCGCGTCTCACGCCGTGTGTTTTGCAGGATGTCAATGGCGAGGACGCTTCCCTGGAGGGCTTTTCCAAGCTTGCCGAGGCCCGTGCATTGTTGAAAGAGGCTGGGCTGGGTGGCGCAGAGGAGGAAGAGGAGGACGCGGCTGTGGCTGAGGAAGCTGCGGCTGTGGCTGAGGTGAGTGCCGGAGCTGGCGCTGGAACTGGCGAAGCAGCTGCCGCCGCCCCTGCTGCTGCCGCCACTGCTGATGATGCGTAGATTCGATGAAGATGTGCGTTCGTTGTCGAGGAGTCGTTGAGTGATAGGAACTTGCTTAATGAGGGGACAAAAACACTGACCACCGAAAAACACGACAACTGCTCGTGCGCTAGTGAGAGGCAGAGCAGCCAGCACCACCTGCACACTATCTCCGCCGCCGAAGTCGTGACGTTTTGCGTGGGGGCAAGCACACAGCGTCGGTGGCGACAGAAAAGGTGTGAGTGGTGATCTTCGTGAACGTCCGGCTTCCAGTGTTGAATCTGCTCAGCCGTGGAGCGTTAGTGCTACCATGTGCCCACGCGGTACCACGATTGCGCACAACGCACTTGAAATACCCCGAGACATCGTCAGGCGAGAGCGTCTTTGGTCCGTTTCCGTGCACGCGAGTAATCTGCATTGTCACGTCACACCCAGCGCCTCCCCCGGTTAAGCAAGCTATTCGATGTACACTGCACAAAGCCACCAACGGGACACACATACCTGTTTCCCATCTTTACCGAGGACGTACAACCCCCGGTACGTGAAGTTCTCGGGCTGGCGAAACAAAATCACAAAGTTGTCGAACCCATCGGCTTCCATTTCTGCCTTTGCCTCAAGGCGCACCGCCTCCAAATGTGTACCAGCAAGGCACACACGCTGCAGTGCATTCGCCACCCGCCGTTTGTTTGACGAGTGGTTGATGCGCGGGGCGCGTCGGCGTTCTTCCACGCTGCCTCCATACGGTGTGGATCCCCCTAGGCTCGTGCGACCACCACTCGCACGGCGTGTGCGGACGCCACGCGTCCCCAACCGCGTCCCCGACCGCCCCGCATCACGGCGAAGGCCACGATCTGTCCCGCTGTGTCGACGGTCTCGACGGTCCTCGCCACCACCCAGCCCAGCAAGCCCGTACTCGTCATCGGACCGTGGTCGGTAGCCGCCGTGGAACCTCGAGTACGCGCCGTCGCGACGCTTGCTCCCGGCGCCACCGAACGAAGGTGCGTACGCACCGCCGTCGTCGTCGCCCTCCTCCTCCTCCTCCTCAAACGCGGATCGCCCCGCCCACGCCGCACCACCCTGCGCCCGGGCAGCTCGTTTCCGCTCCTCCTGCGCCACACGCTGCGCCTCCTTCGCAATCGCCGCGTCGCGCTCCTGTGCCTCTCGCTCGGCCAGCCGAGCCGCGCGCCTGGCCTCTGCTGCAGCCTTGCGTTCCGCAGCTTCCACGGCCTTGCGCCGCCGCAGTTGCTCCAGCGCCGCCACTTTCCGGGCTCGCCGTGCCTCCGCCGTCTCTCCGCGCACCGCGGTGCGGGTGTGGGACGCACGACGCGCCGTGTCTCCGCCGCGCGGCTTCGATGGCTCGGACGCCCCACCGTCTGTCTCGGCGACGGCGCTGGCGTCGGCGTCGGACGCAGAACCGGGGTTGTCATCGTCCTCCAACGCAATCTCCATGGCCACCGCCTTCCGCCTCGAGCCGACGGGGCGGGCAGCTGTCGGCGCCGGCTGTCGGGGTGGCGGGTGGTGGGCCGGATCAGCGGCTGGGGAGGTTCGAATGCGGGTGGCTCGAGGGCGAGTAGCTCTGTCCTGCGCCCGGCTTTCACGTGGTGGTCGCCCATCATCGCCGCTGCCTGGTGGGGCCACTGCGGAGGGCTCTGGCTCAACATGTGACGACGCGCCCTGCTGCTGCTGCTGCTGTTGCTGCTGCGCAAGGCGATGTTCCACACGTTCCTCGTCAGGTCGCGACACGACACGAGCGTCAGGATGTGCTGCGTGCACCCCATGTGACGGGGGTGGCGGCGAGCCATGGTGACGATGACGCCATGTGTTACCCACCACGTTCGCAGCTGGTGCATCTCGGGGCGCATAGCGCTCAGGTCGCTGCTCGAACGCGTCAAGGCCTCCGGGGTGGTGCCCGTGCTGGTGAGACCCACTCGGCGAGATCCCGATCGCGACCTCACTCTGATCTGGCACCGCCGCCGCGCCCGTCATGGCAGCCACAGCACTATCAATGTCAAAGGGGTCAACAGTAGGCAGTGGTGCATCGCGCGAGGAAGGTTGCGCACTCAAACCGACACCAACGCCGGCAGCGGAGTAGGTATCGCCATCATTGTGCGCGTCGCTACCCCAATCGGGCCCGGTGGCCCGGGAGAAGAAGGCCTGCAAGGCCTCTTGGCCGATGCGCTTTCGCGCGGTTTGCAAGTGCTGCTTTTCGGATTGCTCCCGCCGCATGATTTCGTTTCGTACAGCGCCGAGCTCAAACTGCAGACGCAGGCTGGAACGCGGAGTTTGTACAAACACAAACCGGAGGCCACAACACCCGGGAGTGGGTGAGAGGTGGTTGAATAGCGGTGCTCCATGCACATGTAGCGCCCCTCACACTCAACGTACTCAGCTGGGTCATCCGCAGCTGGCAGAGCGCGTGGTGATGCCGCGGACTCCGGCACCCCTTCAGCCTCTTCTTTGCTGTCAGTTGCGCATCCACCCACACAGCATGGGCATGCCACCAATGAACGCCAATGCCAAGCACGCACATACCGGCAGCCCCAAAACACAACCACGCACGTACAAGTCAGAGCGAGACACGCCCCGCGCAAACGGAGTGGGTGACGTAGCACCGATGAGAGGGACATCATCAGGGTCTGCAACCGGCGACATGGCGACACGCTCCTGGTCTCCTGTGTCCATCTTGCCTTCATCGAGACCAACCAGTCCGGCTGAAGCGTTAAGCTCAACAGCACTCAGGGGGTGATCCTGCGCAACGCTGGTGCGCGCAGCAGCTTCCTTTGAATCACCAGCATCTTCCTCCGTGTTGTCCACAGCCAACTGTTCGAGCGTCAGCGCCCCTTCACCCTGCTCATGACGCTGTGAGGCGGGCAATGTCGTCATGTCCGACGCGGACGCTGCGACGGCGTCCAGGGCATTTTCAAACGCCTGAGACATGCCCAGCGGAGGAAGGGCAGCGTTACTAGCCATGGCGGCATCATCATCAACCACAGGTGTTTCCGAATGTGATACCTGGTCCAGTGTCTGAAGGATGTCACTCGTGGCGTTGAGTTGCGTCAGGAACACACCACCGCCACCAGAGGAGGCAACACTTTGTCTGACTGCAACGTCACGTTCGCTTATACTTGCACCCCGCTGGCTGCCACGCACGTGGATCGAGGAACGTGGCACGTCGCCTTCCCCATCGACCCCTTCATCAAATTTCCCCCCATCATGTACTCCTGCGAGTGGAGGGGAAGGAAGAGCTTCCTGCAGCCATGCAGGGGGCAGAGGCGGCACGCTTGGTACACAATCATCCACCTCAGAAGCACCCCCCGGTCCCAACAGCCCTTCGTCGCGCGACATGCGTGTGAGGGAGGACCTTGGACGGGCCTCGGAGACGTCGACAGTGTTGGATGGCGGCTGTGGGGGCGCTTGTGGCAGTGCAGCTTCGGGCAGAGCCGACTTTCCACGCCTGTGTCGCGGAAGAGAAGCACCCAGGTCTCTCGATGAGGACACGCCAACTGATGGCCTCACATCGACTGATGACCGTACGTCGACGGAAGAACGCACGTCGGCTGAAGCACGCAAGTCGACCTCGACCGACGACCGCATACTGGGCTCGACTGCTGAACTCGCGTCAACCGGAGAGCACACACCGGGAGCAGGAGTAGAGGTGTGGGCGCTGTGCCCATCGTTTGGCATCGCCAAATCGCCGTGGCTGTTCCCCACACCAGGGTGGGGCATTGTTGGGGCCGTCTCCTCCCCCTTTCCCTCGTCGCGCTCATCCAGCGTGGCTCCATGAGGGGACGTGGGGACACCCAACTCTACCGCACTCGCTGTCCAGAGCGGCGACGTCGCAGCCGTACCACGTCCAGAACCGTCCTGTCGCTGCACCGCCCCCTCCCGCTCCCGCCCCCGCTCTCGCTGTCGCTCCGCCTCTTCCTCTTCCTCTTCTTCCTCCTTTGTGCTGGCCTTGCTTTCGTCCGCTGCGGGCGGGGTGCTGTCGCCAGTGGGAAGGCCCGAGGACGCATCAACACTCGAGGAACCAAACTCAGTCGATTGCAGCGCGGCAAGCTGTCGGCGCAACGCCTCGACCTCAAGTCGACCACGTTCTATCTGTTCGGCTTGCAAACGCCGCAAGTCGTCGCGACTCATCGGGGCCTCTGAGCTGTCCCCCCCAGCATGGGGCACTGTGGCCAACGAGGTTGCCGACTCCGACGGCGAGGTGCCATCCACGCTGGCTTGGCGACGCCGGCGCAACAAGCAGAACATGAAAGGGGCATCGCCGCGTTCAGAGGCCCCAGAAACAACCCTTTCTGCGTCCAAGGCGCGGTGAAGAAAGATTTGGAGGCCGCGAATGGTCTGAAACGTGGAGAACACGGAGGTTCGAGGCAGAGCAGCCGAGGACGGACAATACGCGTGGCACGTGTGTGTGGTCTGCATACATCAACAAGCCAATGAGCACAGTATCCCCACCGACACACGCAGCCAGACTGGACCGCACCTCATAGTCCCGCGGAAACAAACAAATGGCAGCTCGTGTGCAGTCTGGAGTCGAAAACACAGCGCAGCGAAAGTGCCCAGGCTTGTGCACGGAGGTGGAGAACAGCTCTTTCATGAACACATCATTCCATTCCTGGAACGTACCACACACATTTACCATATGATTTATACGCAATGCAGGCGCCTTGGGCCTCCATACCTTGCTCGAAGCCCCACATGCGGAGCTTTCCACGACGCGCATCTGGGTCGTATGCGACCCGGCGTGTCGTTCAAGAATGGCTCGGATGTCAGGAACTGGGGCCGCGGGCACCGCCTCAACCGACCGAAGCTCAATCTGCCAATACACCGCAGGGGGTCAGGCGGTATGCGGATGAAGAAACCGACGAGTTGGCAAGCAGTAACATACGCACATTGGCCACAACTTTGGACGTAAAGGCACCGCTGAGAAGGAACTCCAAGGCAGCTTCTCGGCACATGTCAACAAGCTTGGACGGTTTACATGGCCACTGTTGCAATGGAGAGTGAATGGCGTTTCCTGCTAGCGGAAAAGCAAGGGTCAACATGAACGACAGCTCAACACACACGGTGGGTGAACAAACTGCCGCAC
>Ga0213833_1000670_pt1 | contig 30253 bp, 34 predicted proteins | sample SWATP21_FD_160575 | JGI IMG/M metagenome (GOLD analysis project Ga0213833, IMG submission 160575) | Coastal seawater microbial communities from Marineland, Florida, United States - SWA TP2 #1 | ecosystem: Environmental > Aquatic > Marine > Coastal | place: USA: Florida | collected 2016-08-14 | reverse complement strand
CCCGCCATCGCTTTGTGCCCTGAACACGTGCTGGGTGGGCGTCGCAGCTGCGGCAGTGTTGTCTCTGTGTGTGGTGGTAGGTCGGCGCTGGGCTTGGCGCGGGCGATAGTTGTTGCTGCTGGGGTTGGTAGAGGCCAAAAAAACATTCCTAGTAGCAGAGCAACTTCCGGCCCGCTTGACGCACGGCTGGCGACGTACACGCTTTACGCACACGCACCACAAATGCACCCATGCGCACCAACACAAAGTCCTATGTAGTTTGTTGTACGTAGTATGGAGTATGTAGTACATAGTAAGTAGTACGTGGTACGTAGTATGTAGTATGCAGTATGTAGTGCGTAGTATGTAGTATGTAGTACGTAGTACGCAGTATGTAGCACGTAGTACGTAGTACGTGGTATGTAGTACTAGTAAGTAGTATGTAGTACCGTACTCCTCGTACGTAGTATGTGGTATGTAGAATGTACTACTTTCAATGAGTACGTACTACGTACAACGTAGTATGTTAGTACGTATGTATGTATGTAGTATGTTGTACGTATGTACGCATGTAGTATGTTGTACGTATGTACGTATCATACGTATGTAGTTAATACGTCGTCGTGTACGTAGTACGTCGTATGTAGTAAGTAGTACGTAGTCTGTAGTGCCTCCGTAGTATGTAGTTCCTCTGTTGTGTGTAGTGCCTCCGTAGTTTGTAGTTCCTCCGTAATATGTAGAACGTAGTATGTCCGCAGTACGTAGACTATGTAACGTGGCATATAGTACGTAGAATGTAGTCTGTGGTATGTATGTAGGGTACACTTTACACACATGCACCAGAAATGCACCCATGCGCACCAACACAAAGTGCTGTCCAACAACCTTCCCTACGTTCTCCATCACGTCCATGTCGTACATCAGCAAGCAGCCCGCGTGCCACTGACGACGAGCACGCGTGCACAGGGCGCACAGTAGGACCCGGTAGTTGTTCCGCGCGGGAGGCGGAGCTAACCACGGTATCGAAGCGTCGACGTCCATGCTACAGCCTCCTCGAGCTGCGGCGCTTGGTGGGCATGAACCAGTGTGTTAAGAAACGTCAACGTTTTCGGGATGTCAAGTCCGTGTCGCGGGTGTCTTCTTGCAGTGTGTCGTGGCTCAAACGCTTCCGAGTGCTTTAACCCGGTGCATGTGAATTGCTCGTCCACAGCGAGTGTTTGTGAAGGTGCGGACATGTGGTGTCCAGCCTGGGGTGCAAACCAGTGACCATCACAGTGGCTGTCAGGTTTCACTTCGTTTTATTATGAACAACGAGCGCAAGCCACACTAGACCAAAAGAGTGGGCCGCGTCCGCCTCACACACTTGAGACACAACACACACAAACACACAAACACACACATGCAGTTCTGGTCAACACCCTACCGCCCCAACGGGCCCGCAAGCTATCCATCCCATCACAACACCCCAAGCACTTCCCACCACAGCCAGCAGCCGCCGCGTCACAAGTGCGGTCGGACCACCCAACAGTGTGTGTTCAAGGGGGGGGGGGGGGGGGGGGGGGAGGAAGATCCAACCACCCCATGCTCACTTCTGCACCCACGAGTTCGTCCGCAACGCGGGGCGCGTGTTGCCCTCGTTGAACGAGAACCGCTGGCGCTCCTTGTCGCCCTCCCCCAGGCCAGGCCCAGCGGGAGACGAGGACGAGGGCTGCGCCAGCATGCGCGACGTGGACCGCGGCGTGGAGCCGGGTGTGACCACGGACGCCGCACGTGAGGACGCCGCACTGTTGGGTCGCACGTTTTGGTACGGCCCGGCGCCGCCGGCGCCGGACGCACTGCGCCGGCGGTACAGGACGGTGCCAACGATGACCAGTGCCAGCAGGGTGGCGCCACCCGCGGCAATGCCGATGATCATGGGGGTGCTGTCACTGCCCGCGCCCGGCGTGCCGCCGGCGCCACCGTTGGCTTCCTGTCCCGCGCCACCGGCGCCACCACCCCCCTCCTCGGGCGGCGGCGGTGGTGGTGCGTCACCGTCCACCCAACTCGCGGCCGTGACCGTGGCGCCGGCGACAGGGAAGGCATGCGCCGCCAGCCTCGCCGCCAACCGCGCGGAGAGGGAGGACTCCAGCAGCGACACGCCCGCGTTGGGAGACGATAGTGCTGAGGAGGAAGAGGAAGAGGAAGAGGAAGAGGAAGAGGAAGACGAGACAGAGGCGGCGCCCACCTCGGCCGCAAACAGCGCGACAACGGATGACGCGTGGACGATGTGGGTGCCGTTGGGCGTGGTGGCAGAGATGGACACGGCGCAGGCGGTCGTGGCTTGCGTGGACGCGTCGGCGGTGCCACTGACGGCAACCAGCAGCGGCGTCAGCCGCGCCTTCAGGTTGGTGCCATCAAAGTTGGGGCCCTCCACCACGTCCGACAGCGCCGCGCCGACGGCAAAGCGCCCGAACACGGACTCCACCTCGGCGCACGACACGCCGGTGAGCGTCACGGCGAGGAGGGCCACGTCCAGCGGCGGGCCGCTGCCGGCGCTTCCACCACACGCCACCGTTCCCGTCGGGCACGTCGCCGCGCCCTCGTCCGCGAACGCGAAGCACAAGCCGGTGTCGATGGCGCGGCACGGGCCGTGGGTGCCGGGGTAGCAGTGCGCACACGCCGTGGTGTTGACGCCCGAGCAGGCCTGCGCGCCGCACGGCCGGGACCGACGGAGCTCGGGACACGCCGCGCCGCCGTCTGCCGCCGGTGTGGTCACGGTACGGGTGCGCACCTGCGTGCCGCCGTCACACACGGCGCTGCACACGCCCCACGCACCCCACGCCGACACTACACAATCCACAGGCGACCCAGACCCAGACCCAGACCCAGACCCAGACCCAGACCCGGAGCCGGAGCCACACGCGTCGGTGTTGCAGGACCTCGCTTGCGACAGGACGCAGGACGCGTCGCCACCGTGCGACGCGGCTGTGGCCACGCCGCGTGTGCGCACTTGCGTGCCGCCGCCGCCGCACGCCACGGAGCACTCCCCCCAGCGCCCCCACTCGCTCGGGACGCAGTCCACCGGCGGCGTGTAGGTGCCGCACAGGTGCGTGCCGCCGGGGCACGTGGAGCCAGACGGCGGCGGAATGGCGGGCAGGCACACCGACGCGTCCACGGCCTTGCACGCACCGGTGGTGCCGTTCCAGCACCCGGTGCACGGGGCGGGGGCACCGCCCCCCGAGCACGCGGTGTGCGCGTTGCACGCCTCCGTCCGCGTCAGCGACGGGCAGGCGTCGCCGGTGCCGGCCGGCACCACGTCCACGGCGCGGGACGCGACACGCGTGCCGCCGGCGCCGCCGGCGCCGGCGCACGACGCGGTGCAGGCAGACCACGGCGACCACTCGGCCACGCGGCAATTGACGTTGGCGTTGCCGCCGCACGCCTGGGAGTCGGTGAGCGACGGGCAGGCGGCGCCGGTGCCGGAGGTCGGCAGCACCACGGAGCGGTTGCGTGTGCGGATGGCCGCGGCGCCGGCGCCGGTGCAGGCGCCGAAAGGGGTCCAGGGCGACACCACGCAGTCGCGGTCACACACCTGCGACTGGGACGTGGTGGGGCACGCCACGCCGCCGTTGGCTGCCTCCACGTCCACGCGGCGCGTGCGGGTGCGCATGGACGGCGTGTCGCCGTCGCAGGAGGACCACTCGCTCCACTCCTCCATGACGCAGTTGACCACGCACACGTTGGTGCGGGAGTCGATGGTGCTCGGGCACGCGGCGCCAAAGTGCGGCTGCTGCGTCACCTCGCGGGTGCGCATCTGCAGCGGCGACGTGGCGTCACAGGCGCTCCAGGCCGTCCAGTTGCCCACCTCGCAGTCGCGGACGTCGGAGCAGTTCACGACGTTGCAGGGCCGTGACTCGGTGCGCGCCGCGAGGCTGGGGCACGCGGTGCCGTTGTTGACGGGCACCACGGTGACGGGGCGGGTGCGGTTGGACTGGCCCTCGTCACACGACGTGGAGCACTCGCCCCACGCACCCCAGGCGCCCAACGCGCAGTCCACGTCGCACGCCGTGGGGCGTGTCTCCGTCAGCTCGCCGCACGCGGCGCCGCCGTTCAACGGCAGGGACACGACGGTGCGCGCACGCGCCTGGGTCGGGGAGGTGGCCGCCTCGGGCACGTCGCACGCCGTCCAGTTGCCCCACGGGGACAGGATGCAGTCCTGGGGACACACGGAGGTGCGGTGCTCCACCAACGCCGGGCACGGCTTGCCCGTCGGGTCCGCAGCCTGCGTCACGGTGCGAGTGCGCGTCTGCGTGGCGTTGTTCGGCACACAGGCGCTCCAGTTGGTCCACGCCGACACCTGGCACGCCAGGCCCGAGTACTTGGGGCACAGGTTGATGTTGCAGTCCTGCGTCTCCAGCGTCGGGTTGCAGTTGCCGTTGTGGTTGGCCGGCGTCACGATCTTCCGCGTGCGCAGCTGGTTGCCCCGCCCGCAAAACTGCGTGCACCGCGACCACTCGCCCCACTCCGCCAGCGTGCAGGTCACCGGGATGCCCGCGTCGTCCGTGCACCGCTCGGTCGCGCCGGGGCAGGTACCCTCCGTGACGTGGGCCTTGTAGCACAACCCCAGCTGCGGCTCCTTGCACTCGCCCACGGAGCCGGAGATGCACCCCAGGCACTGCCCCTGCCCGGTGTTCAGCGGGCAGTCGTGCAGGTTGCACACGGACACCTCCGTGGTCGTGTTGCACGCCGCGCCCATGCTGTTCGCCTGTTGCAGGATGGCGCGCGACCGCACGCGTGTGCCGCCGCCACACGACGCCGTGCAGTTGCTCCACGATCCCCACTCGGCCATGACGCAGTCGACCGGGTCCTGCGGGCACGCGTGGGTGTTGCACTCCCGGCTCTCGGTCATGTTGGCGCAGCTGGCGCCGCGGCCGGACCGTGGCGTGGCGATGGGGCGCGTCCGCTTCTGCGTGCCGCCGCTGCAGTCCATGGAGCACACGCCCCACTCACCCCACTCACCCGGCACGCAGTCGGTGTCCACGGCCGTCCCGCCGCAGATGCATTCGCCCTCCAGGCACATGTTGGGCTTGCGGCCACAGAGGCCGGGCTTGTAGGCCTCCGGTGACGGAAAGGTGTCTGGGCACGGGCCGCAGCTCTTGAACCACTGGTCGTCCACGTAGCACTGCTCCACAAACGGGCAGGGGTCGGTGTCGATGGGCTTGTGGCACTGCGTGGTGCGCTTGTACTCGGACACGTTCACGGGGTTGCGCATGTACTCGATCAGCTGCGAGTTGGTGATGAAAAACACGTCGTCCCAGCCCTTGACCATGTCCAACAGCCCCAACACGCCATCCCAGTTCCGCCTGCTTGCGTGGTCTGGATGCAACACGACAACGGCCGCAACACACATCGTGGTTCCCCACCCACAAACGACAATGGCAACAAGATGAATGCATGAAGGAACAACAAATCAGAGGCAGCACGGGGTGTGTGACATGGGGAGGGGTCGGTGGGAAAGCAAACGTACAGAAGAGACCAAACGGCCGGCGGTTGCCGTTGTACACGGCCAAGAAGTTCTCCCGGACCACGTCCCAGCTTTGCTCGTCCATCAAACTTTGCGGCATGCCGGTGGCCAAAATGTCCATGGACCACACCGGCACCTCCCACAAGCCTGGGAAGCTCCACACACCCGTTTGGCACGGCCCGACCTCGTTCTCACAGTTTTGCCCGGCACCGTTGTCTAAGGTGTACGGCCAAATCTTGTTGCCTGGCGCGTCCGAGATGAGGGAACGCCAGTCCGCGTTGATGCCGTACTCGCGCATGCTGGAGTCGTACAACATGCCAATGTCTGTCATGGCCTGCATGTAGTTGGCGTTGTACTCCAGGAAGGGGCAACGGAAGCCGCGGATGTCGCTTTCTGGAATTTGTGCGAGCCTGGACGCGCCCAGCTTTGAGCCTTGCACTTCTTGGAAAAAGCGTTCGTAGCTGGTGTCGTACTTTGTAAGGTGCTGGGGCCAGCAGTGTCAAGAGACAGACAGGGAGGACGGTGAGGGCGGAGCAAACGATGGCCAGGCCCCGGGGTGGAGGCACAGCACCAAGTCACAAGGTCATGCACGTCACAGCAGTGGAGTGACACGGCTGCACGTACGGTGATGGAGTGGACGCCGATTTCGTTGCCCTTGGCCCATAGGTCATGCACCTTGTTGAAGTCAGTGAAGTATAGCGACAAGTAGTACGTGGCAGTCAGGTCACAACCACGAGCATCCTTGTAATTACGGGACCAAAGCTGTTCGTTCACCACAGCAAAAAGCAAAATGCAAGCCATTACTCATCATAATGGTTAGGAAACAATGCCAGGAGGTGCCAGCGCATGGCTGGCACGTACCTCGGCAGAAGAATCGTACACATCATCGTTGATGCCATCATCAAAGGTGAGCACAATCTGGAATAGGGCAACCATAAGATCACCACCCACAACCATGCAAGCAGGCAGCCAACACGCAACACTCGTCCGTCCGCACACGTACAAACTGCGGGGTGTTTTCTCGCGAAAAGCCACCTGGATTGGCTGTAGAAGGACACTGGCAGTTCGGCACAGTGCATGAAGCAGGATCACACGAGTAATATGGCTGAGCCGTTCGCCGGGCTTCGGAGTCACGCCGGGCTTGGAGTTTGCGCCGCTGCTCATCGTACGCATTGTGCAGATGGCGCTTGTGCTCCTCGTACCGCTCGCGGATATGCGGCGGCATCTCCTTTGGCACTGGACTTGTGAGAGCAAGGCAAGCCGTGGTGAGCGATGCCAACGCGACCAGAGCGAAGAAACAGCGAGCGTGGGCCATGGTGGCAGTCCAGCCGTGGCTGCTGGCTTGATGAGGCTGTCAAGTCAACACCAAAACAAACGGCTCACAGCCGATTGCTGCAAAGAGAAGACAAACAGAACAAAGGCCGCAGCAACACCGTTGCAATGATTGCACTCAGGTGTGTCTGGCACGCCCGCACCAGCAGAGATGGGCGGTGGGCAGCCACACGAATCGTACGTACGGTCGTGTGAGTCGTGGCTGTGGATCCATCCACAAAACAGCGTGATTGCGACGAGCAGTTTCATTGTGACGAGATTCATAAAACTAAGAACTATGATGTATTTTTGGAATTCGGAACTGTTTGCTTGGCATTCCGCCGCCGCCGTCCGCACTTGCAAGAACCTGGCACTTCCTCTCCAACCTCTCTCACGCGGCACCACAAGACATAGCACTCCACGTCCCCCAACATGTCAAAGTACACTCCTGCCGGTGGTTCAGAGGTGCCTCCTCCAGACTGCACGCGCGGTGCAGTCGCGACGGCTGCGCCTGTGGTGGCACAGCCAGCGCCGGTGCGCCCTGCCCCGAAGTCCGCCATGGCTTCCGTGTCTGGGTTGGTCACCAACCTGCTGCGTGAGAGTTATGGTGAGTGGCGTCGTGTTGGTTAGGGATGCGCGTGTGTGCGTCGGAAGCGCGTCGTAGGGGCGTGTCGATGGTGTGCTGAACGCCGGCGCACACTGGTGCCTGGCAGACATGGTCAAGGACACCACAAGAGACGCAGTCACTGCACCGGCGGCATGGGTCGGAATGGACAAGCAATCACGCCTTTTGCGCGAGCAAGAAGCCAAAGAACGCGAGCAAAAGCGAGTTGCCGCCGCCCGTGCTGCACAAGTGCCAGTTGCTCAGGCAGTTGCTGCACCTCATCTGCCAGGTGCGTGTCTTCTGTCCGTGTGTCGTACACCATCGATCAATGGCATCACGGGTGACATCGACGTGGGTCGTTGTGTGTGTGTGTGACTTTGCGGTGTTCATTGCATCTGCGATTGGTACAGGCCCTCCGTTGCCTGCCGGATGGGGCTTCGCGTATGATCCTCAAGGCAGGGTCTACTTCCTCAATCATAAGGTGTGTGTATGCTGCTGCTGCTGCTCCAGATTGATGCTCCAGTGAGACTGGCGGGATGGCACGATCGCTGCGCTAACACCCTTCCTGTTGCTGTTCCATGGTCATGGTATCAGGAACGGAGCACGACATATGAAGACCCTCGAGGCAAATTTTAGTGACCAAACACACTCCAACGCCCGTGTTGCGTTGTGTTGTGTTTCTCACGTTGTACTCTCGATTCTCGATCAAAACACCTATTTCGTTTCGTTTCTTTGAAACCCACTGCGCTGTGTTCGACATGACATCATCACAGCTTTCTACACCATCGGCGTGCACACAACGTTTGCGATCAGACTGGTGCGGGCAATCAACTGCGCATCAGGGACTGCAACAGCAGCAGCTTCTCTGCATACTGTGCCTTGGTAGCACGAGGGGTCGCATCCATCCAGGCCCGAATCTCCTTGACAGTCGCGTCCAACTGCAATCCATTCCACGCCACGCCCAACACATGTCACGTTGCCACCGCAACTACAACAGCAAGCACCGTGGCACCAGCATCCGATTGAGACACACCTTGCGGTTTGCGGAGGCGTCAACCTCCTGCTGTGCGAGGCACATGTAGTTTTCAAGCTCTTGCCAAGCCTCCACCTGTGCACCCATACATCAATTCACGCACAATGAGGGTGAAAGCGTGAGAAGTCGTCGTGCAACACAAACAAAACACAACGGTGGGGGAATGCAATGCAACGCACAGTCTGTGCACGCGCTTCATCCGCAGCGCGCATCTTCTCGGCGTCGGCGATCATCCGCTCGACGTCTTCGCTCGACAACCGACCACTGTTCATCAATGCATCAACACCCATGCCATGCAGCAGCATCACCATCCCAAAGAAAAGTCAGCACGTCTCCTTTGGCACACACACTCCCACTAAACACATACATGCACACACACACGCATCCACAGGTGGCGCACAACCCTTCCACACTCACACTCCCACCACGTACGTGTTTGTGATCTTGATGTCAGCGGAAGCGCCAGTGGTCGTGTCCAGTGCCGTAACGTGCAGCATGCCATTGCTATCCAAGTCAAACGTGACATCAATCTTGGGGACGTTTCGCTTGGCGCGCTCGATGCCGGAGATGGTGAACTTGCCCAGCAAGTTGTTACCCTCCGTCGAGCCACGCTCGCCTTCGTACACGCACACATCGACCGCCTCTTGGTAGTCCTCTTCCGTGGTGTACTGCTTCGTCTTTCGCACTGGAACGGGCGTGTTGCGCTTGATCAGCGTGGACATGATGCGGCCAGTGGTCTCGATGCCCAAGCTCAGTGGCGTCACGTCCACCAGCAGCAGGTCCTGTGTCGTCGCCGAGCGCACTCCCGACAAGATGGCACCCTGCACCGCTGCGCCGTAGGCCACAGCCTCGTCGGGGTTGATGGACTTGCACAGCTCCTTGCCCTTGAAGAACTTGGAGAGCATCTCCTGGATCTTCGGGATGCGCGTGGAACCACCCACCAGGACGATGTCGTCCACCTCTTCGACGCCGCACGAGGCGTCCTGCAGATGAGTTGGGCACGCGTCAGGCACCCGACATCCAGCCAGAACACGGCGCAACTACAACGACTTGCTGGTGCTGCTGCACATGTTTCGTTTCACAAGCCCACGGCACTGACACACAGGGGCACCCACCCATTGCGCACCTTCATCACGCGCTTCACAGTGTCCAGGCAGCGGTTGAACAAGGACATGTTGAGCGCCTCGAACTTGGCACGGGTAAGCACCGTGGCAAAGTCCTCACCCTCAAACATGGACTCGATTTCAATGGGCGCGGTGGTGCTGTTGCTCAACGTGCGCTTGGCTGCTTCGCAAGCCGTGCGCAGTCGGCGCATCGCACGAGCAGAGGTCTTCAGGTCCTTGCCAGTCTTGCGCTTGAACTGCGTGGTGAGGTGGTTCACCAACGCCGTGTCAAAGTCCTCGCCTCCAAGGTGGGTGTCCCCGTTGGTGGCACGGACTTCGAAGATGCCGTCTTCGATGGACAGCAACGACACATCGAACGTGCCGCCTCCCAGATCGAAGATGAGCACATTCGTGCGGCGTCGTTCCGCCATGGACGCGCGCGTCTTGGTGTCCAGACCATACGCCAGCGCAGCTGCCGTCGGCTCGTTGATGATACGCTTCACCTCCAAGCCCGCGATGGCGCCAGCATGCTTGGTGGCAGCGCGCTGTGCGTCGCTGAAGTACGCTGGCACAGTGATGACGGCCTTCTTGATCTGCAGATGCCAATCAAGCCCACAAAGGGTTGCGCCGTCAGTGCGCCGCCATGTGTTTGTGCTTTCCCACCATGACCAGCACCTCCCCGATCACAAACCCGCCACCAACACACAGCAGCCGCACCCACAGCACGCCACAGCACGCCACAGCACGCCACAGCACGCCACAGCCACACATATACACACCTCCTTGCCCAGGTAGCTCTCAGCGGTCTCCTTCAGGCGGCGCAACACCATGGCGGAAATCTGCTCAGGGGCAAACTGGTGGCGCTCACCACGCAGCTCGATGTCAATGAGCGGCTTGTCCGCCGGGTCTGGCACCACCTTGAACGGGAAGCCGCCGATGTCGCGCTGCACCACGGCGTCGCCGAACCGCTGTCCGATCAAGCGCTTGGCGTCGTACACGGTGTTCTTCGGGTTGGAGGACGCCTGCTGCTTCGCGGCGTTGCCAATGATGCGCTCCGCGTCCGTGAACGCAACGCAAGAGGCCATGGTCATGTTGCCGTCAGGCATGGGGACCAGCTCCACACGATCGTTCTTCCACACGCCGACACACGAGTAGGTCGTCCCCAGGTCGATACCAATGATGTCCTCAATCTCACCCACTGGGACCTCCGGCTCGCCACCTGGGTTCTGTGCGCGCTTCTCGGCGCGCTGCTTCAGCAGACGCTCGGTCGCGCTCATCTCCTCCTCCGCAGCGCCTGCGCCGGCACCGGCACCGGCACCCGCACCGGCACCTGCACCAGCGGCGGTGCTGGTGTTCTTCTTCTTGTACTTGTTGGCGGCGTTCAAAGCGGCCTGGAGGCAACGATAACATGGTACAGTCATGATCATGGGCGGCGTCCTTCCGCGAGGCACGCGTCACGGCAACCCCACGACCACAATCACCCGACCACCACACCACCAAACCCACACCAAAGCCACACCCACAGCGGCGTGCATGCACCACCAATGGCTGTGGTGGTCAGGGCACCGCTACACACCTGTGCCTGGGCGAGGCCGGCGGTCAGTGTCGCCAAGGATGGCTCGACGCCAAGACCCTGGGCGTACGCTTGAATGGCCTCGGCATATTTGCCTCCGGCGTAGTACGCGGCACCGAGACGGGAGTACGCCTTGCCCCAATCAGGGCGCAGTGCAACGCACTGCTTGGCATCAGCAATGGCTTTCTTGGCCTTGCGAAGCCTGGGCACCCGCGTGCGTGGATCAGAGTGTGCGTGTGTGTGAGCAATGGACGCGCAGGCGCGATAAAGGCACGCAATACAACCAAGCCGTCCCAAACCCACCCCAGGTAGGCAGCAGAACGATTGGAGAAGAACACCGCATCTGTTGCGTCCAGTGCGATGGCTCGTGAAAACGCGGTGGCCTGTCGCAAGGAGCATGACGGGACACCAGACCAGGGCATCAAGAAAGTGGCACAAACAACACGCCGAGGCGTACGGCAGTCACAGTGGACGAAATCGTCCACGCGACCGCGCCCCACCCCCTCCACATTCACATCTCTGCACGTACAGCTGTGGCATAATCGCCGGTCTTGAACGCGTCGTTTCCCTGCGCCTTAAACGTGAGTGCTTGAGCAGTCGCCTCCGGCGTGGGGTTATTCGCAGCCAGCTCCCGCTCCTTCTTCTTGGCCGCCTGCTTCTTCGACGAACCACCCTTCTTCTTGCTGCCAGACTTCTTCTTACCCATGACTACAAGCTAATACAGGCAACACAGCCACAACCTCGGTTCCAAAGGGTTCAGAGGGCACGACTGCTGCGGTGCTTGATGAAGCGATGTTGACCGACGGTACCGCGATGTGTCACTATTTTGGGGTAAAAGGCGTGATAGTTCTTGCTTGGAGTGTCTCTCGCTCACAGCTGGCACATACACACCACCCAGAAGCCGCCGCAAGTTTCTTTTGTGGTGTGTATCACCGCCTCGCTTCCAGCTCTTGTGTGGTGTGTGTCCCTCCGCTCCTGCATGGCGTCACCTTTTTCGTCACCGGCATCTCCTGGGATGCAGGTGGCAGCGCCCAGTGGCAGTGTCAGCCCACAAATGGCGGGATTGATTGCCTCGCTGCGCGCCGCTTTCTCCACCGATCCCACCATCCGTCACGCGGCAGACAAGCGCCTTCAAAGCTTTGAAACCGTGCCCGGGTACTGTGGGCTGCTCATGCAGATCATCACCAGCCCAGGGGCCTTTGAACGGGACACGCGGCTGTTGGCGGTGGTGTGTGTGCACAACACCGTCCGGCGCCATTGGTCCCGTCGTCCAGGACAACGGCGCACGCTGTACACACTCCCCGACGCCGAGCGCACAGATCTCCGCACCAAGTTGATCGCCCACATGACGGAGCCAGACGGTTTGGTGGCGAGGCGCCTCGCCGTTGTGGTGGCACGAGTGGCGCGGATTGACTGGCCTCGCAGGTGGCCCGACATGTTGTCCACGTTGGTGGGACACCTACGCACTGGCGGACTTGTCACGGACCGTGCCTTGTTCACGTTGTTCAAGGTGATTAAGGAGAAGGCCTCGCAGGCCCGCGGGATTGGGGGGAAGCCTTTCATGGAGTTGAGCGCTGCTGTGATACCGCTGGTCAGCACGTTGTGGCAGGCCGGCGTGAAAGGACTGTTTGCTGCCGCGTACGTGTGTCAGCCCCATGTTGTGTTGTGTGTTCTGTGCTGTGCTGTTGTGTGTTGAGTTCTGCGTGAGTGTGTCATGATTGGCTCACTCACGTGTTTTCCTTTCGTCCGCGCTGGGGCTTACGCTTTGCGTTGGTATGCGCCAGACAACCTCACATGGCAGCTCCTAGTGCAGCCCTCGTCACTGCTGTGGAGTCAGTCAAAGGCACAGCGCTGCACCACGTGCGAATGAGTACAAAGGTGAACAGGATCGTGTGCCGTGCCATTCATATTTTAGGGTTTTGTTTGACGAGTGTTGGTCACCGGTGGTGTACACACCCTACGTGTTCAGATTCTGCAACGGTTGCTTAGATACGCCTCCCACCTCGTGCCTGGAGTCGCGGCCATGTGGCCCCAAGTAATTGAAACGATGCCACTCTTGTTGACGCTGCGGCAGGCCCTGGCCGCTGTTGGTGGTCCTGACAGCGCCATGTGTCAGGAAGTCGGAAAGTGCATTCTGAAACTTGCCAAGTGCGTTTGCGCGAGACCTTTGTCAAGGCATGGCGATCCATGCGTACTGTGCGGTGTTGTTGACATACGTGTGTCGGGTGTCTCTGTGTCTGTGTGGCGTGGGTTGGTACTGTTGCCCAACCAGGGGAGCCCTTGGAGCTTTTGAGAACAAGCCTCTGCCCTTCCGCAAGGTGCTCGTCCCATTTTTGACACTAATGAGCGGACACTGTGTCCAGCTGGTGCAGGGAAACAGGTGCGCCTGCAGATGCAATGGCGCACGTGCCGTTCGCTCTGTTTTGTATCTTACATTCATCCCGAAAATCCACCCAGTGCTGCACCGTTTGATTCATACGCCATCGTGTGCCTCAAGTTCTTGACCAAGGTCGTCAGTTGCAACGCGTATCAGCTCAGCAAAGCGCGCATTTCAAGTGTGACATTTGGGACCAGCTCCACTGCCAAACTGAACCAAGTCACACCGGAGGCGGTTGCGGAGGGTAACTCTGCGCGGGCTTCATTTTTCACAGACGAGGCGTGCACACACCTGCTGCGGTTCCTGTTGAAGAGCTGCCTTCCCCTTGGCAAAGCGGAGTTGGAGGATTGGCAGGACGATGCCGAAGAGTATGTATTGTCGGAAACAGCCGAAACCGTGGACGAAAGCAGGCGTGCCGCTGCCACAGACCTGTTGCTGGCGCTTGTTGAGTTCAAGCCAGCGTTGCTTACGTTGTTGGCTCGGATGTTGAAGGCACAAGAAGCATCCTTGGCTGCCTCTGGCATCACACCCGAGGTGGGTTGTTGCTTCGCTTGTGTTTTGTTCCCCTCTCTTATCTGCGTGGCCGGCTCATGTTGGCCGACTCGTGTTACACCTGCCACGCCTTTGGCATGCGTTCCATGTCGTGTCACTCTTTCCGTCCTCCCCCGCGTTTGCAATCCCCAGGCTGTGCTGGCGCTCGAAGCGCTGTACTTGGCCACCGGCATTGTTGCGTTCTCCATGCATGATCACATCGACTTCGCGACATGGTGTCGCACCCAGCTGCTTTCCCTCGTGACTGTACGTGCGCTCCGCGAGAAGCGAGAAGCGAGAAGTTTGAAGCGCGAACCCCTTGCTTGGAGGGGGCGTTCTTTGTTTTTTTCACCCTGCTGGTTTTCGCCCTGCTGGTGTGTGGAACTGCAGACGGCCCCCACTGCGTCTGCCCTGCCCATGCGAGTTCTGTTGCGGCGGGTGGTGTGGTTGATTACGTGTTGGCGAGGCAGCTTGCCCGAGACAGACCACGCCCTGAAGGCTGCCATCTACAAAGCGTTTTGCGGCTGCATCCGTCACAGCGACTTGGTGCTCGCGCTTGCAGCCTCGTCCAGTTTGGCGGAAATGTTACTTGACTGGAGGTGCGGTGATCCCCCTTTCTCTTTCGCGTTGGTGGACCGGACCTTGTGTTTGTTGTTCTCTAGCTTGTTCGTGTTCACGTGCGCGCACTGCGCGTGTGCCTGTCCAGTTTCTCTCGCGAAGCGTTCGAACCCCAAGCTGCAGACACGCTGGCGGCGGCGTTCGCGCTGTTTGCCAAGCTGGAAACCTACCAGGGTCGCCATGACGTGTTGACGTTGGTGTCCGGCATCACAGAGAAGGTGCGGCAGGTCCAGGGCATGTGTCGACAGGGAGTACTGACTGTTGCCTCGCGTCTCACTTCCCACACCACGTGGTGTTCCTTAGGCGGGCGCGACGTTGCCAACGATGACTCCCACCATCATGGCTGCCCTGCCCACGCTGTGGTCAAGGACCGAGGGATTCAACGTTGCACGCGCTCCCATTCTCGAGTTGGTGACGAGCATTGTGCAGTCGCTGGAAGCGAAGAGTGTGTCCATGCACACCGTCCTGCTTCCACTCATCACCACCAGCATTTCCGGGTCAAACATGCTGTACTTAGGTGACCCTGCCCTGGTATTGTGGGATGCCGTTGTACGTGCAATGGCGCCCTTGCTCGTTTTGTCTTTTTTTTTCGTGCCCGTCGCCCGTCTCACCTCACGTGGTCTTGCCACTCCGTTCATAGATGGAGTACGCTCCCACATATACAGCAGAGCTGCATGCCATGTTCCCGCAGCTGCTCCACATGATGAACGGTGACACCGCGCATGTGGAGAACGGCATGCCGGTGGTGGCGCAGTACGCGCTCCTGGGAGGTGAAACGTTTGTCAACGCGTGCGTTGTTGTTGCGTCGCTGGTTTGCTGGAGGACCCTGGTATGTTGCCCGCTGTGCGCGGTCACTGATCTCGTGTTCCGTTTGCCGGCCTTGCAGCTATGGTCGCGAGTTGGGGAAGTGTGTCGGTCAGGTGCGGTAGCATGCAGTCAGCTCGGTCGTTCGTTTGTTCGTTCGTTCGTTCGTTCGTTCGTTCGGTGTGCAACCACCACCTCACCAGTGTCGCCTTGTTGTCGCTACGGGCAGTGTGTCACGCATCTGCCTCGCCGCAGCGCGTTGCGTCTCACCAAGGCAGTTGACATTTTGTTTTGCAAGTACCCCGACACAACACCGTTCATGTTCGAGGAGGTATGTTGCGCACGTCTGTGGGTGGCCGTCGGCGTGGCGTCTTACGTTGGCTACCGTGGTGTCATCGGTGACATCTATCCACCTGCAGGCCATCCGGAAAATGCTCGAAAGCATTGGGCGTGGGGCACGCATGCGAAACGACGCTGTGCATGAAGGCAAAGAACCATCTGTTGTGTTGGCTCGGTACTTGTCTCTCCTCGCTCGGTTGGTTGTTCAGGTGCGAGCGGGCTCGATAGGGCGGACAAAAGCGCTTCGTTGCTTTTCTCTTCTCACAGCTAGTGTTGGTGTCGTGGCTGGTTGGGTTGCTGCAGTCCACTTCCTTCGTGTTTGGCTTGTTTGGGCGGCTGTACACCACGCCAGCCCAAAGTTCGGCGGCTTTGGAGAAACTGTTCAACCTGTGGTGCGAAGTTGGAGACACAATTGGCAGCAGCGGTACGGTGTGTTGGAGGCACATGGCACATAATGTTGTGGTTGTGGTTGTGGTTGTAGTTGTGGTTGTTGTGACCGGCGGATGGCTGCCCATCAGAGCCATGGCACCTGAAAGCATGGGCTACGGCCATGGTGACACTCATCCCGCGGCGCCTTCCATTCGTGTTCGCAAGTCTTGAAGCGGTACGCTGCCCCCCCCCCCCCCCCCCCACCCCCCCCCCCCCCCCCCCCCCCCACACACACACCTACACCTTCTGTGGCTCGGCTCAACCGTGGCTTGGGGTTTGAGCTCACACAGATCATCGCCACTGTCGTGGATGTTCGCAACCAAGAAGCCTTGTACGCGGAATACGTTGATCTATCGACGGACGTGCCCACAGCCTGTGGTGTTGATCGGAAGCGACACTTGCTTGTCACGGATGCCATCGTCCGATGCAACCTGCAAGCCTTAACCCTGGCTCGGTTGGAGGTGCGCAGCTGCAGCACCCCACCCGACGACCCTCTCATTCACGAGGAGCGGTTGCGTTTTGATTTTTTTTGTACTAACACGCCGTTCCTTTGCAGGAGCTGAAGGGACAAGTCGGGGAAGCAGCGTTTGCGTCCGCCATGGCTGCCGTCGAGCCGTCACTCCTGCGGGACCTGAACCGGGCCCAAGCAGACCCTGCGCGCCCGGGTGCGATGTAGTTCTTGTGTGTGTTGGGAAGATTTTCCATCGGATTGGTGGTGGAGCATCCGTCTGTTTTTTACTTCGTTCGCAAGACCGCACACCAGCACTGGTGTTGTGGCGGTGTGTGTGTGCGTGGAGGGGAAAGAGGTGTGCGTGCAGCAAACAACAAGGCCTACGACGTGGGCACCGTGTTGGACGTGATGTGTCGGCGCAGCCCTGCCATGGAGATGAGGATAGCTTCCTGCACACCCAGCGTAGCAACAGCACAGTGGTGAGATGAGCCACATACGATGACATGCGGTGGGCAACCCACCTCTGTTCGGATTGTGCGCGAGCCCTGCACTGGGCACGTGTTCACCCACATATCAAACAAGGCTGACGTGTCTTCACCGCGCAAATTGAGTTGCTCATCGGCGTCAACGCTTGCCTCCAAACCAGCAACACCACCGAACACGATCAAAATGTGCCTGTGGCAATCACACTCACTGGGAGTCAAGGAACTGCAGGCACAAAAGCGCCAAAAACCAGCGGCCGCACCGAAAAGCAGGGAGAGAGAATGACACATCATCCACGCTCACGTTTCCTCGCTCAGATGTTCCCACTGTGAGGTCGTAACCACCCTGCACAAAGTCGAGTCGAGGGTCAGACACGTACATAACGCGAGCCCCTCGAGGTCGAACCTTGTAAGGTGAAAAGGTGAACACCTCTGAGATGGAGTTCGCCAGGCGCACTTGGTAGCCCCAGTACAACCCAGCAGTTTCCCGGGGCTCGCTCGGCGCGACAGCTGTTGCTCGCACTTTCTTGCCATCGCGTTTCAACTTTCCATCCTCTGTCAAGCTCTGTTGTGCAAACACGCAACGCCCAGCACACAACACGACGAAGGGACCACAGCACGTCACGTGTGCACGCGCGCGCGCTTTGGAATGTGCTACACACCCTCTTCTTCGGCATCTTCACTGTAACCCGTACCCCCGCCGGGACCTTTTGGTCAATCCGTACATCCTGTCAACCCGGGCGTTGGTTGGTACAAACGATGAGGACTGCGCAGCGCAAGCGCAGGAAGCGCTGGAACACACCACAAAAACACATCACACAACAGCGCACAGCCTCACCTTGTAGATACCAACATTCACAAAGCTGCCCTTGGGACATGGTCGCTTCACCACAACGCCCTCGCGGTAGCGGCATGGATCGTCCGCTCGCATGTGGTGGGGGCTATCAAGCGGATTCAGCAACCCAGCGTTGCGCAGGTCCTTGTGCCGTGGAATGAGGGCTCGACGAAGGTACCTGAAGAGCGGACACGACCATGAGGCCCGGTCCAACGCAACTCGACCCGACCCGACCCGACCTGACCCGACCCGGCTGCACCGAGGTACGCAACCAACACCAAGACACCACAACCACCGCCGGCACTCACTGCGGGGTTTCTTGGTATTGGAGCAGGCGTGCCAGGAAATGATTCGCGTCCCACCCTCGTGCAGCCGCCTTCGCACTCGCCGCAGTGCCTGCGCCTGCTTTCTTGGATGACTCGTCAAATACCACGATCTCGTCCACGCAGAAAATGGCGGCCGCGCGAGCAATTTGGCTCGTCAGGTACGCCTGGAGCTCGGGCGACTGAGCATTGTCCACAATGGACCCCGGAAGGGCAATGGATACGGTGTACCCACGGCCCCGTTTCTTTCGTGGAATGAACTTTGGGGTGTCTGCTCCGTTTCCACCGTCGTCCACGCTGCCTCCAGCTGAAGCAGGTTTGGCGGTTGCGGGGAAGCTAGAGTTCGACGCTGCGCGTGCACGCTTGGTGCCACTGTCTGGCGCAGGCTCAGACGCTTCCGTTCGGGGCCGCTTGGAACGTTCACCGATCTCTTTGCTTTCATCCTGTTCCTTTCGCCTCTTTGGCGTGTGCTTCGGCATGATGACCGGCTGGGGAGACAAGAAGAAACAAAGTGGAACCGCACAAAGCAGGGTGGCACACGCAGTTGATGAGCTGATGAATTTATGAAAGTAGTATGTGATAATTATCAAAAATGGTGATCATTGATGTCTCACGGAAGCTTCTTGTTGAAGACGTTCACTCCTTCGAGATATTCCATGTGTGTTCGACGACGCCGTCACCCTGCCAAGTGCCCCTCCCACCAACGATCCCCCCCCCCCCCACGCCCCCCCCCCCCCCCGCCCCCCCCCCCCCCCCCCCGCGGCGATCCATCCAGCTCTCTCCCTCATTTGCAAGCCGACAGTGACACTACCACGACTATGCTGGACCCCGAATCACCTCAAGAGCGGGTGTCAGCCCCACGCAAACCCAAGAAGCTGTTCACGACACAACAAACAGTCGCGGTGCGTATCTTGTGTCGTGTGTCGTTCCCCACCACAACCCACCGCCGTGCGCTCACACAAGCTTGTTGTCTACAACAGGACCGATTTAGCATTGGCGCGCTGGTCTCAGCGAACCCGGGGCTGCGTAGCCGCGTGTTTCAAGGCTTCGACAAGGAGACTGGGACGCAAGTGGCGGTGAAGGAAACGTGGTACCTGCCGCATGACACCCGCAGCCAGCAAATCGCGAAGCTTGAGGCTGGCATGTTGTTTCGTATCGCACGAACAGCCTCCAGTCCCCACCTGATGCGAGCCATCGAGTCGTTTTGGGACGAATCGGGGTGTCGATACTACACAGTACTGCCTTGGTTCAGCGGCCAAACGCTTCATGAACGCATTACACAGCACCCGTTGCGTCGTCTTCGTGAAGAAGAAGCACAGACAGTATTTTCCCAGTTGGTCAAAGCTGTGTGCAAGCTTCATGCTGCTGGCATCGTGCACCGAGATATCAAGTGCGTCACAGCACGCTGGCTGTTCGTCTCATTGTTTGCACGCGCTCACCGGGTCTGGATGCTGGTTGATTCGCGTCCCACAGACCTGCAAACGTTTTGTTCGACAGCACAAGCACCTCCAACGATGGTGCACCTGCGGTGGCTGTGCTCGCAGACTTTGGCCTGGCCGCAGGTGTGGGGTTGAGTGACGTGTTCTTGCATCAACGAGTGGGCACACTGGAGTATCTTGCCCCTGAATCGCTGCAAGCGCGCCCCATCTACACACCAGCCACTGATATATGGGCCTTGGGCGTGGTGCTGTACAACATGCTTTCCGGCCGCGCACCGTTTGATCCTGCCGCAGGGGACATGGCTGACGCCATTCGCCGGGGCCAGTTTTACGTTCCTCGACGCTTTTTCCCTGGCGTGTCCCGCGAAGCTAAACGTGTGATCCACCAATGCATGCAAATGCAGCCCGTGGGGCGCCCATCTGCAGCGGGTTTGCTTGACTTGCCGTGGGTGCGAGCGGGGCTCGCGCGGGTCTCCTCCTCCTCCATGCCGAAGCCGAAGCGCCAACAAAAAAAGTCAGTCACTTCTCCTCCTACTCGCCTGCACGCTGGCGCCGGGTCCACGACACGTGTTGCTTCCACTGTCCCCACTTCCCCCGTTGCTGCTCCTGCTATTTCCACTGCTCCTACCACCGCGCCTACCACCGCGCCTACCACGGCACCGCTCGTGCAACCATTCGCGGTCGCGCCTTCCACCGCTCTATGGGGTCCCTCGTTTGATCTGTCTCTGTCTTCCAAGAAAGGTTGTGGTGCGGGTGCTGGGGCTGGAGCTCAAGCTGCGCCCTGCCTTGAGAATGTGGTGGGTGAAGCCTCTACGTGCGCTAGTGATGTCGGGATGCGCATGAGCAACGAGTCCATGGGGCGCAACTCGTTTGCTTTCATGAAACTGGAGGCGCGCAGTTTGTCATGGGAGTCGATGCTCTTTGACGAAGTGTGCCTTTCGGATGTATCGCAGCCGCTGCCTCATCAACCTGCGGCGTAGGTCTGCGTTGATTGATAGTTTTCGTTTTTCGTTGCACAGCAAAGCCAGCCATTTGAACATGTCATGTGTTTAGAAAGTGAGACAACAAGTGTGACGTGCGCTGAGACGCAACGCGTTGTGACGTGTAACTTTTTCTTCCTGTTGTCATGGAAGCTCAGTCATTATCGTCATGAGAACACCCAACCCCACTCGCAGTTTCCACCTTTGCCAACCTTTGCACGTTACGATAATGCGACACCAGTGTTTCGCCTTCCTGGTGAGTGTTCGTGTGACTTCCCACGTTGCTACTCTTGACGTGACTCTTCCACACTGCCACAGGTGCTCCTCATGTGTGTCGCAAAGGCTGAAGACAGCTGCCCATTGCAGTGCTCGAATGTGACAGTTGGTCACACCACATTTGTCAATGAGACCGAGTGTCCAGTGTTCCCAGAGCTGACGGTGTCCAACAAGAGGAATGTGACCAACATGGAGAAGCTTGTCGTGACGTGTCACGCCACAGAGCCCACGGTTAGCAACATCAAGATCACGTGCTACGCGGATGCTTTCCTCGAAGGCATGTTGGTGGTTGCTCGCGTAACGGACAACTGCGGTCGCAAGTTCGACATCGAACTCACCAGTCAAGCCAGGTCCTGCCAGGCAAGTTTTATTGTTGCCAGGCCAGCCGCCTGTAACGTCTCCGCAGCTGCAACAACTCTTGCAGCAAGCACCAAAATTGACGCCGCTGTCAACGTCTCCGTCCACCAAACGGGCGGCTTGTACCTCCTTGATGCTTACCCCCACGGAATGGTCGCCATTCCAAGGAGAGAGACGTCAACCATCCCGCTGCAAATGAAGTGGAAGCTCGACATCAGCAACATGTTTGATTCCTCCATTGTTGTTGTCCCACCCCCGTTTGTTGCTTTGATCAACCACGGACATTTCCAAGGTGTCCACAGCTTCAGCGTGGCATACAGCATACCAACGCCGCAACTCAAGGCCACAGTCAACGGCACTGAGCTACCATGGACTCAGCCCACGTGCTACGACGACGGCTACTGCACCCGAGAGACCACGGTTTCGTCATGTGGTCCATTGTTGGTAGCCATCAACGCAGTTCAAGCGTGTGACGACGACTCAGAGGAGCTGTGTGACGTGGACAACCCCGCTGCTCTCCACTCGTGGGAACAGGTCGTCAATGTGGAGTGTGCAAGAGAGCCCACAGTAGTTGCTGGATCGTTGCGAGCCCAAGCCTCCTTCGACGCTGTAGCGACCATTGGTCGCAGCATTGTTGGAGAAGTTGCACTTACAGATGAAGCGGGCAACGAAGCACCAAGCAAGCTGGTCTCACTCGCTGTGCATGTCCATGCTGCTGTGCCGCAAGGCGCCAACATCACGGAGTCCACAACCAAGGACCGCAGCAGCCACGTGTTGGTGAGAGAAGGCAAAGTCACGCCTGCTGGCCTCGCGTTTGGTTTGCAAGGCGGCACCACCTTCGAGCACCGCCTCCGCCATCCCGTCAATTTGACGATCCCGGTCGACCCGTTTTACTTCCAGATGAAGTTAGGCGAGCAGCAGCTCGTGAGCGTGGAGGGCACGTTATATTTGGCAGATGAGGAAGCTCGACGGTTGCAGGGAACACCACAACTGACCCCACACTTCCAGCTGCTGGTGAAGCGAACACACACTGGGGAACTGGTTGTTGCAACGCAGCAACAGGCGAACGATGAGGCAGGATTGGAAGCTTGGCATGTGGCCATTTTGGCTTGTGGAGTTGCCCTTGTGGGCAGTGTAGTCGTCGGACTGTGTGTGGTGAAGTCGTTCGGGCTGCACAGGCGCCCACAGACAGTGCATGGGCGTGGCATGGCTTACTCGAAGACTGTTGTAAACGTTGGTCAACCCCCTGTCCCTGGTCTTGAGGTTTGAAAAAGCAACAAAAGAGTATTGTTCGATTTCATTCATTGCACAGGGCTTCGCATGATGACCTGTTCATTACCAACACGGCACACAAGACATTTGCAACAACCTGTCCACTCGAAGCAAATCACGGTGAAAAGTAGTCCAGCAGCGTATGCTTCGGTTTGGCCGGAACAGATTGAGGGCGCCCAAACAGACTGCGGACAGGAGATTGGCGCGACGAGTCAACACGCACAGCAGGTGCTGCCACAGCTGCAGCTGTTGTTCGAGACGAGCCACCAACGCCGCGGTGACCGCCTGCGACGTCAGGAGACAGAACCGCTTCCCCAGGTTCACTGTCAGCGGCCGAATCACGGATGTCGGGACGCCGCCGTTTCTTCCCCAGCCTGTGCAGCAGTGACACAGGTTCTGGAGAGGGCGGGTGCAGGGACCCCGCACCACCACGTGCATGCCGTTGCTTGATGGGCGAAGCTGTGGGGTTGGAGGGCGGCAGGGCAGTCACGCGGTGTCGCGTCAACGACGCTGGCTGAGTTTGTGTACGCAACGGCACTTGAAGGACGTGGGGTGGGCGCTGCCCAGTCCGAGGAGACAACCACGCTGCCACAGTAGAAGAAGCAGGACCACGTCGGTGGGTGCTGTGTTTCAGTCGCTGTCCACCACCTCTCGTCGCGGACCTTCCCGCCCTCGCTCTCGCTCCAGCACTGGCACTGGCACTGGCATTGGCACTGGCACCGGCACCGGCGCCAGCGCCAGCGCCAGCATCGATGCTAGGGCTCTCATCACTTGCACATCGAGACCGAAGGGCAATGGAAGGGTGAACCAAACCACGACGGAACGGCGCTAGGCGTTGGGAACGGCCACATGGACCGGGCAGTCCAATCATCAAGCCTGGCCGAAACGCACGTGCTGGACTGATCCTCCGCGGACTGGACGTCGACGAGCGAGGAGTGGGGGCGACGGCACGCAGCCCACCAGTGCCAGGGGCAGTTGGAACCACTGCACGCGGTTCAGACGACACAAATGAGGTAATGGAGGCCTGCGTGGACGCCCGGGTGGGAGTGCGCAGGGCGTGGCGGGGGTGGATGTGTGGGGAGCACGTCAAAGCGTCTTCCGTCGTGTCCGTGTGCTCACCAGGGTCAAGCACCTTCGCGTGCATTATCACATCGCTGCCAGACCTGTGCAAAACGGGCCGCGGCGTTCGACACTTAGCATGGACGAGCGGGGCACGGCCACCGCGCACGACGGTGAACTTACTCTTCATACGGGTGCGACCAGGATCGCAGGCTCCACAGTCGCACTGTGAGGTCATCGGAACAGCTGGCAAGGCAGTCCGTGCTGCCCACGTTCCAAGCCGTTCCATTGACATCGCTGGTGTGTCCAGGCAATTCACATATGGGTGCTGAGCTGTGCCCGACCTGAGGTGGTGTTCAGCCAAGGGTTGAGATTGAACTCCACCAGCAAGCCCTCACGCATAAACGCACCTCCCAAACGTAAGCGGCGCTTGTCTTGGAACCACTAACAACGAAACGGCCAGTGGGATCAAAGGAGGCAGAGACTGCGCAATCCAACAGCCAGCAACGCAGAGTGAGCAATGAATCATGACTTCGTGTCGCCGCTCGAACCGCTCACCATAGAAAGAACCAAATATGCCACGGGGACGATTCAAAGGAAGACTCCACCCACTGGTAGCTTCCTGTGCCCTGAAAATCCGCAAGCTGAAAACCAACCATTGAATGGGCAAGTAAGAAACACGACGCATCAACACGCGCACCACACACACACACACACACACACACATTCACCCAAGCGCCCAACACACACAAGACGGCGCACGACAGAGACAAGGCACATGGGCTCACCTTTCGTTGGTGTAGTTCACCAGCAACTGACATCCTGAACCGTCAAGTGCAAGCGACGATACCCCTCTGGCCCCTTGGCACGCGCCCCCGATGACGCGTACCGGTCGGCGCAAACCTGCCTTGTGGTCAGCTAGGTCACCGAACACCTTTGGAATCTTTCTAGTGTCCCAGAACTTGACAAGCCTGACCCAAACAACGGCCACACACCAAGGGACGGACGGGACTTAGACTTAGAGCAAACACCCACCCCAAGGAGGGCAGGCATGGGATGGGGCCGGGGCGAGCACACGTACCCATCAGAAGCGCCTCCCGACACGATGGTGTGTGCATCGTGGAGAAACGTCACCGCCGTGACACCGCCGGGGACAGTGACCGACCGTGCGCGACGCCGCTTGGTACGACGGGCTGTTGAGGGTCGAGACACAGTGTGTGGCTTGTCGATGACATACTGTGGCCGTCCTGGGTCAGAGCGAGCGTCCCACAACATGATCTGGCCATCTCGCCCTCCAGAGGCAAAGATACCTGTGCGCCAAGCCCACCCCGACACACCATGCCGCCTGCTGTTACCACATCAGCACCCCTGGAAACCCATGACGATACTCACAAGGGTTGTGGGGGTGTCCGCAAACGGTACGAACAGACTGCGAGTGCCCACGAAACGACTGCATCTGACACATATCAGCCTGAATGTCCTGCATTCCACACGTCATGTCACCAGAAGCTGTCACGACCTTCTCGCCGTCGCAGGTCCAACAGAGATCCAGGATGGCGTTGCGGTGGACGCCCACACGGTGGGTGCGATGCAACTCCGCGTCTCGACAGCGAAACACAGACACATAGCCGTCTTCATCACACACACCAAGTGTCGGGTCTCCGCCAGCGCCAGGCCGAAACGCGAGCGAGAACGGCGGCGCCCTCGTCATCACACGAGCCTTGCTGCCGCACACCATGTGGCGGACGGCGTGTCCACGCACGTGACCGTGCAACCGGCGCGCGATGGAGCGAGCAGCTGGCGAAACACGAATGGAACAGAGCACAAGCCGACAGCCACAGGACAACGCGACGACACGAGGACGCACAGGGAAGCAAACCAACACATGGAACAGCCAGGTAAAACTAAACATGTGCGCAACGCTGTGGTTGTGAAGGGAAGGCATTGTGAACTTACACACGCGCGCGCCAGGCCTGCGACGCAAAGTTGAGCCGCAACCCCGTTCTCGCAGCAAGCCCGCGATACCGCTGGGTCGTCGGGACACCGTCTCAGTCGCAGGTGTGCGCGTCAACATTTGGGCTGCTTTAGTGGTGCTTTCACTTGTTGGAAGGACGAAGTGGGGGCTGGAGGACCGCTGGGACACTTGGTGAGGTGGGGGGCTGCCGCTGCCGCTGGCGGCTGGTGCGGCGTCCATCGAGAGTGGAGGCCCTCCACTGGAGGGCGCGCCGCCGCCTTGACGGAGCAGCCAACAACACGAAACCGGCAACTACAAGTTCTCGGTAAGAACGTAATACGAATCGAGAAACAAAATGAGCGGTGTGAGACTTGGGTCTCAGCTTGATAGACGCTGGGGGTGTGGCACACAACCTCTTCACCAAGATTCCACTGCCAGGCTGTTCTTGGCCGGCGTTCGCGCGCGAACTGAAAATGCTCCCCACCCCAGCTCATTTACCTGAACATGGCACAAAATGATACATATTATATATGAGTTGTGATGACTAAACCACACCATTTCAATTGGCTGTGGCTCAGACAGACAGTCAGTCATACATACACGCTGCTTTGTCGTGCATAACCCCGCCACGGTTTGCGTTGATGGAGTAGATCAAGCGTTGTCATGGCAACCGCCGAAACACACCACGATGGTGCTGGTGTGCCAGATGTGGACGTCCGTGACGTTGCAGTGACGGCGTCTGCGTCCACCGACGTTGATGCAGTGCAGCCACGGACGCTCACGCACGTGCCCAGCACAACCACAGTACCGGTACCCACTCTCCACACAGTGTCTCCCGGCAAGAAAATGTTGCGGAGGAACACATTCAGTGCAGCCACGGCGGCGGCGTCTGCCCTTGGAACAGCCGTGTCGAGCCGCTCACCACGGCGGGATGGGACAGTGGGTGCGCGGCCACGGAACCGACGAGGGCGCGCCAAGCGCAGCACACGGCTGCACCAGGCGTTGGCATTCCTCTCGAACATTCCAATGGCTAGCGAGTACTCAGTGAATGGTGTAGGAGGCACTGGTGGCGCGAACACCAGCGACTCAGAAGACAGCACAGCGTCTGGCGGGCACAGGTGCGGCGTCTGCTGTTTGCTGTTTCCCCCTTTCCCTTCCGTCTTCCCGTCACCAACCACCAATGGACTGGACTAAATCGGAGTGCGACGTTGTGTTGTGTATGCGGTGTGTGTGTGGTGGTGGCCTACAGGACGGCGGTTAGTATCCGGCTTCGAGGTCGGAAGGACTTCGTACGTTGTGTAGGGTCTACGTGTGGCGCGACGAAAGCAAGCGCCTCACGACATTGCGTGTGTCTGCTTGTGCCCGCTGCCAGGAGTACGTTTCTCTTCACGATCGCCGTTGCAAGTACGCCAATATAGATGAAAGGCAGTTCAAGCAGGCGCTGCTAGACGCGGGTGTGCTGGGGAGCCGGCTGCTTTTCGCGGCCTCGAAAGGCTACCCGCTTGCCGTCACCTCCGTCATCCCGTACGACGCCACGTCAGAAAACGTGCCCAACAAACGGTACGCTTTTGGCGAGTGGGCACAACACATGTTGGTGGCGCATTACAGTACGCCGCTCACCGCACTGCGCTGGTATGGCACCGTCGGGTGGGCAGGTTTACGTACGAGCTCAACGGCGGGGATTGGCTGTTGGGTGCACATCGCTCTCAACCGTCGTGGCAAAGATGGAAGGGCAAGAGCTATGCCCAATGTTTGCATGCCACGTGGGGCGAATGCTGTCCGTACGTCACCTGTGGCTGTGCGATGTACCGTGCCTGTGCATCCCATCCTGACCCGGCGTCATGCTGCTTGTAGATCGCGGGATGAGCGATCGGCTCACCCGTTCCCCACCTTTGAGTACGACCCAAACCACATCGACGACCCGGAGATTCGTGAGAACCAGGACAAACAAGTGGTCTCCATGGTTGGGTATCGTGTGGTACGTGCGCATAGCTACAGCGGGTGGTATCCAAACCATGACCCCAACTCGCCTGCAGAGCTTGATACCATTTGTCCCGGAGAAAGACTTGAAGGAGCGTCTCAATGCAAAGGTTCGTGCTGCAACGCATCTGCCGTGTGTGTGCCGTGCTGCGGCTCACTTCTTGCGCGCCGCCAGTTTCGCGAAAAGCACGAGTGGATCCCGCCAGAGCTTACTCTGAGCAAGATTCGAAATCTGAAGGCACTTGTGTTGGAGTTGTGGGTGCGGTACGTCACCGAAACCTGTGCGCCGCCTGTCCTGTGCATTGCCCTCACACAACCCGCGCCTTAGACTTGATTTGGATGTAGCCACAATTGCTTTGGCTCATGTCTGTTTCGAAAAGCTGATCTACTTGGGGTCTGTTTCCAAGGTGGGTGTTCTCTGTGGGGAGTTCTGCTCGGCCCTCCTGTGACACAGTGTGTGTTTCAGGCCAACCGGAGACTGTTGATGGGGGTTTGTGTCTTGTTAGCACACAAATTCACAGCTTCTGGGGAAGTGCGGCATTTGTTGTTGGAGTTGGAGCGAACGTTGGTGCGTTCTTGGGGGTTGTACGGACGTGTCACGTGGGCTGTTTCACTCACACCACACAACCGCGTATTCGTTTCACCATGATGTTTCAGAGAGTGACCCGTAAGCAGTTACTCAAGGCAGAGTTTGTCGTGTTCGCCCGTTTAGACTTCAGTTTGTTTATCCCCCCGTTTGAGTACGATGCTCATTTTCAGCGTCTCTTGAGAGTGCGTTGTCATGGTGGCGTCGTGGGGTGGCATTTGCATCCGCTGTCGCTCATGTTGATGTGGTTTGCTGCAGAAAATGGAAGTGGATGAGCTGGACTACCTGGGTCCTGCTGCCTTCAACACATACACACAGGTGGTGCGCAGTGCACCTGACTCTGCAGCGAGCACGATGGGCGACTCCGTTGCCTCTGACCTCGACCTGGTGTCAAGTTATGCTTCGGATGCATCACTGCTGAATGGCTCTGTAGCACGCCAGTCTTCCGCCTCTTTTGAGGATCTACAAGGCCTGGGTCTGGCCTCGGACGCAGTGGTTTGAGACCTGTTTGCAACCTTCCAGGTTCTCGCCCACCTCACGCCTTGGTTGATCATCAAGCCGGTCTTGTGTCGGCAGCACATGGTGCTGTTGTTTGAGGCTGCGGCGTCGTGTGTTGCTTCCTGTCGAGACACACTTTGTAACATCGATTGTCGTACGAATGACACGCTCTGTGTGTTACTTCTCCACCACGCCTGCTTGCGTGAAACTACGTTCCAAACGCTGGCCTCACACAGCAAACACGTGGGTGGAATTGGGCATGCTCAACGACAGCCAAGCTTCGACGCACAACTTTCATTTCATCATCCCTCGCCCCTCGATTGCCCCCTCACACAGCCCGTCAACAGCAGCGTCACACAGTGGAAGTAAGCACTGTGGGAGGTGGTGCATCTTGGCCACGGGGGTCAACGGGACGACACTGGGCAGCACCACAAACAGAAGGTGCGCCGTTTCACTCCCCCGCTTCCCCGCCGGCGCTGTGGCACAGCGGCCGTGCTCACATGACCGCGAGGTTCTCCTGGTTGGCCAGCGGCGACTCGTGGTGGCCACGACGCGCCAGACCCAGAGCAGGGGACTTGGGCATGGTCAGTGGCTTCTTGCTGGCGATGGGCTTGGGCGCACGCCGCATGGTGTTGGGCACCGGGCGGGCCTTGAAGATCATGGCCTTGCGGATGCGGCGCTCCTCTTCCTGCTCCTTGGCGCGCGCCTCTTCCGCAGCCGCGCGACGTGCCTCCTCCGCCGCCGCCTTGCGCTGCTTCACCTCGTACTCGAACTGCGCGCGCTGCTCGGCACGGCGGTCCGTGGCGAGCTGCAGGTTGTCGTGGTCGGTGAGGGCCTTGGTGGACTTCTCGGGCACAAAGGCGCCGGAGTGGGTGGTGGCTGGTGCCGGGCGGGCGTGGAACCGCTTCGCCTCCGCCTCCGCGGCCGTTTCCTCGGCCATCTTGCGCATGAACTGCGACTCCCACTCCTCGTGCTTGGCCACACTGCGCAGGTGGAACGGCTTGGGCTCCGTCAGTTTGTTGGTGGCGGGGGCAGGGCGGAACGCTGCGTCGTCGCTCTCCACGGCAACCGGGATGGGACGGGCCTTGAACTCGCGGGCCTTGCGCTCCTCCTCAGCCTGGCGCGCCAGCGCGGCCTTCTTGTGCTGCTCGTACTGGGCATGGCGGTCCATGGAGCGCAGGTGGAACGGCTTGGGCTGGGTCAACGGGCGGGCACGGCCGGCGTTGTGCTGTGGGAGAGCGGGCGGTGCCTCGCCCATGATGGGGCGCGCCTTGAAGGGCTTTGGCTTCGGGGCGGCGACGGGGCGGGGCTTGGGGTGGCTCGCGGACCGCGTCTTGGTGCGGAGCTTGGGGCTTTCGGGCTGCGTCAGGGGTCCATCCTCATGCTTGACCTTGAACAGGGGACCCTTCAGCATCGCCTTGTTGACGGGCTGGGCCTTGAATGCCTTGGGGGTGGGCTGCGCTGCCTCCTCTTCCTTCATGCCCGCGTCCACGACGGAGCTGCGACGCGCTGGGCGTTCGTGGAAGTGGAATGGCTGTGTTATTGTGTAAAAATGGG
>Ga0213833_1000667_pt1 | contig 30567 bp, 44 predicted proteins | sample SWATP21_FD_160575 | JGI IMG/M metagenome (GOLD analysis project Ga0213833, IMG submission 160575) | Coastal seawater microbial communities from Marineland, Florida, United States - SWA TP2 #1 | ecosystem: Environmental > Aquatic > Marine > Coastal | place: USA: Florida | collected 2016-08-14 | reverse complement strand
GGCTGGTGGTCGGGTGTGCCGTTCGTTGTGTATGTTGGGGTTGTGCAACCGCGTGTTGGGGCGCACGTGGATGACCGTGGTGTATTTTGGGGGTGGTCCGGTCGATCTAGCAGGGCACCCCTGTAGCACCGGCTTCTTGCGAGCTCCCTTTGCCCGCAGAGTACCAGGAGGACCTCACGCGCCGCCACACAGCTGTGCGCAAGATGCGCGCCAGCATCAAGTCTGAGTCGCTCACTGTTGAACAACGGCGTGAGCTGCAGTACGCTGTCCAAGCCCATTTCCGGGTGCGTTGTCTGTCGGATGCGCTGGGGGTGGTGTGTGTGTATGTGTGTGTTGGCTGGTGTGGCGTACTGCTGACCGCTCGCGCTCCCGACACACACCACAGGAGTGGCTGGTCTCGTCAGGGAACGTGCGGCAAGTCACCGACTTGGTGCGCATCTACCGCGAAAGCACGCGCACGCCGGACACTGCGTCGTCCCACGGCAGCCACTTGAGTGGTCCGCCCATCGCCGCCGCAGGACCGCTTGCGCAGCACTTTGTGCACCACCGGCGCCGCTCCTCTGGGGGCAGCAACTCGTCTGCGTCCAGCGGCTTTGGTGTGGATCCGCCGACGCCCCCACCGGGCAGCACTCGGACGGGCAAGGTTGGCTTCGCTCCTCCGAACCACAGCGAGTGACCGTGTGTGTTGCCAACTCCGCGAGCAATGGTGCCGGGGGCGTTTCGTGCCATGCGATGCTCACTGCACGCAGCGTTGCGGGTGTGGAGGGGGACCTGAGCCGAGTTGGGCTGAAGCAGCTCTCTCGCATGCATCGTGTTGTGTAAAGACCAACAACAAACCTAGTTCTTCCCATGCATGCCTACATGCATCAGCGAGGCCTACATGCATCAGCGAAGTGTGTGTGTGTGTGTGTGTATGTGCGCGCTGTTCATTTGCATCGTCAGCACCCCTCGCATCGAACGTGTGACTTGCAACATGTTGCCAGCGTGTGGTTATGAATGCCACACCACCAGCACCACCCACACTGAACTGCCCATGAACTGCTCAACCCACCAACTGCACACGCCGCTTCTCACTAATCTAAGGGGTCCCAATGCGTGGCAGCCTTGGAAGGCAGGGCGACCCGCCCTTCCAGGTGCACCAGTTGCACTGCGGAAGCTCGGACACGAGACAGCAGCAGCCCCAGGCGTTCCTTGGAGAACACTCGATACAGGCCTCGGAACTCGTCCGCGACAAGATCGGCAACTTGCAGGCTGGTACAACATCCAACATCCCACACCCAACATTCAACATCCAGCATCAACACATGACCAGGCAGATGAATGGTCGGCACAACGCACTCCACTCACTGCAGTCGCACACATACCTCTTTTGCAACAGCAACACAGCCGACGCTCGGAAGTTGTCAGGGTCCGCACGAAGCTGCCATCGCGCCGTTTCGTGCAGCGTCTGGTGGAGCATGATGGCCACACGGGGCAAGCACCTGCGTCGGAGCTCCTCGAACCGCGTGTGCTCCGGCTCAAACTGGTCTTCGTCAAGCTCCACCCGAGCTCCCAAGTCGGGACCAGGGCTGCCGTCCTGCTCTTCCACCGGCACCAGCCATCCGCCCTCAAACGTGAGCACATCCACCAAGGCGTCCACCGCTCGGTGCATGGCAGCGTCCACCTCTGCGCACATGCGCTGCACACCCTTGGCGTGCCGCAGCACCGCGTCCTTGTACTGAATGCGCTCGGACGAGTCGGCACCCGGGCGCAGGGTGGGCTTGGGTGGCGGGCTTTGGCGCAGCACTTGCAGCCACGTTTCGTACTCCAAGTGCGCGGTGAGGAAGGAGCCCCAGCACATGTGCTCGCGGACCTGGAGGGATGCGGTACAAGCAAGGGAGTGACCAAACACAACGCTTCAGATGCCGGGGCAGGGGGATCCACAACGCATACGGGTCAGCAGTATGAGCACAAGGGCGACGTACCGCAGCCGCGAGGTACTCGTCAGGGCGACACTGAGGCACGCTTTCGGAAGTGATGAGGCACTTGGGATGCAGGCTGAGCCCTTCCACCAACTGGGTGCCACCAGCCTGCTTCAAAGCGTCCATGCGCAGCGCACACATACGCACGCACACATACACGTCGTGTTAGGTAATCTATCAAACCACGTGTGTGATTGACTCGACTCACACCCCCGCCCAAGTGAATGAAGACAGAGGGAAGGGGCTACGCACCGAACCAGGCATGGACACGTCGCCCAACAGCAACAAGATGGCCGGTCCCAGCCACCCTGCTGAGTGCATGGCGGACTGAACATTGTCCATCGACGCCATGCCGGGGTCTCGTTCCGACACGAGCCGTCGAACCAAGGCATTGGCGGCAGCCAAGCCATCGGCGAACATGGACTCAGCATCGTGGAGGAAGAACCACTGAACGGCGGTCAAACGGGAGCGAGTGCGCGTCTCCAGTTGCTTGTCCGTCGGTGTCTTGCCAGTGACAGGGTCGGGCAGCTCGATGAGTCGAGCCACGGCGCGTCGTGTGATTTGAGCAAGTTCTTCCGCCATGAATGCGTGACCTTGGCGCAGGCAGATCTCCTTGTTGGCGTCCTCTTGGCCCTCGATGTGCATCTGGACCATGAAGTTGGCGTACGCATCCACCCTGCGGCGCGATGGGAGTCGTGATACATAAAACGCAACATGCGCAACCTGGAACAGGGGACGATGCATCACACAAAGAGAAGACGGTTGAGAATCAGCGGGGTGGTTGTGAAACCGAAAGGAAACCACTCCAGACAGGCAAAATACACAAGCACAGACGACCGACATCTCACCATACATACCTGCATGTGGCGCATCAGGTGGAGGCAGTACAAGTGCAGGATGTCGTCACCAATGTGACGGTGTGAGTTGTCCACCTTGATGGCACCACCAAACGGGTTGGGGACGTCGTCCAAATCTCCATCTTCACCCAGCATATCGTCCAGACACGCGCGGGCAAATAGAACAAAGTGTGCAGCGAAGCGAAGCAACGTGGCGTCTTGCAGTGCCAGAGTGCCCACCACCGCAGCAGAGCCACGCTCTTGGCGCGCCGCCGACTCTTCCACCATCCGTGAGGCAGACGCAGGCACGATGGACTTGGTGTTGGACCCACCAGCCTTGGTAAGGCGGTGCAGAAGCTCGAGCACAGCCGCCACATCCTTGGCCTTCACCGGGGATCCTGGGTCACTGCCAGCGGCTTCAATCAACGCCGCCTGCACCCGAGAAAACGGCGCCCGGCTGCCGCGCATGACTGCCTTGTGACGCTCGGTGTCCTCCACAAAGTGCTCCACGACACACTTGAGGGCGCCGGTGGCCGTCAAGTTTGCCACCGTCGTGACACGTTCCACGTAGCTCGCGCCGTTCCCCAGTTGGCTCCCGCGCATCACAAACGCCGGGAGTCGGGATGTCACTGCACGCTGGGCTTGGCGGTGCTGCCACAACGCCTTGGACAGCCGGGCATCGCAGGCACATGAGGTGACTGCCCACAGGGCGTCGTGCCAGGACGTGATGACGGGCGACTCAAGGAGGAAGCGGTGGTTGGCCGCAAGCAGCGCGTACAGCGCCTTTTCGCACGCCGAGGTTCGCTTGGTGAAGGTGGTTTCCTGCAGCCACACAGCACATTTGTTCGCGCGGGGGTGGAGTGAGGTGGGCAAGCCACACAAGCAACGCCCAGAGCTCACGTGCACCGCGCCCTGACGTCACGCACAAGGGAGGGCGAAGGTTCCTTTTCGCTGAGCACCCAGCAGGTGTTCTTCCACACAAACCAAAACGGGTTGCCCTGACGCTCGCCTTCTTCCATGTCAGTCCACGCGTCCGCACCCATCAAGCTAGCCGCACGCCACGGCTGCTGGTACTTCTTGCAGAGGGTGAGCGCTTCTTCGCGCTTTCCAGCACGGAACAACTGCCGGGAGGGGCAAGAGGTGTTGAGTGTCCATGTATCCATGGCATGCCACGGCAATGCGCGGACAAACACAAACAAACCTTCCACAGCATGTGCAACAGTTCGGCCTCTTGTTCCTCATCCGCAGGATGCAACCGCCTCCCTTCGCGCAAAGTGGCATCAGGGTCGAGCTTGGAGACCAGTGGTTGGGATGTGTCGCGGTGTTGAATGGCCCGAAGCGTGAACTCCCACGGTGGAGGGGCGTCGCTGTGGCCTTGAACAAAGACGTCCTCGGACGAGGCAAGCCACGATGACACGGCATCCAGCACGCGCACACTATGCTCGCTTTCAAACAGGTGCTCTGCGGCGGCTGGGTCTGTGGCGAGGCAATTTTGTGGCTTACAAGCTTCCTGCAGCTTCGTGTCGCTGGCGAGTGCCGCCATGTCCTCCGCAACTCTTTGTCCCGTTGCCTGTTCCCCAGCCCCAACATCCGTCCACACGTGGCATGGACAAGGGTGAGATGGGCTGGCCCACATGTGCAACGCAACGAACGACCCATGGCGACACCGAGCTACACGCGATCGGGACGTACCCCACCCAAAGCACCGATCTCGTGAAACTTGCGAACCAAACGCCACGTTTCTCGCTCCTCACACAAGGCGCGGATGGCGTGTTCGTCTGCTTGCTGCGAGCCGCTGTGCCGTTGCACTGATGCCACAGTACGGCGCGTCTTGGGGGGGGACATGACGGATGGCAAACCAGTCACCGAGGTGGCAGCTTTGCGAGGCAGTGCTTGTTCGCGGCTTTCGCGACACTCGTCGGAAGTTTGGGCAAACCTGTGGGCACAGAACGAAACAACGCCACGACCCCGACAACCGTTTGTGTGAGGGTACACAACGATGGCTCTCCGAACCACGCACGGCGGCTGCAGGAAGACGCACGCCGCCAGCACATCCAGCGACTCGACTTCGTCCCACTTGGTCTCTGGCAGCCTGGATGCAACCGTGGCAAACTTGGCTTCTTCGCACCCAAGGACGGGAACCTCCTGATGATGGCAGGTGCGGTGAGCAAGGAGTTGGTGCGAAGGTTGTGGCAGGTAGCACATGACCAAACAAGCAACAAAGAAACGAAACGAAACCGACCCGGCCCGGCCGCACCTGAGCGGTCCAGTACCCTCTCGACTCCCAACCACGCTGCGTGGTGGCACCCTTGTTATCCGCGCCGGTCATTTTCATGAAAGAGGCGGTTGCTGCCAACGTGTGCACCGAGTCACGCGCAGGGATGCGGGACTGTACGAGAGAGCCACCCAGCCAACCACCAGCCGCCTTCGCCGCACGCCCCGAAGCAGGCGAGGCAAACACTGGCCGTCCTGGTGCCTGCGCTCCAACATCAGGCTCCGAGCGGATTCTGGCACCCGGTGCGAGTTTCTGCATCAGCACAACATGGGTGATGGGGTGGGGGTGGGGGGCGTGTGAGATCGGATCGCTGCCACTTCCCCGTGCAACGAAAACGACGTGCAGAGACGCACAATGTGAATTCGGCCGTCAGCAAGCAGGTTGCAGTCAGCGACAAACGCATAGTCCATGTTTGTGTGGCTTGTGTGCGCAACATCCCACTGGTGTTGAGGTGGAAAGCGCAGCTGGAACCTGGCTGCAGTGTCCACGATCTGGGTACGAACAAAAACGCGGGTGAGTGGTCACCCACAGTCATCCGGCATCGTCGTCCACACGCACCATGGCTTTCAGCTGCCCCACGGTTGTTTCCGCAGGTACAAAATCAACTTCAAAGGGCAATGGCTTTCCTTCTGGGAGTACGAGTTGGGCACTGACGGTGGCACGCTGGGAGCAAGCAGCGACCGACACACAAGTAAAGGCGTCAAGGGTCAGTCCATAACAGGGTGGAGGAGGGGCAACAGCTGGGTTTTTGCACCTACCCGTGCCAAAGGATCAATATCAGACTGCAGTTCAGCAGAATCAAGCTTGCCTGGTGAAAGAAGCCAGGGTAAAACGGTGTGTGAGGAAAGCGGAGCGCGGAACGCGGGCTGGCACAACACCCTGCGCCATCCGTGTCACCACGCACCGCTGTCAACAAAGCTATCCTCTTCATACGGTCCAACCACACTATCAGAACCAAGCACCCTGGATGATGCACCGCCAGCACCCACACCGACTCCAGCATGCCCACCATGCCCAATGCCAGCGCCACTGCCTGCCCCCGCACCGGCGCCAAAGCCATGGCCCTGCATGGACAGCGGCGAGAAGGATGCGGTGGCCGGCACACGGCTGGCGCCCCAGCCAAGCGCAGCCATTCAAGTCAGTCACGCGACGCAACAAACTCTGGCTTCAATACACGACTGGCACCCACAGCACGCCAAGGTGGGGGGGAGGGACGAGCGCACGCAACCACACCGTGTGGAGCCCGCGACGTGACGACAGCACGACTGGCATTCGACTGCGTTCGGCGTGTGATGAAATTGATGAATACACACATATCCATTTATAGAATGAGGCACACAGCTGCGCTGGAGTTGAAACTCAGCGCGGCGGCTGACTGCGGCCTGACTGCTGCACTTCCAGCAGCTGCACACGGTGCTGGCTCCCTGCTAGTTGTCCACCAGGCTAGACACGCCTGTGATCGTGGCGTGGACTGAGCACGACCGTGCGTCTTCGTTCACCCTTATCGGCTGCCATGGCGACTTTTTTGCGTTTGTGAGCGCCGAGGCCCGGCCAGGTGTCAGCAACCTTCCATCAACACCGCCACGAGTCGCCCCGACGCTTTGGTGTCGCTGGCGCGTTGTGTCAACCACCATTAGGGTGTCACAGAGTTGTTGTGTCAACTACATTGGCGCGTGGGCCGCCGTGTTGCTCCTGTAGGGCGGGTTGTGATGGCGTATGCCTGATTGACAGATACGCCTGTGCAGCGCGCGCCGCATCAGTCGTTGGCGGTGCCAATGGCGTCCACACCAACCTCCACACCCCGTGGTGCCCAAGGATTTCGAACCACACGTGAACTACCGCCACCACTGCCCCTACTGCCACCCAAGCCTGTGGCAGCACGGGTCATCCAAGCACTCAACGCCCATGGGCAGAAGATCCGCAGCACACAGCACTCAGGCGAATACCCCAGTCAGCCAGAGCCCATTGCGGATGTTGAGCAGTGCTGGAAGCTCCAGGACTACTATGAGCAAGTGGAGTTGATCCCATGCGAGTGCAAGGAGCCGCCGTCCAAGGAGGTGGCGTATGACTGCAGTGCGGCCTTCGGCCAAGCCAGCAGCGACGATGAGTCGGACGATGACGAGTCTGATGATTCCCAAACTGGGCGCCGGGGTCCTGCGAAGCGAACGCCTCGAACAGCTCACATGGGTCGCGATGCAGGTTGCTCGGAAGACACGCTGCTCTTTGATTCCATGTTCGAGTCAGGCAACCTGCGTCGGGCAGAGCGTGTGTTTGGTCGTGGCGAGTGCCCGCACATTGCCGGCCTTGCTGCAGCCACACAAACAGAGCTGCAGAAACCGGATCAAGAGTGCGTGACGTGGCGTGATTGGTAACACGTGATGGTCTTGTTGTTCCTTCTCGCCGTTCTCGCCGTGTTGGTATTGTTTGTCGGTGGCGCTAACCGGTGTGGGTTTGCCGCAGGTATGATTTGTGGGCGCGGGAAGACATTCACACCAAGGGCAACATTCAGTGGTTTTACTTTGCTGTCCGCAACACACGAGCAGGTGCTCGTGTACGGTTCACGATAGTAAACAACAACAAGTCCGATAGCTTGTTCAACTACGGCATGAAGCCTTTGGTGTACGTCCAGGCTGCTGCGAGCATGTGTGGTGGTGCGTGCACATCGACTTACATTTGTTTGTCTTTTTTTTGTTTCTGCTGTCCAGATACTCGGAGCACCGCGCCGCGTATGACAACATTAGTTGGACGCGCGAGGGGGAGGACATCTGCTACTACCAGTCATGCTCCGAGCAGCCAAGCACGCGCCGCCGCAAGAAGAAGAAGTTCTTCAAGTGTACCTTCACGTACACGTTCCGTCACAGCAACGACGTTGTGTTTTTTGCGTACACATTTCCATACACGTACGTCTTGCAAACGGGGCATGTGGAGCGGAGTAGTGCATTGTGGCATTGCCTGCCGTAACGTGGGAGTTGTTGCGGCGGTGGTGCTGAATCACCCAGGTTTAGCGACCTGCAGCGGTTCATCAACACAATCGAGGCCGCACCACGCTGTCGCTCCTTTTTTCGCCGCAAGACGTTGTGCACCACCCTTGCTGGCAACACTGTCGATGTGTTGACGATCACCGCCACCACCTCCGACCCGGCGGAGCTGCGAAGACGCAAAGCCGTCGTCATCTCAGCGCGCGTGCACCCCGGCGAAACCAACGCCTCCATGATGATGCATGGTGTTCTCAAATTTCTGACTGGCAGCTCCATCCAGGCCCAGATCCTTCGCGCGAACTTGGTCTTCAAGGTCGTTCCCATGCTCAACCCGGATGGCGTCATCAGTGGCAACTACAGGTGTAGTCTTGCGGGCGTGGATTTGAATCGACGCTGGGCCAAGCCGTCGCGCAAGATGCATGCACCGATCTTCGCGATGAAGAACATGATCAAGCGTTTGTCGATGCAGCGCACTGTCGCGCTGTTCTGTGATCTGCATGGCCACAGTCGCAAGTACAACATCTTTGTGTACGGCTGTGCACCACATCGCGGCACACCCAAGGAGCGAGGTCGTCCCAGAATCTTCCCCCACCTCCTCTATCGGCAATCCCCGTCGAAGCCACAGGAAGACTACGACTACACGCGGATTGCCGAGGTGCTGGGTAACATGACGCTCCCGGATGGCACTGGCGCGGCGATTCCATCCACAGCATCAACAACCACAGGCGCCAGCGGTGGTGGAAAGAACAGTGGCGGCGGGCGTGGCAGTGGCGGCGGGCGTGGCGTTGGCGGCGTTGGCGGTGGCGCCAGAAATGGGCATAGTCGGCCCCCATTCGGGGTGCGCAGCGTGGGCAGTCGTGCGTCACCGTCGTCAACAACTTGTGGCGGCGGTGCGGGTGCGGGTGCGGGTGCGGGGCGGGCGGTGGTGCCCTGCCCGAGCCCACCCGGATCATCTCCGACCAACCCGGCGTCTGTGGAGCTTGAAGCATCAATGCAGGGAAGCATGGCGACTGGGCGCTTTTCCTTCGTCGACTGTCGGTTCAATGTGCACCAATCGAAGCGTGGTACAGGTGTGTTTTGGCGCATCCTCGCATCTCGGTTCATCTTCATCCCCACGTGTGTTGCTCATGTGACATTGCCTCTTGGGTGTGTTTGCGTTGATGTTGCACAGGGCGAGTGGTGTGCTGGCGTGAGCTTCATGTGAAGAATGCGTTTACGATGGAAGCCTCATTTTGTGGCACGGGTGATTGCTCCATCATCGACAAGCGGTACGTCCTGCTGAGCGGGTGTCGTTGGAGCGTAGATGCGCCTATGGGGGACAACAAACCAACCTGACCGCATGACCTTTCTGTCCCTGCTTCGTTTTCTCCACCTCGTGTCCCCACCTCGTGTCCCCACCTACCCAACAGGTCAAAGTGGGTGAAGAAGCGCCGGCGCTGGCTTCGCAAGCACTTCATGGGTGCAGATTTGGCTGACTTGTCCACTCAAGACGCCGTGTTCGCCGCCCTTGCCTCCATGTCCCAAGCCAGCATCCTCCCGGTCAACAGTGTCGCCACAGAGACGCCGCGGCGCCGACGGCTGGACGGCAGTGGCGGTTCAGGACCCGGTTCAGCCACATCGCATGCGCGTCGCGTTCTCCGGCCCGGTGGCTCGGCGCTGCTCACTGCCACACCCATGCTGTCCACTCGCGCCAGCAGCGCCAGTGGCGGCGGCAATGGAAATGGCAGCGGCAGTGGACATGGCAACGCTGCTGCTGCTGCTGGTGGTGGTGGTGGTGGTGGTGGTGGTGGTGGTAGTGGTAGTGGTGGTGGTAGCGCGGGAGGAGCCTCCGCCTCTCGGTCTGGGGACTGCCCGCCGCCGTCGTCGTCGTCGTCTGGATCGGGGGTTCCGCCGACGGGCGGTCGCCCGCCGCGCCCACGTCCGCGCCGCTCCCGCCCCAGTTCAGCGTTCGACCACACCGGCGCGGTGGCAGAGCTTGTGGCGCACGCCGTGGATGCGTTGGAGCGGCGGCGTCCCAGCTCCGCCGGCAGTGGGAGTGGGAGTGGTGGGGAGGGCGGGCCTGCCGGGCGGCGGAGCGGCAGTCGTGGCGGGCACACGGACTCCTCGGACGGGGTGGGGGGGCAGCCGCATGGCACCGACGGGGACGTGGAGGACACGTACTCGTCAGACTCGGACGCGGCGGACGACGAGGAGGAGGACGGCGAGGGGAAGGGGGACGATGGGGACGAGGACGACATGGAGGAGGACGATGCGAACGCGAAGCAAGGCGACGACGACGACACCCTGGACGACTTCGTGCGCACCTCCAAGGCAGGCGATGAGGGCCGGGGGCGTGTGAAGTCCGGTGGCGCGCATGTTGATGCTGATGCGGGTGCCAGTGCCGGTGCCGGTGCCGGTGGCGATGCCGCGAGCGGTGGTGCCGGTGCGGCTGGCTGCGAGGACGACGATGAGTTGTCACGACCGCGTGTGCCCACCCACTTTACGGCCCGCGACTTGATGGCACAGGGCCGCGCGCTGTGCTTTGTCTTGATCCGCTTGTGCAACCTGCAGGCCAAGGCGCTGCCCCCCGCCGCAGAGTCTGCTGCCGCCAACGATGCGGACCGCAAGGTCACCACGCTGCGACGAGTGGTGGTGCCTGGGGGCCCCAGTGGACTGGATTCGCCGCCGACCAACCCGCGTGCCCGCGACCTGCAGGGCAGCAGCCACAACCCGCCCATGTCACCGGTTCTCACGGGCCGTTCTGGACCCGAAACGCCGCCAGTCACCCCTCGTGGCGGCGTCATCACGGACGTGTTGGGGGGTCCGGCGGGTGATGTGGGTGACGTGCAGGTGGTGTTGGAGGACAGCGACGTGGATGACGATGAGGCGGAGGACAACCTGTTGATGGAGGTGATGGCGGAGGTGAATGTGTCGGAGTCTGAGGAGGACTCGGCGGGGTCCGAGTCTGACCCGTCGGGCGACAACTTGGATGCCGCGGCGTTGAAGCGGTCGGCGTCCTTCAACAAGCTCATCGGCAAGACTACCAAAAAGAAAACGAAGCGGAGGAAACGCAAGAAGCGTCGACCCGTGCGCTCAAAGAAGTTTGTGGTCAAGTCCCGTGTGCGCACCAAGACGAAGGGTGCGTTCCATTTGGTGTTGATGTTTAGCGCGTGCTGTGGATGTGGATGTGGATGTGGATGCAGATAGTGTCCCCTTGCTGTTGCTCTGTTCGCCCCACCGCCGGCCTTTTGTCTTGCTTCCTCCCCCACCCTGTGTGATCTCCCACCAGACAAGAAGTCGAAGCGAAAAGGCAAGGGCGATGCCAACCCCTCGGAAGACTCGGCCACAGATGCCACGACCGACGCCTCCAACAAAAAATCCGCCAAGCCACGCCGCCCGCGTTGGCGGTCCAATTTCAAGCGCGACAGCACGCCCATCCAGATGCGTCGGGGGCACTCCGCCGCGGACCTGAACAAGGACACCATGTGGCGTTTGTCTCGACCCCTTCCCTGGGCAAGTGCCTACGACGATCGCGTGTACGCCAACACAGCCGGGGACAGCAGCGGTGGTGGTGGTGGCGGCGGCGGTGGTGGTGGCAGTGGTGGTGGTGCAAACTCCTCCAGCTCCCGCCGAGCGGCCCTCCGCGGCTTTGCCTCTGACTCGGGTTCCACCCCGCGCACTCGGTCGTCACGCTACGCGCGCCGCAGCGACAACACCATCGTGCGCAGCTCCTCCAGTGGCTCCCTCTCCCACCTCGGATCGGGTGACCCGCGCGGGCATGGGATGCGCAAGAGCATGTCGGCCGCACCGGTGTCGCAGGCTGGCGGTGGTGGGCCGCGCTCATCGTCGTTGGGCCCTGGTGCGGGACACAGTGGCGCCTACCACCGCCATTCCGGAGTCGGCGCCAGTGCCGGTGTCGGATCCGGTGGTGGGTCTGGGTCTGGGTCCGGGTCTGGGTCTGGTGCCGGTGCCGGGTCGGGCTCGGGTTCCGGTGTCGGTGGCGCCAGTGACCGGTCACTGTTGCGCCGTCGCCACGGACGCGGTCACCACCACGACACCGCGGGTGGTGCAGGCACCGGCCGTGCCTCACGCTCCGGCGGACGTCGCACAGCAGGCTCAGGGACCGGTCCAGGTGGTGGTGGAGCCGCCGGCTTGCCCAATGTCCCGTCCAGCAACGCCCGTCTGGCGCTCGTGCCACGCATGTTCACCGCCAGTTTCAACGGCGAATCCGCCTCGCCAGGTCCACCCAAGCCCGGCTTCTACGTCATGCGCAAGAAGCCCCCCGGCACGGCGCTGGCCAGTCCCGTGACGGGTCCGTCGTCGTCTTCCTCGTCGTCGTCGCGACCGGTCACCAGTGCGGCTTCGCCTGTTCGCCTACCCACGGGTCTGTCCGAGCGCGACTTTGGCGTGTTGGCGCAGCCGGGCACGTACGCGTCGGTGTCGCGTCGCTCGCGTTCTGCGGCGGCCGCCATGGGTGGCGGAAGCGGCGTGGGCGGCGCCATGATGTTGTCACCGGGCAGTGCCACGCCGACGCACCATGACGGGCCGCTGGGTGGCGTGCCATTGGTGACGTCACCGAGCCTGTCGCCGCCGCTGAGTCCCCGCACCGCCGCGTTCTTGATGGAGATGGAGCAGTCGCAGCGACTTGGCCATGTGCATGGCGCCGGGCTTGCCACACGCGGGCCCTTGTCTCCCCCGTTGCGCTCGCGGCAGTTCGTGTTTGGTGACGGCATGCCTGCCGCGGGAATGGTGGTGGCGACAGCGGGTGGTGGGGTGATGAGCCAGCAGGGGCGTGGCGGGGCGTTGCCCGTCGGTAGTGACCACTGGAATGACTCTGAAGTGTCTGAGTACGTCATGCGTCACAAGCTGTCCGAGTTTGGGTCGCGTGCCAGGCACAGTAGATAGCATGGCTCGAGTCATTGGGGGATGTGGAGTGGACGCATGTAAATAGAAAGGTGCATTCCGCAACTCGCGTGGGGCGTTCCTAACACTCATGGAACGTGCGTAGAAAGTGCAGTTTCTGTCGGTGCATAGGGCGTGTCGGTGACAGAGTCCATGCCTCTTGGAAAAAAAAAAAACTTATCTGATTTGCTTTGTTCTTGGTGCGTTGGATGGCACCCGCTCACCGCCACATTGAGATGTCGCACAGCCCTGTTGCTGGTCTGGGCTTTGGTTGCGCGTGTTGGAGATATCGACAGCAGCGGCGGATGGTGGTGATCATTCTCTCATGCTGGAAGGGTTGAAGTGGAAGGCAGCTGCCTCGTTGTCCTCAGGGGCTCGTGGCTTGTGACCATACGACGCCGATGCGCGCGCAAACATGGCGCGAAGAAAAGCGCAAAGCTCGTAGACACGACTGAGGTTGTTACTCGTCGCGCCCAGACAACGAAATCCACTCTCAAACTACCGCAAACAGACGAGGCACACAGCTTACATCAATGCCATTGAATCTAGCCGAGCCATTGTCTCATCGTACTTGCGCGAAAACTGATCCGCAAGGTAGTTGAAAGGCGCGTCCACATCCGTTGCATTCAGCTGCACACACCCACCACAAGGCACAACATGAGGACACTCCGCAACCAGCGCGCTGCACCACCCACACCACCCACACCACCGCGTACCGCAGAGGTTTCGAAAAACGCCAGGTCCATCTCCTTCGCAAATGCCATACCCTCTGCAGAGTCTACAACGGCACGGCCGCCTTCCTTCAGGTCGATCTTGTTGGCCACCAGCACACCTGCCAGACACATGACGGCACGGCGTGAGGCAAGCCACTCGCTCCGGCGCCACTGGCGAAAACGTGTCGTACCTTGAATGGGCTGCGCCGGACGCATGTCCCGCACCGCTTTCAGCCACTTGGCACAACTGGTGAATGATTCCCGGCTGGATACATCGTAGACAACCATGACCTGTGACACGTTCTTCCACTGATCAAGCCGACCGGGCACGACGTCACGTGTGAGGAGAGGGCAGCACGCGAACATGGCGACACGAATGATGCTAAACGCCACAACACGACACGTACGTGCTTGGTTCCCAAGTCCCTTTGGTTGAAGATGGTCTGTCCAGCGGAGTCAAACAGATACAGCTCCACTTGCGTGTTGATATCGCCAGTTCCAGGAATATTCACTACCTTCATGCAAAAGTCCACACCGATTGTCTGTACCAAGAAATACTAATGTGAGCGACGCCACCTCCACACCAAAGCAGAAGGCGGACAAGCGGCGGGAGTGGCGGGACAAGTGTACACACCATCACGTAGTTCTTCGGGTAGGCAGTGCCGCCGCTGAAAAACATGGCCGTCAGGGCTGTCTTGCCAACCGTGGCATCACCTGATCCACGCCGCGTTGTCAGAACCGTCTGCGAAGCTACAACACAACGGCAGCATGCCGGGCCCACACAGCAGCGTACCAACGATGACAACTTTGGATCGCAGAATCACCTGCAGGCAAACGAGCAAGTGAGTTCGTACAGCGGAGCAGTGCCACAAGTTGTGCCGCTCGCCCAGTACCCACCGTTTCCTTATGCCCCGTAGCAGATGCATCCTTGGGTGCGGCTTCCTCCTCAATCTTGGACATGGTGGGCCTGGCGGAGACTACTGCGTGAAAGTCAATGCGCGCTGCGCCCGCGACACAAAGCAGTTTTGAACAATTTGGGTGAAGATGGGGTGACACGACTTGCATGAGAATAATGCTAAACCTCACAATCATCATCAGACACGGTCTCTTCCGTTGTGATTGACAAGCCTGCTTGTGCGGCAGTAGCCAGGCAGCGTGCAGGCATGAAATCGAGCGAACGTCCGATGTGATTCCTTTGCATGCACCGTGGTGGATGCACCACGAGTGCTGCGACTCCTAGTTTGCCGTGTCACTGTGCTATCATGGCGGATGGCGAGGACCAAGGTTCGGCGCTGGCGCCGGCGGCTGACTTTGACGCCAGTATCCTCGTTCACGACGGCCGTTTGCACGAGAATGAGCGCGAAGTGGCGGCCACGACAAGCCCAAGAAGCACTTCAACGCGTTCAACCGGAAGTGCCGACCAGGAGGCCTACCATTCGCCGTCGGCGACGTCTGTCGCAAGTGGTGGCAGCCTCGTGTCGGATGGGGGAGGAGGTGGCGAGCTCACGGACGTGCCTGGCCCCACGACACTGCTGCTGCTGGACGACCTCTCCATCCAAGAGAGTTGGAGAGCCGTCATCTTGGCGGAGGGCCCGCCGTGGTTGGGGGTGAAGGTGCGTGTGTGGGGAAGTGCGCTTACGTGGGACACTCGCTCTCGGCATTGACTGACATCAGACGACCCGTGGCGTTTCATATTCAGGGTGTGTACGAAGGTCTGGCGCACCACTTTCGCAGCTCCAATCCCAGCATCGTCGCTTGCACATTCAACCACCGCAGGCCGTTTGAGACGGCGGTGGACTTCGACTCCCCAGAAGCGCGCCTGGCTTTCCTCGGCAAGTACAACAACCAGGAGATTCGACTCCAGCGTGTGGGCGCGAACATTCGATTGAGTGTGGTTGTGTACGAGGGCCCAACTGAACCAGACTGGGTCCTGTTCTACGGGCGACCAGCAGATGGGGCCCCCCTCGCTGACACCGTCGTGATTCGAAACCTGCCCGCCCACTGGTTTGGTTTGACGGAAGACACGGAACGCGGCGAGTACTTTCATCCCACATCGCGCCTGCGCACGCTGTTCGCACAGTTTGGTGATATCCGTGACATGGACATTCAGGTACGCGCACACATTACACAGGGGCCTGGTGGAGCGCAGCGTGTGTTTGGTGATTCACGCTGCACCTCCTGCACCCTCCCCCCCCCCCCCCCCCCCCCCCCCCCCCCCCCCCCGCTCTCCCTGACACACACAGGTGTTCCCGGTGCGTGACGATGAGCCATCGGCTGCCTTATCCCCACTGGTGCCGGTGATGGATGTGTGGGTGCAATACCGCGAGTATGATGGGTTCCTAAGCTCCCTCTCGGCGTTTTCGAACTGCACCTGGGTGTCTGCTAGCGGGGAAGCTTCTGCTTGCGAGGCTGATTTCGACCAGACGGGGCATTACTCGGATGAGCAGCGACGCAAGCGCGAGGCAAAGGCAAGGCTCAGAGCGAAACAGCTGAAGATTGAGCGACAGGACTTGGAGAAGAAGTACAAAAAGGCCAAGGGGAGGATGGCGGGGATGAAGAAAGCGGTGAGGCGGAAGTGGAAAAAGATGAGAGAGGAGTTTGAATTCATTGGCACCATGACGTACGTGCGGCACGTTTGCTTGGCATCACGACATTGTGCCTCACCGTTGACATGCGGTTGCGTTCGCCTGTGTTGCCACACAGCTACCCGCCAAACTGCAAGCAAGTAATCCTCAAGCTCGTCAAGGCAAAGCAAATGATTCGAAAGGCCCATTCCGTTGCCCAGACGTGTGGTGTTGACATTGCTGTGAAGCTGACCCCCATGCTCGAAGCAGTGGGAGGGGACGAAGCTTCAGACAAGCATCTCTTCGACGATGATGAGGTGCGTCATTGTGTATTTTGGCTCTGTGGCGCGGTGATGGTGATGGTGATGCGTGCCGGTGTTTCCTTTCCCAGGGGGACACCATGACGGAAGAGGAAAAGGCAGCGGCGGCGAAGGCGGCGGCAGCCGCAAAGTTTGGAGGCGGAACGGCGCTGACGAATTTGGGTGCCACAACCACCACCGACCCCGGCGAAGATGGTAGCGGGATGACACAGAAGAAAAAGAAGAACCCGCTGGCAGACGTGTCATCATCGAAACTGGAGGAGATGACGGAGGAGTTGTTGCAGTTCTCCAACAAGCCTGCGTTGAAGGCGATCAACTCGTACGTCGCGTCTTGTAGCAGCACCACCTCACGTCACATCACGCTACCGGCGCCGTGACTGTGAGTGGAGCGTGGGTGGTGACCTGACCTGCATGGTGTGTGGCGCGTTGTGGTGTGGGTGTTGGTGGGGTACAGGGCGCGCTGGGCCATTAAAGCGGCAGAGACGGCGATTGATGCCGTGATCACCGAGCTGAACCAACGCCTTCCAACTGTGGCCGAGGCGCTTGTCAAACTGAAGGCCTTTCGGTTCCTGGAGGTGCGACATTTCCCACCATGTTTTGGGCTGGGTACTGGTCCTTATTCCGTATGTGTGGCCGTTGTTGGTGCTGTTGCTGCTGCTTCTGTTGTGTGGTCAATGGCAGATCCTTCGACATCACCACCCGCCGTTAGATGTGCGCGGCAAAACAATCCTGGTGGTGAAGGACTCGGGCTTGTTGGACGCGAGCGCCGAGCCGGAGCAAGAAGACGTTCGCTTCCAACCACCCCCCACCCCACACTTGCACCCCTTTCACGAGCAAGTGTACGTCGGCGTCCAGGCCGACCACTCGGACATTCCGTTTGCGCCAGACCTCGGTCTGCATGACCAACGCCTCAACACACCCCACACGCCGTTGGCACGTGTCGCCTCCGCCGCGGGGTTCACCCACATCACTGGCGCCGCCGCCGACGGTTCGTCGATGCCACCCACACCGTCACACACGCAGCACCGCCACCCTCCGCGCCGGCCCCCGGCCGCTCTTCCACCGGTGTACCCACTCAGTGCCGCACCTGGCACCGCTGCTGCAGCAGGGGGCAACAGTGCCTCGACGCCTTCCTTCCATGGCGCTGGCGGGGTCAGGGCAGGCATCCCTCCTGCTGCCCTTGCTTCCCCTGCCGCCGGCGGAGGTGTTGGTGGTGGTGCCGCGCCGACACCCTTGCCACACGTCGGGGCGGCACACGCCGGCTCTCCGTACGCGGTCGTCGCCAACCCGTCGGCCCCGGCCGGTTTTAGCTTTCCTGCACCTGGCACACCCTTCGCCGCCACAGGAGACGACGGCCGCGCACACGCACACGCGCCTGCCTCGGTGCGTCAACATGTGGACCGCCCTACTGGTCAGTCGCCGCCCCTCCAGCTTCAACGTGCACCGCAGCTACCTGCGCCGGTGCGTGGACCTCCGGGCGCGGCTCGGGCTGTTCCGGGTCAGTACGCCACGCACGGCTACCGTGGTGTGTATGGCACCGGCGACACCCACACCGACTCGGCCGTGGACTTGTTGCTGCGCACCGCCAGGCGTGACGGCGCACGTTCCTTGTCACCGCTGCCTCTGTCTGGACGCACACACAACCCGCCCGGCACCCCTGCTCTGCCGGCCACGCCGTCGTCAGTCGGCAGCCATCGTGCGCACGGCGCGTGTGGAAGTGCGGCGACACCCCAACCAGCCGCCTTTGCGACTTCGACCTCAGCCACGGCCACGACCACGGCCATGCCCACTTCCACGCAGCTTGCACACGTTGACGGTGCCTCGACCGGAGCCCTCCCGGTACTGCCGCGACCCATGTCAGCAGCAACAGCAGCAGCCGCAGCGGCAGGAAGTGGTGCCGCCGCCGCACATCATTTCTCCGTACAGTCCTTCATGGTGCATGCGGCCAAGGCCCAGCCCGAATCGTTCAAGGCGCACTCCAGGCTCGTGTCCCGCCTCAACCAAGTGCGCACCACGTTTCTGCACTACCAAACCATCTACCAGCAACACGAACGCGTGTTTCAAAGAACGTGGGGGGCGGGGCAGGCACCACCACCTGACTTGGACTCTCGAAAGCTGTTGCACGAGGCGTTGCCTCAAGCCCAATTTTCGGAGGGCCTGCAACTGACAGGCAAGGAGGCGGAGTGGCCTGTCAGACCCGCTGGAGCGACGAACTATGGCGTCTCACGACTTCCAGATGGCAGCGATGTGACCAACAAGTTCCGGCTCCCAGCGAAGGTGTGTGTGTGTGTGTGTGTGTGTGTGTATGTGTGTGTGTGTGTGTGTGTGTGTGTGTGTGTGTGGGTGTGTGCGTGCGGGGGATGTAGGGAAAGTACAACGGGAGCTGACACTTGTGCGCGTGCGGTATGACAGGACGAGTATGCGGAACCAGACAATGCATTTCGCCCACCGACGCCACCCCCAGCGCGGACCAAAACGATTTGGGAGTCACGTTGCATGGGGGTGCACGTGTTGGAGGGCCCATACACCATCCAAGATCTTAGTCTCTTGGACCAGGGACGCATGCCGACGATGTGCACCACACACCTGTTGCACACACGGGTTGACAACCACGGGCAGTATGTGGTGTGGGCAGCTCCCATGTTTGACCTCAATGGCACATCGGAGCACTACCATTCTGACCAGTTTGATGGCCTCATGCAGAGGTTGGCCCGGCGACGGCAAGCACGTAACACCGCTCATGCCAAATCGTTGAAGATTCGGCGTCCACAATCCCCGGAGTTGTACTTGCGTGCAAGGGTCACCAAGGCCAATGTGAAGTGTGCCGGCGGGACGATCATTCACGTGGTTGACCGGGTGATGTTTCCGGATGAGTTCAACGAGGACAAGTACTAGATGCGATGCCGTTGTAGCGTCAAAGCGCGGAGGTGTTTGTGAGGGATGAAGGAGAGTGTTGCACACACGTGAGGTAAAACACGAGCGGGGTTTTCGTTTTGTTTTTTCTTCCTTCAGTGATTGTGAGTTGCGCTGTCCGCTCGTCCAAACACAAGGCATTCGGACCAACACTACAAGCGATCAACTCGTGCCAGCTCATCAGCAAGCTTCTGTGCGATTTCCTTCGTGATGACCGGTGGCACATCGTCACGTTTCAAGACTGGTCGCTTCGGAAACACCAGCGGTGTCCATGCCTTCACAACCTTGAAGGCGGCTGCGAACTGTTCCGGGGCACTGGCGTTGGAAGCAATGCGCTCCCCAACCGCAGGCAACACGGGTCCCACAATCGCAAAGAACTGATGGGACAGGCACGGTCACGCACAAACATGAGCGCTGTTGCCACCTGCCCACCACACCTGACGCCCACGGCACGCACCTGGCGAGTAAGTTGGCGCATTCGGCAGCGCAGCATCTGCAACTGGAACTTTCGAGGTTCCTCCTCCAAGGACTGTGCCTCTTCCATGGCACGCGACAAGCCCGCAAACGTCAACATGACGGCACGCCGAGTCGAAGCTACACCATCGGCCCACAATTCTGCACGAGCAAGGCAATGTCCAAGCGTGTTGTGAGTTGTGTGGTTTGGCATGAATTGCACACGGCAGCTTGTCTTGCGCAGAGCGTACCCGTGGAGGATTTGTGCACAGTGGCAAGCGATATCATGGTCTGTTCCAGGCAGTTGGTGACAATATTCCACACTCGCAACCTAAAGTTTCAAGCATGGTCAGCAACACAAGACACCACGCAAGCCCAAGATGCCAGAACAGTGAACGCACCCAAAGAACCCATTGGCAAACTTGGCTTGCATGGCCCAGTTGATAACGTCGCCCTGGGGACAGTCAAACGGACGCGGCGCTTCAGGATACGATGGCATGGGCGAAGCATCGCACGATACAATTCGCAACAACAACATTTACGTACCGCCTCAACCACTCCAATGTTCAACACCAACCCAGCCAGCACCTCAGCAGCCTCTGAGCCGCTCTTCCAAACGTCTGAGATGGCAGACAGGAACGCAAACTCCAACGACGTCGTGGACAGCTGGCACTCGACACCTTCTCCATCCATACTCGCGTCGTCGCTCCCCTCTGCAAAAAGCTCATCGAACAGCGCTCGATAGCTGGATTTGTAGCAGTGAGGTGAGCGTAACATGTGCGAGGAAACAGCCACAATCCACGCCAGCATCTCGGCAACATGTGTGAGCGTACCGTGTCACCAGCGTGAAAGCGTGTGTGTAGCTTCGCGCGCCATGAACGAACAGCGCATGGGAGAATAGCACCGTTCTTTTCTGTGCGAAGGGAAAGAACAACAACATGTGCAAGCATCTGCCACGTCAACGGGGGAGCAACATGTCTGCAGAGCGACGGGACCACGTACCAAAACGGATGGGATGGTCTCGGCGAGCCATTGGCCCATGGGTTCCGCTTCGAGCTTCTCAGACAACTTGGCCCGGATGGCGGCAGCAAGTTTGATGTCCTCATCGCTCGCGGCGTCCGCGTTCTTCTCGGAGCCACCATCCTTGGACTCTGTGCTTCCACCGTCCTTAGGCTTGGGGACGTCGGGAAAGTACCGCGACTGAGGTTTCGCTTGCGCCGGAAAGAGAGGCTCCAGGGCATCGGAAACACTCCTTCGGACACGGTCCCAGTACCTGGCAACACCGTAAAGTAACGCAATGGACGTGGTGGAATGCGTCATGGAAGACGACACAAGAGCAGGTGACAGCCAACCGCTCCATAACACAACACCAAGCCAAGCAACAGCAGCAAAAGGAAGACGACTCACCCCAGTCGAAAGGATTCGTCCAGAATGTTCTTCACAAAGCGCCGTTGTGGGTGGTGGACAGGAAGATCCACAGCTCGAGTCCTGAGCAAACAAGTAACATCCACGATGGCTCACGATGCTCGTGTCAGTTGATGCAGACACTTGTCTTGGGCACTCTGGGCAGATGACTCACCATGCTCCCCAGTTCCACTGGAAGCCGTAATTGCTGAGGTGCAGAGCAATCCACTGAACCAACCGAGCGCGGCATTCTTCATCCACCTTGTCGATGTGCTTGAACACAATCAAAAAAGCGAGGCCAATCTAACACAGCAAGGAAGGAAGACGTGGCATGTCAATTCCGCATGAGATGCCACCACAGTTGTGTTCAAACGACGTACAGCGGGCTGGAAGCGTTGCGCAGAACACAAGTCCGCCAGCAAGGCAAAGTAATATACCAAGCTGTGAGGTGCATCAGGTAATTGCATCAGCTGCATGATCATGGCCTGGTGACGATGTCACACACGATGAGACATATCACGGGTTCAACAGGACATCCTGCAACAGGACACCCTAAATCCTACCTCCACAACCAAGAACTCATGTGCAAACCCAGGTTGCCACTGAGACAGTTCCCGCGCAAGTTCTTGGTGAAAGGGGTGGAAGGTGACCAACAAGTCGTGCACAATGTCTCGGGTAGCAGCCATGTCCGCCAACGAGACCTGGACACGTGGTTGATCATGCGTAAGAAACACACCACACACACGACAAGCAGGCCATACACAAGACAACATGCCTTGTCCAGGTGAGCTGCAGCAAGAGCTTTGGCGGTAGCGAACCCTCCATCTCCAATCAATGTTTCCGCGGGATGCAGTTGATAGCCGTTGTCAGCATTCTGCGGCAGGCCCGCATCAGTCCCTGCGCAGTCCCTGCGCAGTGCCTCGCACGGCACAACCACAGCACGTACGTGGACAGGCAATGCAGCCACTGCAACATCGCGAGCGGTGATGTCTCGCAACTGTGCCTCGAACCTGTCGTATTGCCTGCACGCAACACACGGAGGAGGCACAGGGCAACCCACGTCCGTCAGTGGTTGGAGCGTGTTCAATGTGTGGCAACAGACCCACGCACGGACCGGTCCGCAACATCTAGGGTCCAATCCTTGTCCTGTTGGTCTTCCACTGCATTCCACAAAGCAACTACAAGGCAGCGTGGCTGGACTGGTGACTGGTGGGTACCATCAGCAACGGAAGGAGAGTTAGCACACAGTGGCAACAACAGTCAGTACTGCGGCCCAAACTACCTCCAACGAAGAGTCGTCTATCCACGTGCGCATGCTGTCAGCCCCCCGCGATTTCACAGCTTTAACGACACGCTTGACAGACGTCAAAACTTCTGACAACACCTCTGGGCACTCCTTGGAGAGGAGAGACCCCTCCTGTTGCGACCAAGTGAAGTGTGAGCACTGCGCTCACGTCTGTTCAACGCCCAGCGCACTCACCCAAATCAACAAGTTGAGGACCAAGAAGGCTGCATACTCGCGGCGACGAAGTACACAGTCTTCAGAATCCAGATCAGCGGCGATACCCCGCAGCAGAGACGTGGCGCTTGTCGTGGTGACTGCTCCAACACGGACCAGCTCAAACACAAAACGCATCTGATGCACCGTCGGTGGTGCGGGGTCAGGCTCGCATACAGTCGTAGTGGTTGCATGCCTCACACACCACCTACCAATAACTTAATGGTGATTGTATCTAGCTCCTGCAGAGCGTGGTGCAATTTCTTGTTTAGGCGCTCGAAAAACATGTCTGCGAAAGTCTCGGAACGAGCCACAACTATGCCCGTAAGGGCTGCGTACGCAGGCAAGCGGTGTGGCATCTCAGAGATGCTGCACCACAGCCACCACCACCGCGGTAAGTAAGGGAAACCCGTACAGCCAACGTTTACGCAGCCACATCGCTGTGAACACATCCAAGTCACACGTACCACGTCAATAGCAGATCCACTTCGAACTCCACGCCGACGCCGTTCATGTTCTTGACCACCTGCTTGGCCCGACGCGCCACATCCCCCACACGCAAGCAAGCCAACGAAATCCGTAGGTTTCGCTCTTCTTCGATTTGGCGTGTTTCGCTGCTGATTGCTTCCAGCAGGTTGAGCGCTTCTTCAGACACTTCCGTGCCGTCACCCTGTGCCGATGTCGATGGAGCCCCAGCACCCGCGCCAGCGCCAGCGCCAGCACCGGCACCAGTGGAGGGAACACTAGGAGAAGCGTTTGAGGGGGTGGGAGAATTTTGTGTGGCGAAGCTTGCGCGCTGACGCTTAGCTGGAGGAGCCGTATCCTCGTCAGACTCGCTGTCCACAACACCAGTGCCGAGCACAACCGCAGATTCGCTCGCCACGGCGCTGTCGGCTGCATCTGGCGTACCCATTGGCACGTCGCCATCACCATCTAACAGAGCATTCACTGCATCAACCCGGCCATCCTTGGGATCAACACGCGACATCGTGCGGCGCGAACCAACCAACTGAGTGACCACCGGTGCAGCGCTGCCAGGCCGTGCTGAGCACACCACACACTTTTAAAATCAATAACACAACAATATCATGTACATGTATTCATCATACACTGCGCACCCTCCTGAACATGGCGCGCACCCTTCGACTTCAGACCGGTGGCGGAGGGGACAACTCTTGTATTCCTGGACTGAGGACTGCCGAGCAGCGGCGTGGTATGTTGCTTGGCTTTTGCTGTGACGGTGGACGTTGATGGCGCAGGTCGTTTGTTTCTCTATGCTCACCGGTTGCGATCGTGGCTGGCCGTGTCCGTAGCACGACATCAGCACCCACCACCATGGGGAACATTCCATATGAGCCCCCGAAGACATACCCCCCGGACGAGATGTGCGGAGGTGTAGTGAGCGTCGGAGCCACGGCAGTACGCGTTGTGAAGAAAATTGCTGAAGGTCCGGGCTTGGTATCAACTGCCTTGCGGCGAGCGACCAAGGGATGTCGCTCCAGTGTACTCTGTCCTGACATCGATCGGTCTCCTCACTTCCAGGCGGCTACGGCTTCGTGTATCTCGTGCAAGATATCAACAAAACCCGATGGATGGTGCTGAAGAAAATGGTGGCGGGCGTACGTCGTGCTTGGTGACTCCTGCATTGCGCCACATGCACTGCATGTCACTTTTTCGTTCTGAAACGATCTGCGTGTTCAGGACGCGGAGTCGAAGGCCATTCTGCAAAGGGAGATCGACCTCATGGTCGCTGTGCGCAGTCCCAACATCGTGAGCTGTTACGGCGTTCAGACGTACCCCATGGCCCATGGACAGGAGCTGTTCTATGTGCTCATGGAGTACTGCCCAGGTCGGTGCGAGGGTGTGCACATGCGTGCTGTGGTGTTGTGTGTAGTTGCCCTGTTCGTTGTGCCGTCGTTCCCCACTCACAACGCATTGCACACATACACCTCACAGGTGGGCACCTTCTTCACTATGGTCGCCAAGTTGGCAAAAACCGTGTCCCCGAATCTCGTATCCTGAGCTTGCTTGAGCAGGTTGTGAGGTGAGCCGTTGCTGCAGCCCGGAGCGCCGTTCCATGCTTTGATTCACATGTGTGATATGTATCATCATCCATGTGACTGTGGATGTGGGGTGGCATTGTATTGGCAGCGGCGTGGCGGTGTTGCACTCTCGAGACCCGCCGGTTGCCCATCGTGACTTAAAGTTGGAGAACGTGCTCGTATCTCGCGACCGTGTGTTCAAGCTGTGCGACTTCGGCTCCACGAGTATTCATCGGGGACCTGTCACGCGTGATGAGCTGGGCGCTGTGGAGATGGACCTGCAGCGGTTCACCACTGCTGCGTATCGGGCGCCAGAGCAAGTGGATCTGTACTCGGGACAGCCCATGGACGAGCGCGTTGACATTTGGGTGCGGCACCTGTGGCAGTTCCATGTCGTGTCTTTGTTCAATTTGTGTGCTGCGCGGAGTACCACACACGCGGTGATATGTTGCGGGGTCTGATTTCCCAACGCGGCGTGCCACAGGCCATTGGATGTATCATCTACACCATCGCGTTCTTCAAGCACCCCTTTGCGGAAGTGGGGAACCTGGGAATTTTGAACGGACAGTACAAAATCCCGGCGCGCCACAGCTACAGTGACGACTTGGTGCTGATGATTCGGCGGTGCTTTCAGATTCGCCCTGACGACCGCCCAAGTTGTCAGGACCTGCTGAACCACATCTCGTTCATGAAGCACAGTGTTGGTGAACGCCTCGGACCCGTGATCGAAGCGGTACGTGCAAGCAAGTTGCAGTGGTGCTGGGCTTGAGTCCGTCATGAGCCATCCCCTTCACGTGTGACCCTGGGCCCTCATTGTGCGTCGTGCAGACCGCGGTTGGCAAGAAGCTCAAGTTCCGGCGCTCGTCCAAACCCAAGCCCGACGTCATCCTCGCAGCACCTGCCGTTGCTGCAGGGGGTGGCACCACCATGACTGACGCTGCGCGTCGACGATTGCAGCGGCGGCGGCAGCGCCTCGGTTCGGGCGCAGGTGCAGGCGCAGGTGCTGGTGCCGGCTTGGCGACGCCCGCCCCTGCTGCCGATGGTTGGGGCTTTGGTGCCGCCACCACAAGCAGCAACGCCACCGCGGCCACGGCCACGGCACCATCCTCCACCTTGGCCCCGTCTTCTCTCGCCGACGAGTTCTGGGGCTCCACAAGTGATGGCCCGGCGGTACCTGTGCCGCCCATCTCACCCCAAGCCGGCGCGGCGAGCCGTGGTGCTGCAACAGCTGGCGCCGGCGGCGATGACTCGTTTTGGGGTGCCCCGGCTGCTCCAAGCGCCTCATCGTCCTCCTCAGCGCCGCCACAGTCAAGTGGTGGTGGCGGCGGCGGCGGTGGTGGTGGTGACTTCTGGGGTGAACCGGCTGGAAACAGCGCCACCTCGAGTGCGTCCGGTGGGCTGGATTTGTTTGGGTCGGCCACGGCGATGCCTTCTTCTGTGGCACCGCCGCCAGTGCCTGCCAGCGGCAACACTACCACCACCCACAGCGCTGTTCAGGACGACTTCTTCAGTTCGCCGCGCCGTGGATTTGGTACAGATACCCCAGCGGCGTCCACATCCGCTTCGTCCGGACTCGACGATTTTTTCGGTGGGTCGGCTGCTCCAGCTCCCGCTCCCGCTCCAGCTGCGCCAACTGCCGCTGCAGATGACTTTTTCGGCACCACCCCCTCTGCGCCACATGCTTCATCGTCCGGGCAAACGGGCACAGTACCTGCCGCTCCCGTGCAGCAAAATGACTTGGACGATGGTTTCTTCGGCTCTTCCCCGTCGGAGCCAGCAGCATCCACCCCAGCAACAGACTTCTTTGGCGGCAGCGACGGCGGCACTCGTGGCGCCGTGTCATCCCCTCCAGATGATTTCTTTGCTGACGCGCCTGCTGTCCCAGCTGCTGCTGCGGCCCCAGCATCAAATGATTTCTTTTCTGGTGCACCAGCCGCACCAACTGCACCAGCTGCTGCAACTGATTTCTTTGCTGCTGCACCGGCTGCACCGGCTGCGCCAGCCGCCGCCGCAACGCCTGACGATTTCTTTGGCCCCACCGCTTCCGCTCCAGCTCCTGCTGCTGCACCTAGCCCCGCCCCCGTGAAGCAGCGCCAGCGACTCCCATCGACCGAAAACAACAACGACTTCTTTGCTTCGTCCGGCCCCACGCCCACCTCCTCATCGGGCGCTCCTTCGGTGCACGACCCTTTTGCATCTGCCCCCGCCGCGTCGAGCTCGAGTTCCCGTGCGCAGCCCGCAGCTGGCCTGGACGACTTCTTTGCGTCTACACCTGCCGCCCCCGCGGACACCTCGTCGGCACTAGCGCCGGCGCCGGCACCCGCGATGACACAAGGCGCCTCCGACGATTTTTTCGGTTCCAACACCCCCGCGGCCACCACCACACCCACCGCTGATACATTCTTCGGAGCTGCAGCCCCGGTGGCCACACCTTCTACCGGCGCGATGTCGGACTTTTTCTCCTCCGGTGCCGCACCGCCGACTGTCGTGTCAGCAGCGCCGCCGGCCGCACCACCTGCCGCGCCCATGGATGACTTCTTCGGCGGCAGTGTGGTGTCCGCGGGAAATCCGGCGCAGCCTGCGGCACCTGCGCCCGTGGCAACCCCTGCTCAAGCTACCGTCGATGACTTTTTCGGTGACAGCTCAAGTGTCAACGTTGGGGCGGCGCCGGCATCGGCATCGGTATCATTGCCATCGGCACCGACTGCGTCGGACGACTTCTTTGGTGCCCCCGCTGGAAACAACGCGGCATCGAGTGATGATTTCTTTGGTGCCTCGGGTGCCTCGGGTGCGGGTACCGCTGCTCAGGATGACTTTTTTGGGGGTGCCACCTCCAACCCTGGACCAGCAATGCCGCAGCAGGGGTCATTTTGGGGAGAGCAGCTCTAGGTTTGATTGTCTCACTGATACCAATGTGTGGTGCACTCGGTGAAGAGAGCGAGTGTGTGTGTGTGCGTGTGCGTGCGTGCGTGTTTGTCCGCGTGTGTGCGTGACGAAGAGTGCGGTTGTGGATGCGATGGATTGAGAGTGACAAGAAGAAACTGCTCTGGCTCTGCCCTACACAAGTAGCAACTTCGATTCTTCCACGGCAACGATGAGTGTGGAACACCAACACATGCACGTGCGCGGACGAAAGTGCGCAGCGCCATGCACGGCATGACCGACGCGACACAGCCCCACGGCGCACTCACACTGCTATGTTGTCGTGGGGCCAGGCGACCACACACACTTCCACCCCAAGACCGACGCCACCAACCCACCTCGCCAGGGGCGACCAAACAAAGTCTCACTCTCATGCCGCAGTTGTTGTAGGTCCCTCAACCCCGCCTGCGACCCGCCATCAGCAGACAAGCTTTGATGTACCACTCGAACACATGCGCTCCGGGACTCCGGTGTGGTGGTATTGCTCAGGGGTGTCCCCACTAACCAATGCCGCAGCATGTCCAACAGTGCGACGTGGCTACAAGCACCCACATCTGCCGTGGAGCAAAACTCTCCACCCAGGTTCCAACAGTGTGCGGTGTCGGCAGGCAGGAACGGCAGTCCACGCGCAGCTATCATAGCCTCCGTCTCGTTGGCGACGGTGTGCATGTCATTGCCCAATTCTGTGCCAAGCACCCTGGCACGCAATCGCACCGTTGGCACGCGGCCACACCATGCTGCGTATCTTGTCACGATACACTCACCTCTCCATCACTTGCGCCGCGATGCGAAGCAACTGCGGGTTGCAAGGATCTGTGCCTATGGCTCGCCGGATGAACGTGAAGGCTTTCCCATGCTCACGTGCCTGACAAATGGCACGCACAAAGCCGCACCCACCCACCATGGTCACACGAAGCACACGAGGGTCGTCGAATCCCCAAATACATACGCGTGAAGCTGCAAGTGCAGCATGTGACAACGCCAACGACATGTCAAACCCGTGTTTTTCAGCTGCAGCTAGAATCGTAGCGGCGGCTTCGAACTCCCGCATTGCCTGGGGTGCATGAACGCGCGCGCAAGCATACTCACAGCACATGAGCAACGGACCAGCAGCCATAGTTCGGTGGCACACTCTATCCATACCATGCGGTAGCCTCGCAGACTGTCCACGAGGCCTGCTCCTAGCAACTCGTCGGCGTGGGTTAGCGCTGTGCTGGCGAGCAGGGAAAGTAACAGCGCAGAGAACTGCAACCCGCAACACAGCAGCAACCATGGCGCCTCGCGTGCAACGAGTGAGCACCGCTATGCGACAGACGACCAACACACACACACACACACACACACACACACTTACACACCTGTGGGTCACCAAGCGGTGGCATGTGCACAACATCACTCGGAGCAACCGCTGCAAAACACAGAGTCACCACCGATATGACAAGCATGAGCAACACGCAACACACACACACATACACACACGCCATCTGTTGCCTGTTTGCACACTTGACAGCGACGCACCTTGCCGTTTCGAAGCACCGAGAAGGAACGCTGCCCCAAACGTGTCCGTGTCCTCCCGTCCCACTTCGTCACTTGCAGGGACACGGCCGATGGCCCGATTCAACGCCAACGCCCGCAGCAGGACACCGCGTGTGCGCAGCGGTTTCCAATGGTGCGCATTCTCCACAGCCGTCTTGGTCAGCTCCATCATTAGTTGCAGCCGCCGGGCATCACGCACAGCCATGCGAGTCGCTGGTGCAGCATCCTCCGTGAGGCGTCGGAGGGAGGTGGCGAGGGCGTGATGCGTCCGTGCCCGTGTCTTCAGCCACCACTTAGTGATATTGGCTTGGAGCACGTCCAACCCGGAGCGGCCGTGTTCCTCGAGAAGAGCACGCACACGGTGGACAACGGCTACAGACCAATCGTCACTGATCCGTGGAAGTGGGTGTGCTCCTCCTAGAAACGCCAAGTACTCGTTGGGGGTGGTAGCGGTGGTGTCCCGTGCGTCGAAGGTGCGAGGTGGCCTTGTGAGGTTGACATCGGGCACGACTGGAATGGCGCCGGACTCCAAGGCTTCATACACACGAAACGACTCAAAGTGGGTTCCTGCATGAGAGACACCACACGCACAGGCGAGGAGCGGAGACATGAACCGCACGCAGCAACACCCTCACATCATGAAACCGCGTACCTGGCGCACAAACAATGAACACGCTGTCCTGCAGCACGTGGCGATACTCGTCTTGCCCCAATGGCGGCACCCGAAAATTGTGGCTGTCCGACCTCCACGCACTCTCCCAGGCAGCAGGGACGCGCACATGCTGAAACTCGCCGCCACCTTCAACCTGGGGCTCGGACGAGGAGGGTTCGGGCATCAAAGAGAAGGAAGCCGTGCTGTGGACATAGAACTCATACCTGCAACGCAATACCCCCACCCCCCCTCCCCGGCCACGTTCAACAGTCCACGAAGACAACGCAAACGGAGTGAGCGACATTCGCGATCACTCGAGCGGTCGGAGCACCCACCCGGCATCTGAAAGTGCAGCTTGCAAATCATAGATAGCTTCCAACGCTGCGGCACGTTCATGGCGACTGTACGCGCCCCAATGACTGGCTGCTAGCTGCGCGCACACGCACGCACGCCATCCGCAGCACGGTTACCTTTCAGCACGACGGCACACCGCAGGCAAGCAGGCAGACACGCACACAGCAAGCGGGCGGGCGGACACGCACACAGCAAGCAGACGCACGCAACAAACAGGCAGACACGCAGACACGCAGACACGCAGCAAGCAGGAAACTGGCAACAA
>Ga0213833_1000663_pt1 | contig 30623 bp, 35 predicted proteins | sample SWATP21_FD_160575 | JGI IMG/M metagenome (GOLD analysis project Ga0213833, IMG submission 160575) | Coastal seawater microbial communities from Marineland, Florida, United States - SWA TP2 #1 | ecosystem: Environmental > Aquatic > Marine > Coastal | place: USA: Florida | collected 2016-08-14 | reverse complement strand
CCAACACACACACACGCACACTCACACTCACACGCACACACACGCACACACCACCACCACCACCGCCACGACCACATCCGTCACAACGACGCCGAAAGCCAACACACAGCCCCACGCGCACCCACCTGAAGGTACATGGCGGCGTTGCCACGATGGACATGAAACACGGCCACGGCACCGTTGTAGTCAATGGCTGTGGAAAATTCCACCTCGGCCTGTGCCACGAGTCCGTCGTTGAACAAGCGCACCCCGAACGTGTCATGCACGACAGCCAGACGAGTGCGGACAGCTGTGTTCTTGGGGTCGGAGTCGTACGCCCGGTGAAAGTCTGCCAAGGCCTGTGTTCATGCCGACACACCACACATACACACAGCCACACAATACGAGCGTGGTGAGGTGAGCTAGCGGCGGCCACATGCCGGCACGGCAGCATGCCAACCAACTGTAACACAAACCTGCTGCAACTGGTCCAACTTCAGGTAGGTGTCCCCACGGTTCATCAAAAACCGTGAGTCAACGTTTCGGTCGTGAAGTTGGGCCATGGACGTCTCAGACTGAATGACTTTGTTGTATAGAGTGAGGGCATGGCCGTAGTTGCCCCGTTGGTGTTGCAGGATGGCCACCGCGTTGAGAGTTAAGTTGCGCTGCCTCGAGATCTCGGGGTGCTCAACGTTGTCCAGCTGTTCCATGGATGGACCTTTGCCGTCGTCTTTGGCTTCAGTCGCAGTGTCTTCCTTCAGTTGGTGGCGAAACACACGGGCTGCCGTCCTGAAAGGACCAAACAAAAAAAGGTGCACAACACACGTGCAAGGAACCGTGACCCCCAACCAACCAGAGCCCAGCAACCACCCCACAGCCACACCCGAGGCAGGCTGCCAAACGCAACCCCACGTGTGCGCGCACGATTATCGTAATATGGTACGTACTCAATGTCGCGCAGCGAGTCGGCGTAGTTTCCCTCCTGTCGATACGCAGCAGCACGCAACACGCGATACTTCACATCGTCGGGTGCCAGCTCAAGCGCCCGGTGCAACTCCAAGATAGCCCCGGCGCTGTCCTTGAGCTGAAAGACAACAAGCCCGATCCAGACACACAGTATCGTGCACCATTCCAGCGGGTGAGTAAAGATGGCGGAGGGTTGGAACTACACAAAAAACAGAGTCAACGCAACCAAGCGGCAGCGTACCAACATGAGCGACGCTGCACGTTGATAAGCACTCTCCGCAATGCTCCAGCGCGCTTCTTCGAACTCAACCACCTCTGGATGCCCAGGCTGAAGTGCAACCGCTGCCGTCATGTCGGCGTTTCCCTGTGGAAGCATACCAAGCTTCCAGTACAACTTGGCGCGCAGGACATGAGCATCCGCGTTGCGGGCGTCCAAAGCCAAAGCACGGTCAACATCAGCCAAGGCCAGGCGCCATTCTTCCAAGTACACGTTTGCGACGGCTCTGCAAAGCACCCATGCCAACCCAACCCATTCGGGGGTTATGGTGCAGTGTGTGCGGGCACAAGGTGTCGGCACCGCCTGCGTACCTGTGGAGCCAGTAGTGGACCACCACCTTGTCGTGCTTGATGGCATCCGTGAAGCAATGTTTGGCGGCTTCATATGAGCGAGCGTCCAGATGCAAGTGGCCTTGCATATCAATCAGTACCGACAGGGGCTTTGTGTAGGCCTCATTGTCTGGATCCAAGCGTGCAGCCACTCGGTAGTCCACCAGAGCCGACTGCAACAGCACCCCGCACGCCATCTCCTTGTCATGAGTCCACTATCCCAGCACACATATCTCCACACACGTGTGCGCACAGACATGCGAAACCATGGGCGGCGCACACACATACACGTGCGCGTGTACATGAACGGAAGCATACCTTGAAATCAGCCAGCTCTCGGTAGGCTTTCGCTCGGGCCGCAAAGAACGTGGCCTGTGAATTGTGCAACAAGATTGCCTTGGAGAAATGGCGCACAGCCGTGGTGTAGTCGTGGACACGGTACGCCCGAGAGCCCAGCAGGAACCTAAGGGGTTTAAACCACAAATAACAACACACGTGAGCCTCACATGTGGACGAAACCGAGACACCTAGCCCGTACCATTCTCGAGCCTTGGCCTGCGTCGGTGGCAGCTCCTGCTTCACCACACGCCGCGATTTTTGCTTCGATGCGTCGCCGTCGGGATCCATCGTCACCCACCCCCCTTTACGCGAACGCTGTGTCACTAGGAAGCGCTTCACTGTGCGCGTAGCACGCTCACGTGCCCGCGTAGCCGGGCGACAGTGCGGGGACAGTCCCACACAACGGACCACGCTGCTGCCCAAACCCGTAAAGTCACGTCATATTCGCATGACATCATCAATCGTTTATGATTGATTGGAGTGACAGGATCTGCTGCTGCGTTGTTGCGTGCCACGTGCATGGGCAGGCACGGGTGAAGACCCTTGAATTAATGGCTCCGCACCTGGTGCCCAGGTTGCGGCCATGTGGTGCCACAAGACGCCGCAAGGGATTGGGGGGTCCAGCAGTGCTGCCTCTGTTGCTGCTGCTGGTGTCCGGGTCAGTTACATCTGAAGCTGTCCGTGTGGGACGCTTTTCTTCGCCACCCAAGAGCAAGAGGCGGGCCTCGACAGCGATGACGCCGCCACCACCGCGCACCAGTGAACCCACTAACGCCGCGGTGGAACTCCGTGCCGCTGCCAGTGGGAACATGCCCGACGTTGGGGCCCCAGCACCCTGGTTTGAACCACCACTGGGTGCCGTGGTGGACCTCGTGCAAGCTGCCCGCCGGCTCAGCCCCGCCACACCACCGGACGACAGTGGAACACCGTTTGAGGTGGACATGCATGCGTACGTTTGTCCTTCCCCTTTTGTGTTGTGTCGGACGTAGCTTGACTTGGTAGTGCTTGGCGCTGGTCACACGCTGCAACCCACAGTCAGGTCCCGACACTTCCCGCCGATGAGGGTGGGGCCTTTCGCCGCCTGTTTGCGCCTTTGAATGTGTCGCACTTCATCCATCACTTCTACGAGGTGAGGCAGAAAGTTTGTGCACGACTGTCCGTGTGATTGCGTTGGTTGAACACGGGCTTGTCGGTGTGGCAGCGCCGCCCTCTGTTCATTCGAAGAAACCAGCCGGGCATCTTCGATGACATTTTGACGTTGGATGACGTCGCGTTTCTGAGCGAAGGCTCACGGTACGAAGCGTGGGATAAGTGACGCGACGCAATCCTCGTGTTGCCAATGCCGTGTATCCAACGCCATTGTTGAAACTCACAACATGTGGGATGGGACTTCACAGCGGGAAATCCGTGCGATCTGTCGACAACCGAGTGCTGTCCAAGGAAGCTGAGGTTCGCGAGTCTATGCACTGGCAAGACCTGCATGAGCGGTTTGTTGACCACCAAACCTTTGTTGTTCACTCGGTGGAGTCCATCCACCCGCCAGTGGCCAAGTTGCGCGACCAGCTGCAGTCGATGTTCGCCGCTCGTGTGGCGTTCAATATGTACTTTTCCCCTCCGGGATCAGTTGGTCTACCGCCCCACTGGGACATGACTGGCGTGTTTGTGGTGCAAGTACGTTGGCAACAAACGAGGCCCCCTTTGCTAACTGAAAGCTTGATGAGCGCTTCTGTGGTGCATGTTGCAGGTTACAGGCGCAAAGCGGTGGTCTGTGTGCGATGTCCACGATGTATGGTTCCCTGAGGGTGCCATAGAGCCTCACAAGCTGCTTCACAATACCAACCAGACGTGCATTAGCTTCATGATGACTCCAGGAAGTGTCTTGTGCGTTCGCAACGGGCGGTCCATGTTCCACATCCCTGGCTACCAGGTCCTGGCTGACTGACTGCTTTGTTGGAGCAGGTACATGCCCAAAGGGGTTGCCCACGCACCGTCGACCTCCTCGGAGCTGTCGCTGCATCTGACGCTGGGCTTGGAGGTCACGGAGGACTGGGCTTTCGCGATGAAATGTGTTTTTCAAGAACCGCCTGTGGAGGCGTGGGCGCAGCCCCTGCCCGGACTGGCTGCGTTCTACCACCGCGACAACTGGTTTCACAGTGGGAAACCGCCGCCTGTGTCACCCCAGAGCATTGTGTTGGAGTATCTGGACAACACCGAGCGCGCGTGGCAGCTGAAGTCGTCTTTCCCTTTGTGGGCTGCTCGCGGAATCATGGATGTGGCGACAAGTACGTGTGCCGCAGTCGTGGGGCGGTTGTTTGACTTGTGTCAAGAAAAAAGGAATGCATGGTGACCAGCAAACCTGGTTGTGTACAGGCACAACTTCTGGGTTTCTACAGTATGTGTCCAGCACGGGTGGCGCCATTCTGGACAAGCTCTTGCCTGCCCGTGGTGGAAAAAGTCCAAGTGAAGCCGAATGCACTGAACTTGCTGGTATCATTGCCCGTGTGCTGAACACGGAGCTGCCCAGTGACCTCCTCCTGCGCTCCAGCTTGTGGCGGGCAACATGCCGCGACGTGTGTGCCTCGATGAACGCTGTAGGTTATCGCGCCGCTGTCGTAGCGAGCCTGACCATGGTCGATCTCACACGAACGCTGTGCTGCGGCGTTTCCCCAGCACGCAGACGAGATCCTTCAGTCGGACCGCGCAGTGACGCTAGGCCTGACAGAGTTGCTGTACACCGGTCGAGCCGACTTGCCGGGCCCCAGCTGGACATCTCTAGCGTCGGCTGGCTACCTTCGTGCGCGGGGCATCAGTCGACGCTCTCGGCTTCGTTTCGTGCCACACTCCATCAGTGGCTGGTTCGAGCACTACCCCAACGACGGGGACCTGCTGCTGCTTCTACGAGGGGGGCTCCCAGCGCAGGCTGAAGCGGAACCGGGGCAAAGTAACGCCGGTGCTGTGGCCGTCGCCGAGGCCTTGAAGCGGGGGTCTCGAGCGGTGTTGGCGCCGTCACTCCCGCGTGTGCTGCCGGAGCGTGTTGGGGCGTTCGGACATAATGGAAAGCGCCAAATGGCGGCACGCGAGGAGCTGCCGCTCCGCATGCGCGATCTGAAGGCGCTTCGTGTACGTCAGCAAACCCGCAGGTGTTGAATTTTCACTGGAGAGGAGTCAGCGGTACATAAGTGCACTTGCCGTGTGGTGTTCTGCAGTGGATTCTTCGCAGGTCACAGTCTCGGTACGAGCCTGACGCAGCTCTACCACAGCGAATTGAGTGGAATTCGAGGCCTTGCTTCGCGGTGCGTGAATGGGGTTGGGTGGTACAAGTCCCTCCAACCGGCTTTGCGTGCGAAGTTTGCCGCGGCTAGTCTGACGTCATTGCGTAGGTGTCGTCAATTCGACCAAAGCGCCTTCGACCCGAACTGCTGGAGTCCCTTGTCACTGCTGGCGTGCTTGAAGTGTGCTGAGGCCGTCGTGGTCCCCATGTGGCGAATCTGGGCCTGCGAACACGTGAAAGGTCATCGGGGACTTTCACTGAGCCGGAGGTTTTCAGCCCGTTGGAAAAGAACATTTGATAACAAAACTACCAATGTAGCTGTTGAGCTGCTGCGACACCCTTGCACAGCACGCCTGCCAGGGCAAACAAGCTGCACCCGCCCCCGCCCACGTCTCACAACCTCAACAGACGCTACGGTTGCACCTGCAAAACTGGTTTAGTGCTTGCTGGCACGAGCTCGATTTCCCGGACGCGCGCGAATGGCCGCTGCGGGGCATGTGAAAATGACGTGCCGGTGAACGTTCAGCGCGCGACGTCAGAGGTATGGGAAACAAGTGCACAGCCGCCAGGGTGGCGGCTCATGACCAACCGGGCGCGCGAAGGCAGCACTCTGGTGATGAAGGTACCCACCATGGCCCAGGGGTGGCGGTGTCCCCGGCCTCGGCTCAAACGGCCGGCACATCGCCCAGTTTCACCGTGCCGAGATCGGTGCACAAGCGCATGATGCTTGGTCCGAAGGCACACCCGCGCTTTGCCCTGGGGGGATCCACAGTATCGGCATTCAGCAGTACCACGAGCTTTCAAACATCATCAACAAACAGCCACAGCGTGGGCGCGTCGCGTGTGCACCTGCAGGGCATGTCGGGCTCGCATCTGAGCGTCGAAGAGCGCTCGTCGCCGCACTCCTCCATGCGCACCGTGTCTGTTCACGAGTCCGTATCAGCACGGGAGTCCGTATCTGCACGCGGCTCAGCCTCTGCCCGCGAGTCTTCCTCCCGGTTCAGCTTCTCGCGACAAGAGGCGCTGTCTGCGTTGAGCAGCGACAGGGAAGCTGTCACCCCGGTCCCCCTCTCCTCGGCATGGCTCCCTGACTCCGGTGTCGTGGACACACCAGCCAGCGCCCCCGCGCCGACACTTCCCAACACCGCGTCCACCGCCACCCCTACAGCCACCACCCCTTCGATGACTGTCACTGCCACTGCCACTGCCACCGCCAGCGACAGCGCCCTTGGCGCGCCCGGTCCTTCTGTTTCCGACTCCACTTCCGCATCCGCATCCGCCGCCGCCGCCGCCGCATCTGCGTGTGTTCCTGCTGGCGCCCTCGCCGCCCTCACAGCCGTTCCTGCCATCCCTGCTGCGTCCACCAGAGGCACGACCGCCGCCGCCGGCGGTGTGTCACGCCCGGCGCCCTTCGTGCCCTTGCGTTGCGCGGCAGGTCCGGTGCGGTCTCCCCACGGCCCGCTGGCGCCGCTGCGCCCGCCGCGACACGCGAGCCGAGGGGAGGGAGGCAGCGGGCTGGACCTGCCGGTGGTGCGGGAACGGTCGGAGGAAAGCAAAAGTGGGAGCAGCTCGTCGCACAGCTCCGGCAAGCTGTCCGCGTTCACGCTGACGGGCATGCCGCACGTGCAGGTGTCGTCACCTGAGTGGAGCGACGACAGCCGCAGCCCGCCCAACCCGGGCGGCTCCAACCGCACCGATGACAGCGCCATGGGAAGTGGCTTGGAGTGGTGGGCGCATCCTGACTTGTTGCGTGAAGATACACACGGGGCGCTCGTTGTGTCTGGGTTCCCCATGTCGCATGACCAATTGGACATGGCCCTGCCGGTGATCTCGTTGGACTGATGCTAGTTTGACTTGCAGCTTCTGTTTGTTTTTTCTTCTGCCTTTGTTGTTCGCTTTTGTTTGGCGTGCAGTCCCCAAGACACTGGGTTGTTTAACTTGTCTTGGGGGTGCCGTATTTGTTATGTCCCACTACAACTGCAGCCCCCGCGCTGTCCAGTGCTTTTTTCTTCCTCGTGTGACGAGCCGCCTCGAGCTTGCTCGGTCGATATTGAGGTGTTGGTGCGCATGGAACACATGCTCTTTCTTTCAGTACCTGTGGGGCGCTTCTCCCACGCCAATAACACCCACGCCGCACACGTGCGCCACCAACAAGCAATGGTCGTGGGCACTTGAGCAGCCGACTCTGCTGCAGCCGCCCGTGACACATCTTCAGATAAGTACCCCAAAACATGGAGTGCACTGTGCTCGTGCTGTCAGCAGCAGTTGCGTGCCACCAACTTCCCCCGTGCTGGGTGGTAGTTCTGACCATGTGCCACATCATTGGAATGGTGCTGTTTACGCTGCTTTCAGTGTCGCATTGGGCACTTAACACCGATGATGCTGATGTCGACGTGGCGGCGGATGATCCAGTCGTGTGCGTGCCCGGGCTCACATGTCTGTTCGCCGCATCACGCTCATGCGTGTTGCGTGTGTATATGTGTGTGTGTGTGTGTGCGTGTGTGTTGCCCTGCATCCTTTGTGCTGTTGTTGTCGTTGTTGTGTTTGTGGCTGCAGTGTTGCGGACAGGTCAGAGCAAGCCCACCGCTTTGCGGAGGATTTCATGGCAGGCCATCCCATTCTCATCATCCTTGTCGCGGCTGTGGCCATTGGCTTCACGCTCATGAGCTTCGCTTTGTGTGCACTTTGGGTGCGTCTTTCTCGCACAGCTGTGTTGTGACGAAGGTTGTGCGTTTGGCCTCACTTCGTGGGCGCGTTGTGCTCTTCCCCACAGGCATGGAAGTCAGCCAGAAAAAGCGACAAGCTTGAGTAGTGGTGGTGTTGGTGCTGTTTCCCAACACCACCTAGTTTGCGTTGGAGGTTGCGACAGTAGCAGTCGTGTTGTATCGTACAAAGACCACACCTCTAGTAGCCCTAGTATGCTCTTTGCACACCCAGACTCCCTCGTCTCTACTTCTTCTGACCGAGCGAGCGGCGCTTCTTTTCGCGCAACGCGAGCACCACCGCCTCCACAGACAGCGCAAACGCGTCGCGCACAGTGGCATTCTCCATTTGAAGGTCCAGGCTCCGGGCAGGCGTGACCAGGCTCACACACAGGGACGCATTCACTCCTGTTGACTTGGGGTTGTTCGTGAACACAGGGGTCTCCTTGCCTCGCACAACCTGGGGCACACCACACGCGTTGCATCGTGCTCCAGAAACGTTCAGGGCAACCCACACCCACTCCACCCGCGCTCTGGCGCCCCCCAGCAGCCCAACAGTTGGCGACGTACGTCGGTGACGTCACCCAGCACGATGTGCTTCAACTTCACGGTGGGAACCACCTCTTTGGTTGTGTCCTTCACGGCGACAGCCTGCCGGTTCTTGTTCACGATGATGCGCGACCCGTCCCAGATGCCCAACTCATGCAGATGGGCGTCAGTGGAATGGACACTTCGTGCCCTGTCACGGCCTGCATCTTCGTTCATTTTCTTCGCTGTCATACCCAGGTACAGCAAGGACGTGTGTCAAGTCGAGACAACCACAACTCCCTTTGCGGGGCCACTCACGACCGGGACAAAATGCACATGCCCGCAGCCCACCACAGCAGACACAGCAACAACACTCGACGCGTTTACGCACCAACCGCCTGGCGTTCGCCCTCCTGTGCCGTGTCGAGCCACACGTAGCGCTGCTCTGGTTTTTTGTTGTTGCGCGGAAACTTCAACACGCGCACGCCCGTGGTCAAAAAACGAACAGCCTCACGCAGACGATCAGTGACCTGCGGCTCCTGGGCCTTGGTCGCATCTTCCAACACACGCAGCGCGTGTCGTTCGGAGGGTGTGTGATGCAAGGCGGGCTTCGGGTGCCTGGTGGGCGTGGCAGAACTGCCACTTGTCTCCAGCACCTTGAAGGCCGCGCGTTCGGACGCAGAGTACTGTGCAGCACAGCACAGCACAGCACAGCACAGCACAGCACAGCACAGCACAGCACAGCACAACACAGAACACGAGACGAACATGTGATCACGTACCCCCATAAGCCACCATACCCCACCACAACAATGGCACAGTGGTTTGCCACGGCGCACACACATGATCACTGAACCACCCCGCCACGCACATGAGCATTTTGCGATGCAAGGGCTGTCTTGGCGCCTGCACCAGCTGCCAACGCGGACTGGCAACGATAGATCACAGAGAACACAAGACGTGTGTGAGGAGGCCCTCCACACACACTTACGCTCATGCAAACGGACACCACACAAGAAGCATACCTGCTCGGCAACGGTCTGTAGAGCTTTGCGCTCTGAAGGGGTGTGTTGCGCAGACGGCTTGGGAATCACCGCAGCGGTGCCGGGAGCACTCGCTCCAGCGCTAGCGCCAGCGCCAGCACCCGCAGCATCAGCCTCAGCATCAGCATCAGCGCCAGCACCAGCACCAGCACCAGCACCAGCACCAGCACCAGCACCAGCACCAGCACCAGCGCCGCTACCGGAAGCTTGAGATGGCACAGTGGTTGTCGTGGCACCGGGGCTTCGGCGTGAACGACGCGCGAGCTGCTCTCGGCTGGGCAGAGGTGCCACCTGGTCTTGGTGCTCGGAGGACGCCTTGGACTCGTTCGTGTCAGCTAGAGAAGCCGTGGCAGTGGCGGTGGCTGTGGTTGTGGCGGTGGTGGCTGGAGCAGGTGCACGAGAGGGTGCAGGCTGGCGCGTGGCGCCGCGTGACGGAGTGCCCTGTGGCGTTGACGTGCGTGAGCGTGGCAGCCGCATGGGTGTCATGGTCATTCGGCCGGCAAGGGCCGCGTCTGGGTTGGACCGAGGCGCATCTGTGTGCATGGACCACACACACACACACACACACACACACACACACACACACACACAGTTGGGCAAGGTAAGTCCATGGAGTTGGCACGGGACAGCTCCAAAATTATGAGAACACACCGCCCACGCGCGCGCACACATGCACACACCTGTCTGGTGAAGACTTGCTTCGTCTTCATCGGCGTCAAGGAACCCCAAGTACGCGGTGGAGTGACGGAGTGTGGCTTTGGCACGGCAGCTGCGCAGAAACTCATTGAACATGGTCTTGCGCTTCTCGAGGGTCTCCAGCGATGCATTGTTGAACCTGGGAAGTAGTCCGGGGCGCTCAGTCCAACTCTTTGTGGACCACACCCCACACAGACACAGACACAACAACAGATACAGGCACATACCACTTCTTTGGGGGAAGCTTGGGCAGGTCTGCCTCAGAGATTGTCACATCATTCTTCAGCTGATGCCATGGACACAGCGTGCTGGTGAGGGAGCGAGGGAGGGAGGGAGGGAGGCGGCTCTCGGGCACCAGCATGGGAACATAACAACACGCACACTGGTATGCAACGCGCGAAAGTCGTTGAAGCGCCTCAGGATCGAGTACTTGGACCAGCCCTGTCGGACCTCGATCCGATACGCCTGCAAAGCAAGGGAAGGTTGGTGTGTCCGCACACACACATCGTCACAACCAACCGCAATCCGCCACACACACACACCCTCCCCTCTCACACAAGCTGTTGTTGCCGCATGACCAACCACAGCGGTACCCACCGTGTAAGTGCTTCCATGCGCCTGCACTTGCTCATACCCGACAACCTCCGCTGACGTTTGCGAGCGAAGAGACTCCTTCTTGCGAATGTCACCCATCGCAACGCTCATGTTGCGCGCGCGCACGGAACGTGTTGTGCTCCGTCGGCACTACGGCCACCCACACAACCAAAAGCCACCGAACCTCGCCGCACAAGCGAGGGGGTGCCTGGCTTGCCGCAGCGGGCCGGAAGCCCAACATCTTCGTATCTTACACACGAATACCGTTTTCAGCATGCAGACCTGGCTGTAGTGCAGCTGCTGTTGTGCCTCTCGCGCTGCGGAAGTGTCGTGCATGATACGGTCCTTGCATCTGCGTTGGTCGCGCTCTTTCGTTTGTAGAACACGTGGTGTGCAAGGGACACACGTGCTTGGTGTTGCTGCTTTGCGAGAAGCGCTCCCACGTCTGCACGCCCCGTCGGTCCCCTCTGGCCCACTCGCCAGTTCCTTGTCTCGGCCCATCAGCATGGATCCAGGCGCAGTCGCAGATAGCAGTGGGGCAAAGGATGCAACTCGTGGCATTGTCGGTTCTACGGGCGCTGGCGGTGCTGATGCTGGTGCTGGTGCTGGTGCTGGTGCTGGTGCTGGTGCCGGTGCTGGTGCCGGTGCTGGTGCTGGTGCTGGTGCAGGTGCCGGTGCTGGTGCCGGTGCTGGTGCTGGCGCTGTTGTGGCGCCCACTCTGGACCGTGACTCGTTCACACGTGTCATCACGGTGGCTGCACTCCGTGTCCCGGTGCGCTTGACGGGCAAGGTGCTAAAGGCGCTGCGTGGCACTGTTCTTTCCATGCGGCTCGTGAAGAATGTCCTCAAAGATGACGACGCGAAGTACCGGCGCGTCCTGCTGAAACCTGTACGTTTCTCGCTTTCCCCCTCAGGATTGCATCCATGCATCATGTTCTTGAGTGGGGCCATGCACGACACCACGCGCCTGACGACTTTGGTTTGCCATGCTGGTGCGCCGCGCTGCTTGCAGGGTGTGGCGGTGACGGAGGATGCATCGGCCGTGGAAGGTGCAGCGAACAAGCACCACACCGCCGCCATCCAACGATTCGTGCGAGACGAAGGCGTCCTCGTTTCGTCGAGCAAAGTGACTTTAACGTCCGTAACGATCCGTTGCTTGCTTGTTTTGCTGTTGTTGCGTTCAGCGCGAGTATTATCCGTGGGGAGAGCTATGCATGTGGGTGCCGCGTTGACGGTAGAGTGTGCTGTGCCGCAAGCAGCTACGAACACCTTACAGCCGAACAGGTGCTGCACAAGTTGATCCCGGAGGGGGTCACTGTTCCCACTAGTTTCGAAACTGTCGGCCATCTTGCTCATTTGAACTTGCTTGACGAAACGTTGCCGTGCGTTTTGTGTGGGCACTGTGTGGTGTGAGTCGCACACACGCACCTCATGCGTGGATGATTGATGGTGCAGGTACCGGTACCTGGTGGGTCAAGTGTTCCTGGACAAGAACCCAAACCTTCGAACCATTGTCAACAAGGTGCGCTTGTGCGCGCGGCGCGACTGTCTTCCATTCCTTCGGTCACAACAGCGAGTTGCGCGCTTCTGTTTCTTTTCTTGTTTCTTTCAGGTGGGCAGCATTCACACGGAGTTCAGGACCTTTGAAATGGAGCTGCTGGCGGGCGAGCCAAAGTTTGAGGTCACACTGAACGAGTCAGGGGCGCGGTTCACATTCAACTTCAAGGAAGTGTACTGGAACTCTCGGCTGCAGATGGAACACCTTGGCATGACGAAACGGTTGTCTCCTGGACGCCCGGTAATCTGTGCGTGCTTTTGCTGTGCTTGCACTGCATGCATGTCGTCGTGGTCATGTGATGTTGCGTGTACGGTTGGCTGCAGGTGATATGTTCTGTGGGGTTGGACCCTTCGCGATCCCATTGGCCAAGGCTGGTTGCGTCGTACACGCAAACGACTTGAACCCGAGATCGCACCACTACTTGAAGATCAACGCCAACAACAATCACGTGCGTTGGTCGCTGCATGTAGTACAGCGAAGGTGCGGCACTCAAACGACCCTTGCTTCCTGTTCAGGTGAAGAAGCAAGTTGTATGCTACAACCTGGACGCTCGCGAGTTTATTCGCCAAGTTTCCAAGGATGGGTTGCAGTTCAGCCACATTCTGATGAACCTCCCCGCGGATGCCATTGAGTTCACTGGTGGGTGGTGTTGATTGCTGTGCTTCCGTGTTTGGTCTGGCGGTGGTGTAGCTGGACTCACGCATTGCCCCGGGCGTCTATGTGCCTGTGTCCAGACGCGTTTATTGGCATGTTTGCTGGGCAACCGTCCCGTGAGACGCAGGACATGCCCCAAGTGCACTGCTACTGCTTCTCCAAGGCACCAGACATGAAGGGCTGCAAGCAAGACGTTCTGGCGCGGCTGGCAGCGGCCATGAACTTCCCGCCCATTGCCACATCAGGCCGGGCTTCTGTGCGCCTTGTGCGAGACGTTGCACCGCGCAAGACGATGCTGTGCATTTCTTTTGCCCTCCCCAAGGAAGTTGCCTTTGCCACAGCGGATGAGGTGGCGCGACCCGCAAAGCGAGCCCGTCACAGCGAGTAGGTGCTTTGTAGGGAGGGACTGGATCAGGTGAGCTATTGACTGCGTTGACAGACATGAGAACAACACACCCACAGTGATTTGTGTCTTGAGTCGTTCTCGACAAACATTATTTTTTTTGAAATTTGAACAAGGGTCGAGCGAGCGCATCGCCTCCCGGAAGGGCTCTTGCTCATCAATGCTTGAATCCACCGATTCGTCGATTTTTGGTTGACATAGCACACCCACGCTGCTGCCGATTCGCTCCCCTACGTTGGTTTCAACGTCGAAACTACCACGGGAGGCACCGCCATCAGTGCCCACACCCTCCCCAGTGCAGGCGACATGTTCTCGGACCACAACCTGCGCAGGGTCCACAAGCACCGCTCCCCACCTGCAGCACCACCTCGCACAGTTGCGGTTGACGCCGCCCCACCCACGCCACCACCAGCGTCCCCACAGCACCTGTCGATGAGGCACGCGACGAGGCAGCGTAGCAGCTGCCCAGCTGCTCGAGGGGGTAGGCAGTCCAACATGTCCGAGGCGTGCGTCAGGGCAGGCGGCAAAGCACCCGTCGCCACGACTCCGCGAACGACGTGCCGGGTGGCGTCGTGCAAGCGCCGCAGCATGGACGCCTGGGAGAACCCTTGTGTGGAAAGGCGAAGCCATACGCTGGTGCCACGGCGGTCCACCGGGTCTGTAGCGCCGTGTGGGGCTGACGACTTGCCGGCGGTGGGCTGTGTCAACAACTCCCGAACGAGGCGCGGGGAGGTGCGGCTCGCCCATCTGTCAGCCACGATGGCCATCGCAACAACCATCAGCGCCCGGCAAGCATGCGGCAGGCGCTGCCAGTCCTTGTTGTTGTTGTTGTTGTTGCTGCTGATGTTGTTGTGTGTCTTCGTGGCGCTGGCAAGCGGCGGCTGGTGGTCGCAAGCACGCAGCACCGGAGCACAAGCGTGGGTGACAGCTTCGGCAAGAAGCCACCAAAAGCACGGCCAGCTTTCCATGATGCGGTCCACTTGGCGGCGATATGCCTTCCAAAGACGAGAGGTAGCGGGAGACGTGGCGCGTGGAGATGCCACACCATCACCAGCGCCAGCGCCAGCACCAGCACCAACACCAGCACCAGCACCAACACCAGCACCAGCACCAGCACCATCAGCTTTCACGTCAGTAGCACCAAGTTCGGCACCACTCGCAGCACCACCACTCCCCCTTTTCGTGGCGCCTTCTTTCGCAGCCGGGAGAAGCGCGGACGCAGGTGGCGCACCAGGGGGGCACGTGCCACCCACAAACCTCACCACCGCTGCACACACTTGCACCGCGATGTTTGGATTTGCACGCATGCACTGTGCCAAGGTGTCCATGACGCACCAAGCAGCACGGTTGTCGTTCTTCGACCGACACACATGGAGCAGGGCAAGCAAAGAATCCAATTGTGTGGGCACAGCCAGTGAACACCGCAACGACGCGACACGTATGCAAGACGCAACAACAGCGCCCCATAGGAGGCACCAAGACGGCCGCGCAGGGCTGGCGCACAACCAACAACAAGGAGGTCGGCAACGATGAGTGAGTTGGGGTGCCGCACCCCACGGCAGCGGGATGGAATGACGAACAGCACACCACCTTCCACTCACCCGAACAACTCGTCGCCCAGAGCCCGACACACACGGTGACCACGCCCAACGTGAACAGACAACTGGGTTGCATCCATAGTGGCATTCGCGGCGGCATGCAGGCCAGGGGTGCACAGCAGGGTTCCACTGTGCGCCAACACCCTCAGGGCAGCGACACGCACAGCGTGGGCGCCACAGGTGCAACAACTAATGGCAGCGTCGGTGGAACCAGAACCACAACCATCCTGCATGCGACATTTTACTTGCGCAACCTGAAGCAGCACGTCGAACGAGTCCAGCAAGCCGGTTGCGCACGAGCGGCGAACGTCGCGCGCAGTTGGCGGTGTCGCCGTGTTTGCATCGTGTGGACTGGGCGAGAGCAGAAGTTCGTGTGGGCTGGGCGAGAGCAGAAGTTCCAAGACAGCCAGGCAGCGAGACGCGGCCACTTGGCTGCCACTCGTCGAGCTTGATGAGCCTTCCAGTCGCCGTTGCACTTCCGCACTTGCCCAGTGCATGAGGGCTTCAACGTTGCGCGGGCTGCAGCATGCAGTGAGGGCGGACAGCACAAACGCATGCACCACCGGCACACGAGAAAAGCTCCCACGAGAGGCGGCACGGAACAGGGCGCAGCAAACCTGTGCAACCAGACACGAACGCACAACAATGGCAACAATGGCAACAACATACCCACGGGTGAGTGCAGGCGAGAGACGTGCGCGGCCGCTTGCTGCGCGTACTTGTTCCGTGCTGTGCTGGCGAGAACTTCCCCACGTGGCGGTGACAACAAGCCACACACCCCACATCACTTGGATGGGGCGAGGTACCCCTGCCGTGACACTGTCCACCGCCAAATCGCTGAGCTCCTCCACGCATTCTTGTAGCCGCAGCACAAACGCAGCAGCGTGCTCAAACTGCACTGGCCCCGTGGCGGTGCCGCGGTTCTCGCCGTCAGGCAGCGCTGCTTCGGTTGCGATGACAATGTTCGACGCTTCCAACACAGGTGCAAGGCTTGCTGCAAAGCTCGGGTCGGTGTCGGTGTCGGTGCCGGTGCCGGTGTTGGTGCCGGTGTCGGTGTCGGTGTCGGTGTCGGGCTTCGCCGTGGCGGAGGTCGCGCAACCACAGGCGAGGAGGGGTTTCAGCACTGCTGCCATGAATGTGGTGGCGGTTGGCGGATCGAGCAGCGCGTGCACGGACGCCAGCAGGGTCGGACCGAGGGGCAACAAGCGCGGAAAGTGCTGCAAGGCGAGCATCACGAAACGTTCGTTGTCCAGTCGCGGCGCGGTGTCGGGACTGTTCTTCTGCGCCACTGCAGAAGCCGTGCGAGCCTGTTTTCTTGGCGGAGAGAGAAAACTGAGTGCCGTGTTCACTTCTTCAACAGCTGTACAGTGCGCAGCAAGCGCAGGACCGGGCGTTACGACACCACTGCAACTACCAACACGTAGTGTGACACAGAAACGAAACACAGCTTCACACACCTCGTTGACGTTTGCCGTTCCAGCTGGGTGAGACGACATGTGGGTGGCATGTGCGACACACGGTCAGGGGGCCGGGGCAGCACCTTCGCACAGCGGCGCGTGACGCTCTCTTCAAAAGGCCAGGCGCACGATCGCCCAGCCATGCAACCCATGCCGACTCGGGAGACGAGGCACAGCACGCAGCCGTCTCGACAGGGCACCTGTCAGCCAACACCGCCACCACCCACCATCGGCGGCCCGTGTTGGCGCTGCCGTCGAGCAAGCAGCACCTGTCCAGCGTCACACGCACGAGACACTGGCGGCGCACGCCGGGGAGAGAAATGATGGATAGCAGCAACCTCACCAAGACTGGACCAACGCCAGGGTCAGACAACCCCACACTCGCGATCGTCGAAAGTGGAGTGCTGCCCGATAAGACCCCGCCCAAGGCAGGCGGACAGGGTGGCAGCGCCGAGATGATGGAGTCCACCAGTGCCTCCCATTGGGGGGCATGGAAGGCCGCGTTGGTTGCTAGAGATGTGGCGGTCAGCTGCAAAGCCCTGGCAGTGACTGCGTTACTGACTTTGTCCTGCCAAGCCAGGAGCGTGTCAGGGTCTCCTGACTGGGCGGCTGCCGTGGCTTTGGGACGCAACAGAGCGATCACAGAGGACGCAGTTGACATGCCACTGTCTACTCTGATCGAGCATGCCATCGTACAACGCGGTCTATCCTTCGGTTTGCTGTTAGTGGGTCCGATTCACATCATACGCGCGTCGCCTCTGTTAGGTGCCCCGATACCACGGGCAGCAGCAATGACACACTGTTACTAACACTAAAACAGACAAAGATGGCGCCCGTTGGGTATCGAAACTACCATTCGCCGAAACGGTCCTTTGTTGCGTGTTCGCGCACTCGCTCACGACACCACAGCCGGGGCTGTACAGTGTTGCTGCGCGCACTCCCGCGTGGCAAATCGCCGTTTGGGTGTGCTTGGAACGACCGTTGTTGGTGGCTTTATTCCTTCGAGCTCAGAAACGGATTTCAGCTTGGGCAGCGCGAGCACGCGACGCCGGCAACAGGACACACGCCATACGAACTCCGTGACAAGCTACAGCTGCATCCGAAGCGCCCGGTCGCACCTGGGTGTTCTGCGCGGGTGTAGGCGCGTGGAGTACCCACACGATAGTGGGTTGGGTCGACGGAGCTATCAGTGCTTCGTAGACCACCATGCACAGTACGTCAAATCGTGTGCACAGTACTGAGGAGAATTGGGGTATTTTCCCTTCTCCCCGTGATGGGTGTTGTTGAGACGCCTACATCCTCGATCCAAGCTTCTGTGTGATGGCATGCCCTAACCGAGTTGTGTTGTACTTTCGCCAGAGTATCGTCTGATTTCCAAGAAGGGGGAAGGCACATTCTCCGAGGTGCTCAAAGCACAGGTAACCGCCCGTGCTCGGCAATTGGTTGCTGTGACTTGCACTGACCACCCGTGCTCATGTTGTTTTGGCAATGGCCACAGTCCATCAAGAATGGCAAGTATCTGGCCATTAAGTGCATGAAGAACCACTTTGATAGCATTGAGCAGGTGAACAACCTGCGGGAGATTCAGGCGCTTAGAAGACTCTCTCCCAACCCACACATCATCAAGCTGTATGAAGTGCTGTAGTACGTCGGTGTGCCTGCCTGTCTGTATCTTGGGGCGTGCCTGACACCGTGTTTCTCTCCTCAGCGATCAACCGACGGGGCGCTTGGCGTTGGTTTTTGAGTTGATGGATTGCAATATCTACGAGCTGATTCGCGGGCGGAGGCACTACCTGCCGGAGAGCAGAGTGAAGATGTATGTTCACAGCCACGTGTGTGGTGTGCCAGTCAAGATTGTACCAGCTCACAGTTTCTCCATGCGCTGCAGGTACACGTATCAGCTTGTCAAGGCAATGGATCACATGCATCGCAATGGTATCTTCCACCGAGACATCAAGCCTGAGAATATTTTGATCATGGACGACCTGTTAAAGCTCGCTGACTTTGGGTCATGTCGAGGAATCTACTCGAAACAGGTACGGTCTTTCGTGGTGTTGGCAATGCAAGGGAATTCCACGCCACACTCGCAATGCTGTGTTCACACCCGTTGCATGAACAGCCGTACACAGAATACATCTCCACACGGTGGTACCGGGCACCGGAATGCTTGCTCACCGATGGCTACTACGGCTACAAGATGGACATGTGGGGAGTTGGGTGTGTGCTATTCGAAATTTTGGCTCTGTACCCACTGTTCCCGGGAGAAAATGAGATGGACCAAATCAAGAAAATCCACAGCGTGCTGGGAACACCTCCTGCGGAAGTCCTTGCCAAGTTCAAGCGCTACTCGTCACACATTGACTTTAACTTCCCGACGAAACAAGGGAAGGGCATCGCAAAGCTGTTGCCTCACGTCTCTGCGGATGCGGTGGATATCATCGTCAAGCTGCTGGCGTACGACCCAGAGGACAGAATTTCGGCACGGCAGGCGCTGCGTCACCCGTGGTTCCACGAGATTCGCACTGCGGAGAAGCGACAGGCGCACGCCAACGCGGCACAACGCACAGCAAAGACAGCCTCGTCGGCTTCAGGCAGGGCCACAACCCGCTCCACCGTTGCTGCCGCCACAGGTAGCAGCGCCACCGGCGGCGCAGGCTCCTCCTCTGTGGGTGGCAGCACCGGGGAAACGGGCGGCGGCAAGACCCAGCCCTCTGGCGGGGCCGTGGCAAGTGGCACCGGGGCCAGTTCCAGCAAAGGTGGCGACGCGTCTGCAAAGGCGGCGACCACTGTGGGCAGCGACCCGGGCCTGCCCACCATCGCCAAGGGCGGTCCAGCCGCGGGCAGCGGTGGAAAGGGTGCTGCCTCGAAGCGGCATGGTGGGCACCCCGCAAGCTCCACCATTGCCTTGCCGGTGTCCAGTTCCACTGCCCACGCGTCGGCTGGCAGCAGCAACAGCTCCAACAAGCGCCACCACGCCCACCACCACTCCACCGGAGCAGCAAGCACACGGCGGTCTGGACACGGGCACCACCACGCGGGCAGCCATGCGTCGGGCGGTGGGTTTTCCCACCACCACCCCCATCCCCGCATGCCACCCAGCGCTGCTGTGGACGCGTCCTTGCCCCCGATTGGGAAGCCTGTGTACTCATCCACTTTGCGAGTGGGTGGGGCCAAGTACCACCACCACCATGGGTCTCACCACCACAGTGGTGGGGCGCACAACAAGCGGTCAGGGAGGAAGAGGAACGAGTACGCCACCGCTCGGTCCAAGGGAGGAAAGTACCACACAGGCAGGTCCAAGATGTCTCAGACCACGGCCACCGCACGCACCGGCGGTTCGACGAACAAGGGAGGTGGCGGTGTTCCGGGAAAGTACTTGTCACCGTACTCGCAGAAGTTCATTCAAAAGCAGCGTCAAAACTGAGCGGGTTGGATCATGGAGACGCAGCCCTGGCGTGGACCCTTCTTTTTTGTTCCCTGCCTGCCCCCCCCCCCCCCCCACGGTTCCGTTTTGCGTCACGTGCTGCCTCCTGCCTGGCAGTGTTCATTCTCTGCCCCTGCTGTGAGGAGGGAGGGCTTGCATCTTTCACATGCTTCCCGTCTCCCTCTTGCACCCCACACTGATTGTGTGCACACCACGTGTTGTGTATGCCCTTGTTGTGTTTCTTTATCACTAGTTTCGTTCTCCCGTCCACGGACCGGCTTTCGTTGTGGAGTTTCTCATGGCTTTCGCCCACACCTGATTTGTTTCAACCCTTTGAACCAAACAAAAATTATGAAAACAATCGGTGGCACGTCCACATGGCTTGTTGAGTTCTCGCACAGGTGCGGGATCGTGGCGCTGCTCCTACTCTGCTTGTTGTGTTGCAACGAACTCATGGACCTCATCGAGCCAGCGGCAATACTCAACCTCCTCGCGCGACTCTGCAAGCTCGCAAACCTTGTCGGAGAAGTCGTCGTTGATGCCAGCCACCTCCTCCAGGTAGTTGTAGAACCCTTCTTGCACACTCAAATCCAGGTCGTCGAAGGCTGGGCCTTGGTACTGGTCTGGCTCGGCAGTCTCGGCACCCGGCTCCATCTGGTGACAATTTTCCAGGAGAAATTACAACAACGTTTTCAAGTCAGGCCACGAACATGAAGACGAATGAGCAGCCCACATACCATGGTGATACTGTCAATGACCAACTCATGAGCCGCCAAGCAGTTGAACTTGAGCTGCTTGCCGCCTTCCTCCAACCCAATCGTCACGGTCATCGGCAAGCCTTCGATGACACTATCGAACTCATCTTCACCTTCCTGAGTTGGTTCCTCCTCAAGGAAACCCTCTGTCTCTTCTTGCAACTGCAAGAAATCGGGGCACACAACGACATGTCATGGAGTGGCACAGCAGTGCCCGCAGCTTAATCACGCACTGGGATGCGGTTCTGAATGTCAACTTCAACTGTGCAGTCACCACTATGAACAGACTTGGTCAAGTACATGATCCCAGATCCTGGCGTGGAGGTAACCTCAAAGCCCTCAAAGGCAGCCACAAGCTCCTCGAAGCGAGCACCCGGCGCAGACTCCTGCAGCATCCAGCACAGTAAGCCGACACTATCCCCTCCCAGTCCCTCACCCCCCCGGCATTGCACCCACACTCCCCACAAACAGATGATAAACATGGTGGCTGTAGCAGCGCACGGAGTAAGGCATATCCCACCACCAACCCACCCCCACGCACCTTCTCCAACTCGATCTCACGCTCCAGCACTTGCGGAAAAGGCTCTGCCGCCAGCATCGGTGCCGCTGTCGAAATGGCACGCACAGCAACCGTGCTGGGTACCCGCAAGGCTGGGACAGATGCACAACGTGCAATAACGGAAACAGCGCGACGTGAGAAGGAAGCCATGGTGAAGAAACGGGAGTGTGGTGGAACGCTGGCAACAGAGTGACACATCGCCCCAAGGCAGCTAGAACACAACATTGTATGTATTAATCAAACACGTCCGTCTGGCGGCGTGCGCGCGAAACTCAGAATTGGACTGCTGTCGCACTTCCCGACCAGCTTGCACCATGCCAAAGCTTTTGGCGGGCCAGAGCAATGCAGAGCGTCGCAAGATCCGCAAGACCATTCGCAAGAATGTGGCGACACTGGAAGGTGCTGTGTGTTGTGTGAATGTGGCGTGCGGTGCGGTGCTGTCACACACCAGTCTGTGATTTGACCAGAGAACAAGCAAGCAGTTGTGCGAACCGATAATGACATGCTGAGCACGATTGTGAAGGAAGGAACTTCATTTTTCAAGAAGAATGGTACACGCCCGGGTGTGTGTCGACCTTTCGGGGGAGGCGAATTCACTTTCCAGTGTGTTGTTGCATGGGCAGTCCGGTACCAAAAGGACGCGGTGGAGGATGCACGTTTGGTTGTACTCACTGCCGAGCTTGCAAAAGAGCAAGCTCGGGGGTTAGCGAACGCGTTTTCATCGGTACGCAATTGTTTGCAGTGCGTGCTGTCTGTGTGTTTCACCCCCATACCGTGTCACGTGTGAACCCAACAGCTTGACTTCGATCTGCTGAAAGACAACTTTGTCAAGTCCAAGTATCGATCGCGCACCACGGGTGTAGATTGGGAGGCTCTTGGCAACGATTGTGGCGTTCTTTGGCGCACTGTTCCTTCCACATCCTTCTTGTACGTGTACACCGGCGGGCTGTTCGCGGCTGGAGTGTTCTTCGCTGACCGGGTCGCTTGTGTCCGCAGCAAGGGCCTCATGCACGTCGAGAAGGTGAAAACGGCGCGCCAGAAGCGCAAGCGCATGGTGGACGCCCCTGTGGAGACCGTTGCACCCGAAATCAAGAATCAAATGAAGGTGGGTGCCTGCGCTGCGTTGTCGATGTGGGTGTGTTGGTCTGCAAGCGTCACCCGCCCTTTCCGCTGCATGCAACAGTCGACACGGGCAGGCGTGCTCGCGAAGCGGGATGCTCGGTTGCGGGCCTTTCTCATTCGCAAGTTACTGCCCAACACAAAACCGAAAGCCGTGATGCACAGCAACAAACCCCAGCGTGTGTTGGACATGGTGGAGACTCTGTTCCACCCCACAAGCTTCAGCAAGGTTCGCGCGGCGAGGCGCTGTGCTTCTCTCTCTCGCCCTGTAGTTCTCACTCCCCACCCTCCTTGTTCAGACCGTCGAACATTGTTTTTACTACTCCTTCCTTGTTCACCAAGGCAATGGCAGGTTTGATCTGAGCGCTGACGAAAAGTTGCCCATGATCGGTGGGTTCTGTTTGGCTTGCGTAATGGCCACAAGTATGCTCACACTCCATCTGGGTTCGTGTGCAATAGGCCCCTGCGTCGACGTTGGGGGAGGTGCTGTTGACGGTGACGATGGTGGTTTGGACGGTGAAAAGTACGTGCGTCCTGTGGTGATTGTCGCGGCGTGCTTGACACAGTGTGGTGGCATGGTACAGAGAAACGGACGATTCCGAGCTGGAGCCACACCAACACATCATGTCTTTGGACATGGACTTGTGGCTTCGTGCCCGTCGTGCGCATAAGGTCCACGAGCCAATGCTTGACGACTTCGGCAAGGGAACGCCTGTTGACTTGGACGTGGCACGTGGCGAGTCGGGCGTCGAAGCGTTGGAGTCCAAGGTACGTTGTAACGAGCAACCTGCTCTTCCCATGGCTTGGCTCACACCGGTGTGAACACGCGCAGAATACACCACACGCACACGCAAATGCCCTTGTAGCAAGCCAAGTGTTGCCGGCAGGCGAATCAGACTTAGACGTGGGATTGCTTACCGACTCGGAGGCAGATTCGGAAGAAGAGGAGGGGGATGAGGAGGAGGAGGAGGTTGTCGTGCGTGTCAAGCGCCAGCGCACATAACAACTCCAACTGCTGTGCAATTCAGTGGGGGGGGGCAAAGAATGCGTAACACATATGATTTTGTTGCTGCTTGCACCACCACAACTTGGGAACCGTTCTATTTGGATGCTGCTTCCACCTCTGCCTCGGCGGCCTTGACCTTTGTGTAGAGCTCACGCAGCTGAGGACACACCCACCCACCATGAACCAGCCGTGTCACCAGGACCAAGGACACCACAAACAAAACACAAAGTGGAACGTACCTCTGTTGTCAGTGTGTCAATCTCCGACTTTTTGGCGGTCACTTGCTTCTCGAGTGTCCCTCTGTCACGGCACGGCGTGGGAGGTAAGCGAGCACGAGCGTGAAGGGGCGTGCTCGATTCACACGTACACTTGTTTCTTGATGAAGTTCAGGCGAGTGTTGACATTGGCCTTGCTTCCATCCAAGTCTTGCTTCACAAGGATTGGGCCAGCCAGCTTGTAGATCGTTGCCGAGTCATCAAGCTTGGAAAGTTCCTGGTGGGGGACGGGGTGGTGGTGCGGTGGTTATGCACGGCCACCGGCAACCCCACCGCCACACACGTACCTCAAGGCACAGGGTAGTTTCTGAAAGCAGCGCATTCTGTTGTTGGATGGAGCCCACAATCTTTGAAACGTCTGTTTGGAGGCATGGAAAGCTGTCACATCGACATCCACCGACCTGCGCGCCAGCCGGGCACCCACGCACCTGCTTGCAGTGCATCATACTGCTTCTTCTTTGTTTGCTGCTGAGTCTTCAGCTCACGCAACTTATCTGTAGCCTCCTCAGCCATGGTGCCGTATCAAACAGAGAAGGAGGGAGGGCGGGGCGGAGTGCGAGAGGATGATGGTTGTCCGGTCAGCGCTCGTACTGTCGGCCGAGTGGTTTGGAATCGCATGCGGAGGAACAAATTCAAACATTTACGTAAATTTCAAATACAATTACTTGAAATTCATTGCGAAGGCAGCGTGATGCGTTTCAAAGTGCGAGCCTGGGCATGTCGTAGCATTTGGGACATCAACAAGGCACGATGAGCAACGTTGCCACCGCTGCGTCCGGAGCTGAGGTCTTGACGGCTTCGACAATCGATCCTCGCCACCCTCCAAAAGCGATCATTGATGGGTAAGCCTTTATCTTTCAGAACTGGTGGGTGGGAAGACCCTCATTGTGCGTGCGTGTGTGTGCAGCAACGAGGGCACCTTCTGGGCCACAACCGGCCTGTTCCCACAGGAAGTCATCATCAAGTTTGGGGACACTGTCTCTATTTCAAAGATCAAAACCATGACCACGAACGGTGCGCCTTGTTCTTCTCGTTGGAAGCCCTGAGGTTGGTTTGCTCACTGCATTGTGCTGCTTCGCTTGGTCGCTTCCTCCTGCAGTGAAGTACCTGGAGGTGGACAAGGCTGATGGGATGTCACCAACATCATGGGAGCGCGTGTTTAACGTCAGTACGTGAAACAACTGCCACGCGGTTGGTGTGTCGACGTGGACACCGTCTCGAACTGACAGCCTGTGTGCTCACCCAACAGAAATCGCCGACACAGAAGGTCGCCCCCAAATGGAGGCGAACCAGACGCCCAGACTCACAGCAACTTTCTTGCGATTTAAGTTAGTGGAAGGGTGGGATGACTTCGCAACAGTTCACAAAATTGTTGTCGAAGGCACGCCACATGGCAAGTGAGTTGTTTTTGCGCGCTGTAGTTTGGTCGGCATGCGCGTGTTTGGAGTGCCTGTTTCTTTTCGTGGTTGTGTTGTGCAAAAAAAAAAATCAAACATGCGCATGGCTCGTGATGTGTGATGTCGGCTCCTCATGTCCCCAACCACCACCCCCACCCCCAATCGCTGCCGCCATCGCGACAAGTGCAAAAAACGCAGCAGTGGAGAGCGTACAAGGTCGTATGCTTGGAATACGTTTTGCTGCCTCACAGCAAGACCACTTGGAAACAGCAACACGAGAATCCAAACAACTCACTCAGCTGCAGCGGCAGGCAACGGGTCGTTCTTCAAGCGAACCAAAACATTCTTGAATCGGGAGACCTCGGTGGTGTGTGCTTCGGGGTCGTCTTGGTTGATGTCGATCTGCACAGGGGACGCCGAACACAGCGACAACACATCAGCAGACAAGACAAGACGTGGCATTCACAGCTTCACGAACCAAGCTTAGCACACGGTCCCATGTGTTCCCAGCTGCTACCTCGTCCAGCCTTGCAAACACTGTTTGCTCGCTCGTTCTGAAAAAGGCACCAGGGCACGTCAACAACCGCAAATGCCAACGCTGCACTGCTGTTGTCAGGACGGACCGGCCAGCACTGAGTTTTGCCTCACGAGTTGTCTCTTTCATCTCATAGTACTCACTGATAGCCTTGGCAGCAGCCTCTTTGCGCCCTTGGATCGCCTGTCGACTTGCGGCGCGCTTTGCCTCCAGCCGTGCCTGGTACTCCCGGCGCCACTCACTGGGCAGAGTCCATACGCCGCACCACCAAACACGAACGTTGCAAGAGGAAAAATACGTTTGACACAGCGTAGGGAAGGGAGGTGAGCACGCATGCGTAAACCACAGGTCGTGTGCGGCGGCAACAACAACGTACGCTCGTGGATCAACCTCTTCATCTCCCTTCGTCTCACTTGGCGCAGCAGCACCGCCCATGAAATCCTGCGCTGGCGCGGCCTGGTCACCACCTACTGCCATGAAATCTTGGGCTGGCGCGGAGTCGTCTGACATGAATCCCTGTGCGGGTGCTGACTGGTCGGCCAAGAAGTCCTGGGAGGCGGCGGGCTGCTCACCACCCACGGCCATGAAGTCTTGAGCAGGAGGGGCGAAGTCATCCTGCCCGCCTGAGAAGTTCTCTCCTGCTACAGCCTGGGCCTCCGCATCGGCAGCATCGGCAGCGTCAAACTCCTCAAACCTGTGATCGTGCAGTCACATTCGGGTCGTGTTAGGTGTGTGTGGGGGGCTCTGCAGCGGAACGCACTGCTGCACACGCGTACCCGTCCTCGGCAAAGGCTGATCGACACATTGATTCAAAGGCAGCCACATTGAAACATCATGGTCAGCATAACACTCAGCGGGGGCCCGACAGCGCAAGCACAGCAGCCAAGGTGCGCGACGGCGCACCTGTGTCGTCGAAATCCTGATCAGACATCGTGTCGTGGGCGCGAAACGGTGCGTAGAGGCAGGAAAAAGTGCTCCGGCAGTGGACGCGCAAACCAACCCACAACGTCACAGTTCACAGTCGGACGCCTTGAAGCTCTGGGCACACCACGGCAGGAGAAGAACCGCAGGAGGAATGTGGAGCACACCGCACGACTTGGGTGCGCAACATCCAGCAAACGCGCATTTTATTAACATACCATAGACAGAAATCCAAGAAACGGTGAATTTTATCTGACACGCCTACACCCAGTCTGAGCTCGACGATGGCTCGGCGACAACCGGGTTCGAGAGAGTTCCAAGGCCCTCGATAGACACCTCTACAAGGTCACCGGGGCGTAAAAACTGGGGCGGCGAGCGTGTAAAGCCGACACCCTCTGGGGTTCCGGTCAGGATGATGGTGCCGTGGAGCAACGTGGTGTCTTGCGACAGGAAGGAGATCATTTCGGCAACAGAAAACACCTGCAAGCCACCCAAGCAGGAACCGATCAGTTAGAACGCACACAATCCATGCATACACGGTAACTGTGGGTGGGAGAAAGCTTCTTGGGCCAACCCACCATGTCGGATGTGCAAGAGTCTTGAAACACCTCGCCGTTCACTGTGGTTGTGATGCGAAGCTGGTCAGGATCAACACGGTTGGCAGGCACAACTCCAGGGCCAAGAGGACAAAAGGTATCGAAAGACTTCGCACGACTCCATTGGCCACCGCCTTTGCGTCCCTGCCACCGGCGAGCACTTACATCATTCGCAATGGTGTACCTGGACAGCGAATGTGCGACAGGTCAGCACATGCAACCTTCCAAAGCACGGGAGTCCGAAACCAACAAAAACAAGGCCAACAACAGGGTACCAGCGCCAAGCAAAAACACAGAAAGTCTACCATGTGCTCAGCTTCACGCACCCAAGCACGTAGTCCAGCGCCTCCTCCGGCGACACGTTCTTGCAATCCCGCCCAATCACCACAGCAAGCTCGCCTTCAAAGTCAACCTCCGCGGGGTCTGATGCCACTTTCGGAATTACTATCTCGTGGCGGTGGCCCACAACCGACGTGATGGGCTTCAGGAACGTAATGGGGAACTTTGGCACAGCCAAACCTGTCTCCACTGCATGTTGATGATAGTTCAGGCCCATGCAGTAAATCGTCACTGGCTCGATGGGCGGGAGAAAGCGAGCTACCCGCGCCCGCTCTTCCAACCGTGCCCAGCGATGGCGCTCTTCCATTTGTTGTATGGGGCGCGCGTAGTACACTTTCTCCAGCACAGGAACCTCGGGACTTTCGTCAGTCTCCAGCGTACCGTAGCTCTCGTTTCCGTCCACATCCACGAACCGCACCACATTGTACGAAGGAATCACACTTTCGGGAACAACCGGTGCGGACGCACGCGTGGCAGAAGTGGTGCTGAACAGGCGTCGTCGAGCGCTGTGTGGAACAGTGGGCGACATCAATCGCGCGCGCGGTGTGACCCTGCGGTGGTCCGTACATGTGGAACAAATATGGCGTCGGCCAACGGAATAATTCATGGACAGCAGCGTCCTCGCGCAGAGCGACACTGTGGGTTTCACATGGCGAGTGCGTGTCACGTGGCGGGCTGTGTGGGCACCTCGCACAACATCACACAAGCGGCTGCGCACAGCTGCCATGCTGCTGTGTGGTCTGCTTCACAACACAGCCGGTCTCCCACTGCACGTCTCACTTCACTTGCGCCCCTCTCAACGGGTTCACCTCACGAAACCCGACCGGATGCTGTGTGCTGCAGCTGGAGGAGTTTCCCTGACAGCACCAACGCCGCAGCTGCGAGCTACGCCGCCACATGGACATAAATTTCTGACAACACTCGCAACACACATTCACAAAAGTACTCAAATTCATTCCAACAACGTGGGTGCTGTGATCCCAGCAAACCCCAAAGCGTGGTCACTCTCGCCTGCAAGGCTGCGAGGTGTCGGGCATTGGACGACAATTGCTGCGGGTGTTCTCCACCTCACACGCGCTCTTCATGGTGTTGTGTTTGACTGCGGTGTCAGCTGCTGTGTGTCAGCCCTGAGGACCTTCCACAAACTGGCCTTGTGCTAACCGTGGGCACCGGCGTCGCTCTCTCCAATGCCCCACCATCATCGCCACCACCATGAGCGGCACGACAGATCGAGGTCTCGAAGCCGTTCTAGGCCTCGTGGCCCTGCAAGGGGCCACAACAGCCAGCGGCTCTCTTTCCGACCCAGTTCTGTGCGCCAGACCCCAGCGGTGTCGCCTGCCGCTGCCGACCGCAAGTTGATGTGGGACGTCACCAGCTTGTCAGGCGTGAAGCGGCGCCTGAATCAAGCCGTGATGGCGACGGGCGGCGTGCAGTGGCACTCAGTGTTTGCTCCCATCATGTCCAGCGCGGACGGTGTGATGACGTTTGCGCAGCTGCAGTCTGTGTTGCGCAACACGGCGCGGTTGCCGAAGCGCATTGTGCCCGATCGCGACCTGCGCCTGTTGTTCCGTGCCATGGATGAGGACATGACGGGAACGGTGCGTGTGACAGAGTTCCTGGTGTTTATTCGCTCGCCTGGTGTGCCGTCCAGCCCCATGGATCTTCGTGACGCAGCGACGAAGGGGCGCGGGCGGCCCGTGATGCCGCGGTCCCCTCGTCACACCCGTGGCGCCGCGGCGTCCCCTCGCGGTGCTGGCCGATTGGGGCGCCGAGTTGACGGCCACCACCACAAGCCACGTCGAGACCACGGCGGCGACAGGAGCAGGAGCAGGAGCAGGGACAGGAGCAGGGGCAGGAGCAGGGGCAGGGGCAGGGGCAGGGACAGGGGCAGGGGCAGGGGCAGTGACAGTGACAGTGACAGTGGTGGCAGTTGGAGTGGCAGCGAAAGCAGCGACCACGGCGTTGGTTCTTCCAGGTCCCCCTCTCCCCGCCACGGCCGAGGGAGGTCACACCATCGACATGCCCACCGCTGGGGGCCCAGTGCACACTCCCATGGCTCCCATGGTGGACGAGGCCACCCCGGCCGCGGTGTGAGCGACGACGGTCGCACGCACGGCCGTGCGCGCAGTCGCCATGGTAGTCGCCATGGTAGTCGTAGCCGCAGCCGCGGTCACGGTCGCACCCCGCGTGATCACCACGGCAGTCGCCATGATAGTCGTAGCCGCAGCCGCAGCCGCAGTCGTAGTGGAAACCGTGTTCGTGCCCGTGCCCGTGGCAGCCGCAGCCGCAGCCGCAGCCGGAGCCGGAGCCGGAGCCGCAACCATGGCCATGGTCCTGGTGGTGGGAGTTGGTTTGCGCCGCCAGCGCAAGTGCAGTCGTCGGCGCTGGTCACGCGCACGCCGCCCCCTCCCGATGTGTGGCGGTACGTCAACCAGCCCACCCCCGGGCGTGGATACACTGGCCATGGCGCGGGCTACGACGCCGAAGTGAACTCCGCCTCCTACATCTCAGGGTCGGTGGGTTCCCAACCGCAGCAGTCATGGGGTGGTGCGCAGCAAGACAGCGGCGCCGACGAAGCGGTGGGGGAGTTCACGAGCGCTGGAGAGGGCACCCCCACCGCGTTTCATCGCCGCACAACGAAGTACGGCTGGTTCGCCCCACCTGGTGGTGGTGGGGGTTATGGTGGGGGTGTTGGTGTGGCCGATGGTGGTCGATATCGCTCCAAGGAGAGGGCGGCGCCGCCGTCGTCGTTTGGCTTTGCGTCGGACGTGGTCCGCAACAGCGACGGTGGTCCCGCTGCCCAGCGCGGTTGGGGGAGGTCTGGTGACGGCGCTGGCGTTGGTGTGGGTGTTGCTGGGCCAGGCCGCAGCGAGTTTCCAGCAGCCAGGACGGGTGGTGGGGATGGGGGTGTGGACGGTGTTGGTGTTGGTGGCCGAGCCGTGCATCGTCCAGGCCGAGGCCACGCAAACTACAGCCAGCATGTGTTTGAGGCGCCGTTGGCACCACCTGTGGAGGCGAATGACGTCGCGGCAGCGCGGTACATGAAGGGTTTGGGCGCGACGCCGCCAAGCCGTGGGGGGACTGGGGCCCGTTCACAGGCACAGGCACAGCAGGCCCAAGTACAGCAGGCCCAAGCGCAGCAGGCCCAAGCACAGCAGGCGCAGTCGCCCGTGGTGAAGGGGTTGGAAAGTGGGTGGGGTGTGCCGGATGGCTCAACGTCCACGCCTCACGGTGCGCTGCCCGGCGACCTGAAGTTCGGGCTGCGCGTCGCCGGTGCCGGGGCACCTGAATGTGGCAGCGGAG